>LWDU01038957.1_pt1 | contig 15972 bp, 9 predicted proteins | sample 727161 | NCBI WGS metagenome assembly LWDU01 (sample SAMN04566230, study PRJNA314399) | hydrothermal vent metagenome | isolation source: deep sea hydrothermal plume seawater | place: Mexico: Gulf of California, Guaymas Basin | collected 2004-07-11 | reverse complement strand
GGTCTCTTCGTTCCCGCCTCAGCCCGCAGCTGATTCGGGGCTCGAGATTCGGATCTCTCCAGATTCCTGAGTGGTGCGGATGGACCGCGCCAGTCTCTCGCCTTTCGTGGCGCCCAAACTCGATCTCCCAAAGACCAAAGGAGTATTTCCGTGCCCCCCCGACCTTCAGCGGCTGTGACTCTGGAAACCGCTCAGCCCCCCGGCGATACGAAGGCCCGTTTGCTGGATGCTGTCGTTCAGATTTTTGCCGAGCGGGGCTTCCATGCCACTTCCATGCGAGCGGTTACTCAGTTGGCGGGGACCAGTGTGTCCTCAGCCAATTACCACTTTGGTAGTAAAGAGGAGCTTCTCCGCGCGGCGCTCATTCTGCGCGCCTCGCCCCTCAATGACCTTCGCCTCAAGGCGCTGGCCTTGGTGGAGGCGGGCCCCAGCGAGGGAAAGGTGCGTGTCCGGGCAATTCTCGAAGCGTTTGTTCGTCCTCTCTTGGAAGCCCGCCCGGAACTCAAGGATGAAGGGTTCCCCGGTCGGAAGCTGGCGGCGCGACTTTATGTGGATCCTCCTGACGTAGTCAAAGCGATCCAGCAGGAGGTCTTTGGTCCGGTAACCGTGCGGTTTAGGGAGGCGCTCGAAAACGCGATTGTTGATGTCGATCCGGAAAATTTCGACCTTGGGCTCCAATTGTCCCTGGGCGTTGTGGTTCATTCGATCAGCGGGCGCTTCATTTGGCCCGACGAGGAAGAGGACCCTTCGGGTTCGAAAAGGGAGCAGGCGATCGAAAGTATTGTTGCCTTTGCGGCTTCCGGCTTGCTCGCCTTGGTCGAAGAGAAAAACAGCGAAACGGGAAACCCGGGAGCTAGCGCCCAATGAAGCGTGTTCTGTTGATTCCGATTGCAATTCTGGGGCTCGGCGTCGCCGCGGTTTTCGTTCTTTGGCTGACTCGCCCGAAGGCGGTTCCTTCTCCGGTCGAGCAAGTGCTGCCCGTGATTCGGGTGCTGACTCTGAACCCCCAGGCGCTGCAGCTCATCGTCAAAGGTCAGGGCACCGTTACGCCACGCACGGAGAGCAATCTGAAATCCCAGGTTTCGGGAGAGGTTGTATGGGTCTCACCCTCGTTGGTGGCGGGTGGATTCTTCGATGCGGGTGATCCATTGCTGAAGCTCGCCCCGGTGGACTATGAAGCCGATCTTGAGAGCGCTCGTGCGCTCCTTGCCCGAGCTGAAAGCGAAGCCGGCCGCGCCGAGAAGGAGAGACTTCGCCAGCGTCGTCTCGCTGATCGCTCGGTGGCAAGCCAGGCTAGAATCGACGATGCCGAAAACGCCGCGCATGTTGCCGAAGCAGGCTTGCGCGAAGCCCACGCCAGGCTGGGGCGCGCCGAACGCGATCTTGAGCGCACTACCCTCCATGCGCCTTACCGAGGCCGGGTCCGTTCGGAGACCGCCGACCTCGGACAGTTCGTAAGCCGGGGCGAAGCCTTGGCGCGAATCTATGCAGTGGATTACGCCGAAGTACGCCTCCCGCTTCCAGACCGCGAGCTCCGCTATCTCGACGTACCTTTGGGTTATCGATTTCCGAAAATCCGGGACGACTCAGAAACCGAGGAGGCGTATCCCATCCAGGATCTGGCCGAGGTAGGGCCCGGAAGCATGGCAGGGCCAAAGGTGATCTTGAGGGCCGAGTTTGCCGGCGAGGACCACGAATGGACCGGAAGCATCGTTCGGACCGAAGGGGAACTCGATCCCAAGAGTCGCATGGTGACAGTGGTGGCGCGTGTCGAAGATCCCTACGGGCGCAGCGATGAAGGAGGGCGTCCCCCACTGGCTGTTGGGCTCTTCGTCCAAGCGGAAATTTCTGGAAGAATTATCCCTGAAGCGATTGTGATTCCGCGAAGTGCGTTGCAGGAGGGTGGTCGCGTTCTCGTCCTGGATAGCGAGAATCGTCTTCATTACCGCTCTGTTCAAGTGTTGAGGACCGAACGCGAGTCGGTAGTCGTCGAAGGTGGGCTCGAAGCTGGGGAGAGAGTGGTCGTTTCGCCTCTGCCCGCCGCCATCGAGGGAATGTCGGTTCGGATCAGCAACGAAGATTCAGGGCTGGGCGGGAGCGAGTCATCATGAGGCGGGCGATTTCGTGGTTCGCCGAAAATTCGGTAGCCGCCAATCTCCTGATGGTGATTGTCCTTGCTGCGGGAATCGTCGGCCTGCCTTCGATTAAGCAGCAGACCTTCCCCGATATCGATGTGAACCTGATTCAGATCGGTGTGCCTTACCTCGGCGCGTCACCTTCCGAAGTAGAAGAAGGCGTTTGTATTCGGCTCGAGGAAGAGCTTCAAGGTGTCGACGGCATCGAGCAGATGACGTCTTCTTCCGTTGAGGGCGCCTGCGGGGTAACGCTTGAGATCATTACCGGTCATCCTGTGGATCGCGCTCTGGCCGAGATAAAGAACGCTGTGGATTCCATATCCACTTTTCCTGCAGAAACCGAAAAGCCCATCGTGAACCATCTGGCCATGCGGCGTAATACCCTGCAAATCGCGCTTTCGGGAAATGCCAGCGAGCGGGCTCTCCGGATTTATGGGGAGAAAATCCGCGAGGGCATTCTGTCTTTGCCCGAAGTTACCCAGGTGGATCTCTCAAGCGTTCGGGCTTATGAAATTTCCATTGAGGTTTCGGAGTCGTCTCTGCGTCGCTACGGACTGACCTTCGATGAGGTTGCCCGAGCGATTCGCCGCTCATCCCTCGATCTTCCGGGTGGAGCCATCAAGACGAGCAGCGGCGAGATTCTGCTTCGCGCCAAGGGCCAAGCCTATAGTGGAGAAGAGTACGAGAATATCGTCGTCCGTAGTGGGGCCGATGGCACGCGATTGAAACTGGGCGATGTCGCCACAGTTATCGACGGATTTGAAGATAACGAACGGTCAGCCACCTTTGGCGGCGAGCCCGCGGTGATGATTGGTGTGTATCGCGTTGGTGACCAGAAGGTCTTGAACCTGGCGAGGTCCGTAAAGGAAAAACTTGTCCAACTCCGTGCGCAATTGCCCGAAGCCCTTTCGCTTACGGTTTGGCGCGATGACTCGAGCTATCTGAAGGACCGGCTCAGTATTTTGTTGCGCAATGCCTATGGGGGCTTCGCTCTGGTTTTTGTTCTACTGGCTCTTTTTCTCCGGCTGCGACTTGCCCTCTGGGTCGCGCTGGGCGTTCCGGTGTCGGTGATGGGCGCGCTGTCGGTCTTTCCTGTTTTTGATTTTTCTATCGATGTTCTGACGCTCTTTGCATTTATCATGGTTCTGGGTTTGCTCGTCGATGACGCGATCGTAGTAGGAGAGAACATCTATACCCATCAGGAGATGGGGAAAGATCCGCTGCTATCCGCGATTGTCGGGACTCAAGAAGTTTCGGTGCCTGTTATATTCGGCGTGTTGACCACGGTAGTGGCGTTCTTGCCCATGATCACCGCGCCTGGCTCCATGGGCCAGTTCTTCGGCATGATCGGCTTGGTCGTAGTGATTGCGCTCTTTTTCTCGGTCGTCGAATCCCAGTTGGTTCTGCCCGCCCATCTCGGCCATCACGCCGGAAAATATATCAACCCCGCCGAAGCACTCGAGAATCAAACAAAATGGAAGAAGTTGCAGTCGACTCTCTCGGGTTCCTTGGTGCAGCTGGCCCGCCGCGGGTACTTGCCCGCGCTCAGAAAGGCGCTGGAGTGGCGCTACGCGACTCTTGCCATTGCGATCTCGCTCTTGATGGTGGCGCTTGCCACGGTGGGCACCGGTCGAGTCCGCTGGACTTTTTTCCCTCCTGTGGAGGGCGACTACATATCCGCCATGGTCACCATGCCCTTGGGTACCCCCTTCGAGCAGACCGCTAAAGCTGTCAAAGTCCTGGAGGACTCTTTTAGGGCTGTGAACGCCGATCTAGATGCGCAATTCGGGGAAAAGGGTTCGACCTCCAAGCACGTCATGGCCATGGTGGGGGGCAGAATCGGTGCCAGCCGCGGCGATCCCTCCATGATGTCGAGCTCCGGAGGAGCAAGCAATGTCGGCGAGGTCAGTGTCGAACTTGTCGGGGGCGCCGCGCGGAAAATTACCCCGAAGGAGGTCGTGAGCCTCTGGAGATCGCGAACCCCGGGGATTCTCGAGGCCGATGAAGTTCTCTTTGTGTCGGACTATTTTTCATTCGGAGATCCCGTCGATATTCGACTGAACGCCTCAAATGTCGAGCAGCTTGAGTTGGCCGCCGAGTGGCTCAAACAAAAATTGGCCGAATATCCAGGTGTCTTCGATGTGAGCGACTCCTTTCAGGGAGGCAAATCCGAAATTCGCCTCGCCATTCGCCCTTCGGCTGAAGCCCTGGGGCTGAGCCTTGAAGATCTTGCGCGACAAGTCCGTCAGGCGTTTTATGGCGAGCAGGCTCAGCGCATCCAGCGCGAGCGAGACGACATTCGGGTGATGGTCCGCTACCCGCAGGCCGAGCGTGGCTCGCTCGCCGACCTGGAAAATCTTCGAATTCGAACACCCGACGGCGGCGAAGTTCCCTTCTACGCCGTGGCGACAGCCACCACGGCCCGGGGTTATGCGACGATCAAGCGCGTCGACCGTGAGCGCACGATCAACGTGATTGCGGACGTGGACGAGAGCAGGGGAAATGCGGAAGAAATTTTTTCTGATCTTCGAGCGAAGGTACTCCCCGAACTGACGGCTCAGTACCCGGCTGTTGCCCACGCCATGGAGGGTGAGCAGCGCAGACAGGGCGAAATGTTTGCTTCGCTGGGGCGTACCTATATGCTGGCGATGATTCTGATCTACACCCTGCTGGCGATTCCGCTTCGTAGCTACGGGCAACCGCTCATCATCATGGCCGTTATTCCCTTCGGACTGGTGGGCGCCATCGGAGGCCACATCCTCATGGGGCTCAATTTGAGCATGATGTCAACTTTCGGAGCTGTCGCGTTGTCGGGCGTCGTTGTCAATTCGAGTCTGGTACTCGTTCATTCGATCAATCGCCGCAGAAAAAGTGGGTCTAGCATCCAGCAGGCAGTCTGCGAAGCCGGTACGTCGAGATTTCGGCCGATAGTCCTGACATCCCTGACGACGTTTGCGGGGCTCGGCCCGCTTCTCTTTGAAAAAAGCATGGGCGCGCAGTTTGTGATTCCCATGGGCGTGTCACTGGCCTTTGGAGTTGTTTTCGCCACTACGATATCGCTATTCCTCGTGCCCTGCGGATACCTGATCCTCGAGGATCTGAAACGATTCTTCAGTTCGGGGGGAGGGGTTCCTCTGGAAGAGCCGAACTCTGCCGCGCCCTTGCGTTTGCAACCTCCCCTGGCAGAAGCCGTCGACGGCGCTGGAGGCCGTTGACTCATGGATGGCCGTTCAGGAACTGCCTGAGAGAGCCAGTCGGCGCCCGCCTAAGCGATCCCGGCGATGCGGACATACTTCAGTTCGAGGAAGTCATCGATTCCGTATTTGGATCCCTCGCGGCCGATTCCTGATTCCTTGACGCCACCGAAAGGCGCAACCTCCGTCGAAATCACGCCGCAGTTGACGCCGACAATGCCATATTCGAGATCTTCAGAGACTCGCCAGACACGCGCGTTGTCCCGGGTGTAGAAGTAGGCGGCCAGTCCGAACTCCGTGTCGTTGGCCATGCGGACCGCTTCTTCTTCGTCTCCAAAACGGAAAAGCGGCGCGACGGGTCCGAAAATTTCTTCGCGGGAAACCAGCATCTCGGAGTTCGCATCCGCGAGCACGGTGGGTTGAAAAAATCTCTGCCCCAATTCGTGTGGGCCGCCTCCGATCAAGACCTTCGCACCCCTGGCGATGGCATCCGCGACGTGTTCCTCAACCTTTTTCACGGCAGCGGAATCGATCATTGGCCCCTGGTCGATTCCAGCCTCGAGGCCACTGCCTACTTTCAGTTTGGCAACTTCCTTGGAGAATCGCTCGGCGAACGCGTCATAGATGCCGTCCTGAACCAGGAAGCGATTGGCGCATACACAGGTTTGGCCCGCGTTGCGGTATTTGGATGCGATGGCTCCTTCGACCGCGGCGTCAAGGTCAGCATCATCGAAAATAATGAAAGGTGCGTTACCGCCCAGTTCGAGCGAAACCTTTTTTACGGTGCCCGCGCACTGCTGCATCAGCAGCTTTCCGACCTGGGTCGATCCCGTGAAGCTCAGCTTTCGAACGCTCGAATTACCGGTCAGTTCCGCGCCCATCTCCCGGGAAGGGCCGGTGATGACGTTGACGATGCCTCGCGGTATGCCCGCTCGGTGAGCGAGTTCGGCGAGTGCCAAGGCCGAAAAAGGAGTCTGTGAAGCGGGCCGAATGACCACCGGGCAACCCGCCGCCAGGGCGGGCGCGCATTTTCGGGTGATCATGGCCGCAGGAAAGTTCCACGGAGTAATGGCGGCGACGACCCCAATCGGTTGTTTGTAGACCAGGATGCGACTCCCGGGCGTAGGGTCGCCAACTACATCGCCGTAAACCCGTTTCGCTTCTTCGGCGAACCATTCGATAAACGAAGCCGCGTACGCGATTTCGCCGAGAGATTCGGCGAGGGGTTTGCCCTGCTCGGTGGTCATCAACAGGGCGAGGTCATCTTTATGCTCTAGCATCAAATTGAACCATGTTCGCATGAGACCTGAGCGATCTTTTCCTGTCCGAGCTCGCCAGGAGGGCCACGCCGCCGCCGCAGCCTCGATGGCCCGGCGTGTATCGGCAGCACCGAGGGCCGGCACACTTCCGATTATTTCGCCCGTCGCAGGATTGTCGACCTCGATGGTTCGTCCGTCGTCGGCTTCAATCCAGGCGCCATCTACGTAGCATTGGTGACGGAACAGGCTTTCGTCCCGTAGTCGAATCGATGCGCTGCTACTCATGCTTTTGGCCTCCGGTACAAATGGCTCGCTTTTCAAGAAGGGGCACATTTTCCCATACGCGTGTCTAGGTCGCCATTGGGTCCGCGAGGAAGTCGCGGATAGGCCCAAAAGCTCTGAAACCTATGTCGATTGGGTTCCTGCGACATGGCGCTCGCCGCGGGGTCGCTCCGGCCCGAAGGGCTTGAAAGTGAGGATGAGAGCAGGCATGAGGAGAAAATCAGCGACCAGCGCGGTCACAATAGTGGTTGAGAGGAGGAGTCCCTGGGTTGCCTGACTATCGAGAACCGAGAGAAGCAATACCTGGAAGCCCGCAACCAGCGCGATGGAAGTGATTATCAGCGCGCGCCCTACGTCGAGAAGGGCACTCCGGAAGGCTTCTACATAGCGGCCACAAAGGTTGAATTCATGTCGAAAGCGCAAGACGAGGTGGATCGTATCGTCTACCGCGATCCCCATGGCGACCGCTGCGATCGAAACCTTCGAGTAGTCGAGGGGAATCTCCAGCCAGCCCATGACGCCCAACGTAAGACAAGCCGGAATTAAATTTGGGATCATCGAGATTAGTCCGGTCTTCACCGACCCAAGAAGCAAGCACATCAAGACAGCGATGACAGAAAAGGCGATTGCAAACCCCTGGACCTGACTTAAAACGATGTAGTCGACGAGCTTGAGCCAAAGGGCTCCAATGCCAGTTATCTCCAGAGTCGACGCCACAAGTGGGTTGCGGGCGATTTCCTCGTCGATACCTGCGGCCAGCAAGGCTGTTTCGCTGGTCATGTCCAGTCGGAGACGTAGTTCCAATCGGGCCCGTTGGTAATCCGAAGAAACGTATTCTTCTGCCTCATCCCCACCCGCACTCTCATAAAGGATCAGGTACTGGGCGATTAAGTCCCGAGAGTCGGGAATTTTGTAGAACTCGGGGTCATCGGCGTGAAAAGTTTGATTGAGGTCTTTGATGATGTCGGTGATCGCGTAGGACTTTCGAACGAGATCTTCGCCATTCGCCCATGTTTGGATGCGATCGATCTCCTTCATCACTGCGGGCTCCTTGACGGAGCCTGGTTCGCCACCGTCGAAGAGCAGAATAAGATTGGTGAGTCCGCCCATCTCCTCATCGATACGAAGGGTGTCCGCTTTGAGGGGAATGGAGTCGGAGAAGTCATTCAACCAGTTGGCATCGACAACAACCAGGCTGATGCCAAAAACCGAAAAAGCCAAAATTCCTGCCGAAACAATGAGTGTCTCGATACGTCTGCGGACGACAAACTGATGGGTTGCGTTCAAAAATTTTTCCATCGCCCGTGCGGTAGCTGCGGATCTCGGCCGGGACCGTGTTGAATCATATCGAGGTGTTCTTCGGCCAAAGGAGAGCAGAGCCATGAGGACAGTGACCGAGAGAACGAACGCCATCAGGGAGCCGAAGGCGCTGTAGGTCCCCATGTGGGCAATGCTTTTGATGGGGACCAAGCTCATGGCGGCGAACCCCACCGCGGTGGTGAGGCTTGTGAGCATGCAGGGTGCGCCCACCAAATAAAGGGTTTGCACCAGAGCAGCTCTTCGATCGCCGATTTGAAGGAAGCTGCGACGAAATTCTGAAAGAATATGAACCGAGTGTGCGATGCCGATCGCTGTGAGGAGGGTAGGAACGCTCCCGAAGCTCAAGTCGAGTTGCCAGCCGACCAGGACGACAAAGGCCACGGTGGCGAGCACGCTCATTTGGACGACGAGCACCGGCGCCAGAACACCGACACTGGAGCGAAAGAAGATCAAAAGAATCAGCGCGATCACGAGCGCAGTGACAGCATCCAGAAAGGCACTTTCGTCGCTAATAACCTGGTTGTAGATGGCGTTGAGTGGAACATCGCCCGAGTGGTAAAACGTGATTTCGGAGTATTCCGGCCGGTTTAGAATTTCGTCGATGGCGTTGGCGGTCACCTGTGGGTAAAGATTATCGATGCCGTCTCCGCCGTCGGGATCGAGTCGAATTTCTTCGAGGGGGTCTGTGCTCGTTCGATCCATTTCGATCACGATCGCCGCGTATTGCGCGTCCGCGCTCAAAATCCCGCCGACCATCATCGGCTTGGCGAGGTAACGGGTTCGCAGCTCCAGGAGTTCTTCCTGGCTCTGGGGGAAATGGTCCTGGATCTTTCGAATTTCGATTCCGTTTTCGCCGCCCAGCATCAACTCGGCGTTGGCCAGGCTTTGAACCTCATAGACAAACGGGACTTCATCTTCCAGCGTTTCGGTGAGGTCGACAACTTGTCGCATGATCCGGTGGTTCCAGGGCCCGAACTCCGCATCCGGCGCTTCGTAAAGGATGTAGGAAACTTCATCCGAACCAAAATCCGCACGAAATGTTTCATAGGCAAGGTAGGCGGGATCCTGGGGATCAAAGTAGGCTTCGTAGCTGCTATCGATTTGGGCTCTGGAGGCCAGTGCGAAACTTCCTGCAGCCAGAGCAAGGGCGAAGAAGACCACCCACCAGCGGTGATCAAAGGACCATCCGGCCAGATCGGCGGCGGATTGGTTGAGGCGAGACGAAAAATTCGGGCTATCGCTTACTTGAGGGTCTTCTGTCGCGGCCACTGGGCACCAGGTCCTTGCGCTCTACAGGAATCAATCCGTGCGTTCGTTCGATCAGCTTGGGTCTTCGCTGCGCTCATATGTCCAGCGGCTGCCGTGCATCCTGAGTCGGTGTCGGGCTCCCGGGAGTCCAGCGATCCCGTCGGGCCAGCCGGCATCGCCCTTCCACATCGCGGTGGGTCCATCGGGTTCGATCGCGATCCGAGTTTCAAAGCGCTCGGGCTCACGTCCGCTCGCACTGGCCAGTGCGTCAGCAATATTCAAGTGGCGCGAGAGCGCTTTCAAGGTGATCCACGTGGGCGGGGCCACCTCGATCTCCCCGGCATCCCTGTTTTTCAGGGCGTCGACGGGTCGCATCCAGGCGTGTTCATGGATTTCGCCGCCATCGATCACAATCTCGGTCTCGGGCGCGGGTGCCAGAAAAAACCAGGTTAGAAAACGCTTCGGGGTGATGGGCGGGGGTGTCCAATGCGAGAAAGCAATGAGCGAGTCCACGGGGAGCTCGAGGCCGGCCTCTTCTTGGGCTTCGCGTACCGCTGCATTCCGCGCCGTTGTCTGTTCGTCTTCTTCGCTCGAGGAGGGTCCGTCCTCGGGATCGACCCGGCCTCCGGGGAAAACCCACATGCCACCGAAGGCGATTTTCGAGTTGCGCCGGAGCATGAGAACTTCGATTCCAAGCGTGCTGTCGCGAATCGGGATAACCGTGGCGGCTTGAACCGGAGGTGTCCCAGTCTTACCGCTGCTTGCCCAGCGAGCCAAACTGTCCTGGTGTCGTTCGTTTGTCATCACAATACAATAGAACAACCGGGGCTATACACCGGGGCTATACATGGGCACACCGGGGCTATACATGGGCGGTTCGGAACCCCCTGAAAAAACCCAGTGCTGTGGGCCGGGAATGATAGAGTCTGAGGCTCACCTCACCGGGAGGCCGTTGGCTGGAAATGAGGAATAGGTCGCTGACGGGGGAGGTCGCCCTGTTGCTCCTCGGGTGTGCGGGACTGTGCACCGGCCCGATTCCCGGGCTGGCCGCGACTTCGCAATCGCCCCTACGTCCGAATATCCTTCTACTGGTTGCCGAGGATATGAGTGCCCGGGTCGGGGCCTTTGGCGATTCAGTGGCGCCGACTCCCAATCTTGACCGGCTGGCGGAACAGGGCACTCGCTATACCCACGTTTTCACGACCGCCGGAGTTTGCGCTCCCAGTCGGGCTGCCCTCCTCACGGGGATGCATGCCATCTCTATCGGTGGTCAGCATATGCGGTCGTCCACACGGCCCGCGGGTGGTTATGTGACGGTCCCCCCGCCCGAGGCCAAGGCTTTCCCCGAACTGCTGCGCCGGGCGGGCTATTTCACGTTTACCGATTCGAAGCTCGACTATCAGTTCAGCGGGCCTCTCGCCGGCAGCGGCCCTTCGACAATCTGGGACGCCGAGGGAAACAATCCGCCGTGGACAGCGGATGCGGAATTTTCGCGCCCGTTTTTCGGTCTCATCAACTTTCAGGTCACCCACGAAACCGGGATTTTTACTCCCCTTGGCGGCGGATGGCCGAACAGCCTGACGCATTTGATCGTTCAAATCGTCCGCGCATGGCTGGTGGGAATCCCGGAGGGTGAACATCCGGTTCGCTCGGAAGACGTGAAGCTTCCCCCCTACTATGTTGACACACCCGTGGTCCGGTCAGACGTGGCCCGGCACTACAACAATATCTACCAAATGGACCGCGAGGTTGGAGAAATCCTGGCCGAACTCGAGGCGTTCGGTCTGGCGGATTCGACCATCGTGATCTGGACCACCGACCACGGCGATGGTTTGCCCCGGGCCAAACGCGAGCTCTACGATTCGGGCATTCGAGTGCCTATGATCATCCGCTGGCCCGATCGGTGGAGGCCCGACTGGGCAGCGCCTGGATCGACGGATACCCAATTGATCAGTTTCGTTGATCTGGCGCCCACGATTCTCTCATGGGCGGGTGAAAAGCCGCCTTCGAATATGCAGGGGCAGATTGTTGGCCTCTCGGACGGCGGAGTGCGCGAATACGTCTACGCATCCCGCGATCGTATCGACGGTTTTGAAGACCGGGAGCGAGCGGTGCGCGACCACGAATACAAATACATTCGCAGTTGGCATCCCGAGAAGGCGACGGGGCACCGGCTCCCCTTCCGGGACAATCTGGAAATGATGGTCGAGATGTGGGCACTTCTTGAAACGAACAGGTTAAACGCCGACCAGCGCGTATGGTTCGCGCCCACCGGGAGTGAGCGGCTCTACCATCTCCCCAGCGACCCCTTCGAACTGCGCAACCTGGCCGCGGACCCCGACTACGCGGGAGAACTGGATCGCCTGCGCGAAGCCTATCGGGCGTTTAGCGGGCGAGTGCCCGACTGGAGCGAAGAAACCGAGGCGGCCATGGTGAATCGGATGTGGCCGGGAGGAGAGCAGCCCCAGAGCGAGGTTCCGCTCATCGAGATTAAGGACGGTCGAGTGACGCTGCGCTCCCCCACGCCTCACGCTTCGATTGCCTACCGAATTGGCGATGGACCCGAGCGGCTCTACAACGCCCCCTTCCGGTCGATGTCCGGAAGCCGGATTCGGGCTCGCTCGATTCGTTACGGTTATCGCGAGAGCGAAGAAGTCTCAAAAATCCTGCCCTGAACTTTTTCTGAGCCGGTTTCGTCGCGGTACCCGGCGTACACGAAAAGTTCGTGCGGCCGTGAAAACATGCGGTGGCTATGTGGGCGACATGCGACGGCTGCACGGATCGTCACTTTTCGGACCGTGACGCTACGGATCGTAACTTTGCGGACCATGACTTTGCGGACCATGACGTTACGGATCGTCAAAAACGAATCGTAAAAACGCGGGGGGTGAGAATGCGATCACCCGGGCGGTCACCCGAAACTACCCGTTTTCGAGCGAGATCCAGAGCCGAAGCAGTTCTCGACCCCGTTGGTTTGGGGATTGGTCTTGATACCCGCTTCGGGAATGAACGATCGAATGATTCGAGAGCCATTGAATATCTCCGGATTCAAGTGCCATCTCGAGTCGAATTGTAGGATCGCTGGCTATCTCTTCGTAAAGATCGAGCAATGTCAGTTCGTCCTCGGTGAATTGGGGCACATCCGAATGGCGCTGGGCCGAGCGAAAATAGTCGCTGTGGTAGAAGGTCCGAAGCCTCTGATTGGAGAATCGGCATGGCGGAACGGCGATATGGTGTAAGGAGCCGCTGGGGTCTTCGTTCCGAATGTCGAGTGGAAAGGGTTCGAAGAGGCGCTCGGCAAGATCGGGCCTCAACTCGCGAAGTGTATTGAAAATCGTCACCGAACTGGCGATTCGGCTCACGCCGCCCCGGTCGGCGCCTCGAACGCAGAGAAGACCGACGACATCGGCGGCGTCGCAGTGATAGCCGATTTCGCTTCGGGTCTGGTAGAGGCGAACATAGGGGTCGGAAGTGTCGGCGCCGGTGTCTCGAACTTCACCGAGCAAATCTCCGCGCGGATTCTGGGCTCCGGGCCTCCCCATGTAGAGGCCGAGGCACCAGAAAAAAACTTCGATCTCCGAGCGGCTCCAGCGCCCGACGGGAGCCCCCGAGATGACCTGAAAACCCCGGCCCCGGTCGACCTGCTCCCGCCAGCGGGCGATTTCTTCGGCCAGCGTGGGCAGGGGGAAATCCGCGGCTTTGAGCGCGATCACCGGCTTTCCCGTGCGGCAGGCCGCTGCTGTCGCGGCTTCGAACTCGGCGACTTGATCTTCGGTGAGCCGAAGCCGCCAGGCTTCGTCCGGTCCTATATCGCTTCCCTTCCAAGCGGCGGGGCCGACTATCGGTCCGGATGGCGGAGCGGAATGCGCGCGGTTGAAATAATGAGCGCTTTGTTCGGCATATGAAAAGTACTCGGGCATATGCAGATCTTCTCCTCAATCTTCAAAGAGAGGCTTGCGCCCTTCTTTACGGGCGAGCACTGCTTCTTCAAAGTTTTGGGTGGTCATGCGGACAAAGAGTTGGGTATGGCTCTCGAGTTCGATGGCCGCAGAGAGACTCGCCGTTTCCAGACCAGACCACATCATTCGCTTGGTCAATTGAACACCCTGTGTGCTCCAGCCATTGATTTGATCCGCGAGATCCAGAGCCGTTTCCATGAGGTTCTCGTCGGGAACGGTTCGCGAAACAAGTCCAATCTCGGCGGCTTCGCGCGACGAGACGTCGCGGCCCGAGAGCATGATCTCGAAGGCGCGCGAACTTCCGATCGCTCGTGGAAGGAGAAAACTCAGGCCGAGTTCGGTGGCCGTGAGTCCGTTGTTGATTCCCGCCGCCCGGAAGTAGGCCGACTCGGCCGCGATTCGGATATCGGCGCCCAAAGTCAGGCAGAAGCCGCCCCCAATAGCCGCACCGTTGATCGCACCGATCACCGGCTGGGGCATGCGCCGAAGAGCGGGAACCAAGTCCGCCAGGATTGCCATGGATCGCGTGGCGATCCGGGTGAGGGTGAGACCTTCGATATTGGGCGGAGGCTGGGTGCCCTGGGTATCGGCGCCCGATGAAAATCCGTTCCCCGAACCCGTTAGGACAACGCAAGTGGTTTCGTTGTCGGCGGACACTTCCGCAATTGCGGCGTGGAGGGGGCCAACGAGCTCGAAGGCCATGGAGTTCATTCGTTCGGGTCGGTCCATGACGATGACGCTCGTATGGGGTGTGGGTTTTTCAACTCGGACAAAATTCATTGTGTTCCTTCGCATACGTAAGACTTAGGTGTATGGGGGGCAGAAAATTAACGTGGTAAGCCGAGGGCGTTGTCGAAAATTCCAGGAAAATTTCCTGAGTGTGACGAAAATCCGGGTGGTGGCGGTTCTACGGGCCCCAGCGAAGTTTGGCTCGCCATAGGTGAATTTTCCATATTTTAGTCTGGCCCGAGCATAATTCAGATGAGAGAATGCAGGACAATGGCTTTTCTCTTCCGGGCTCATCTTCAGTTTGCCGTGTTACGGGCAGGCTGTGCCGATGGTCTGCTCGCGTGTGCGGCTCTGATTGCCCTGCTGACATCCCCTTTCCCGGCGAATGCGCAGACGGCGGAGGTCGAAGCCAAGTTCAGGCCCGCCCTGAAGGAGCGGGTGGCCAAGATGGGGGCATCCGAGACCGTTCGATTTTCGGTGATCATCGATCCGGGATCGGAGTTCGCCGCGATGCTGCCCGCCTCCAAGAGAGAGCGAGTGAGACTCCGCCAGCAGGAGATTATTGAAAGGGTGCCGGCGAGTGAGCTCGAGATCCTGCGCCGATACGAGAACTTGTCGGGATTTTCCGGTCGTGGGGGGGCGGCCAGCGTCAAGGCGCTGGCCGCGCATCCTTGGGTTTCGTCGATCTACATCGACGGGCACGTGAATGCGAGCCTGGCCCAGGGGGTTCCTTTGGTGGCCGCCGATCGGGCCGCTGCGCTCGGGTTTGCGGGGTCGGGAGTCACCGTGGCCATTCTTGACACGGGAATCGATACCGACCATCCAGATCTGGTCGACGATCTTCTCGAGGAGCGTTGCTGGTGCTCTGGGGGGGCAGGGCCGTTCAATGGTTGCTGTCCCAACGGTGCAGACACCATGAGTGGTGCCGGGGCGGCGGAAGACGGTAGTGGTCACGGTACGAATGTCAGTGGCATCGTGACTTCCGGCGGGGTGGTTTCGGCCGACGGAGTCGCTCCGGATTCGGGCATCGTAGCCATCAAGGTGCTGAGCGATGCGGGGGGAGGGTCATTTTCCGATGTGGATAGCGCGCTGGATTGGGTGATTACCAATCACGCGGCATACGATATTCGCGTGATCAATTTGAGCTTGGGAGACGGTACGGAATACGCGGACCCCTTGGCTTTTCCCTGCACGGGCACGGTGACCACCACGGCGATCAATGACCTCGTAGATGCGGGGATCACGGTGATCGTGGCCTCGGGCAACGATGGATTTGATGGTGGCATCTCCTTTCCAGCCTGTGTGCCCGGCGCGATTTCCGTGGGCGGCGTTTACGACGCCAACGTCGGTTCGATTTCCTGGTGCGGCCCAACCAGCTGCACCCCCGCGCTCTGCGTTGACAGTTCGACCGCTCCGGATCAATTTGTCTGTCATTCCAACAGCAGCAACGATCTCGATATTCTGGCTCCAGACTGGCGGACTCGAACCTCTGCAGCCGGGGGAGGGGTCACGAACTTTGGGGGCACATCGGCCGCAGCCCCGTATGTGAGCGGTTTGGCCGCCCTTCTGATCGAGCAGAATCCGTCGCGAGAATCGGCAGATTTGCTTGCCCTTATGACAGGGGCTGCTCCTCTGGTGCTGAATCCCGACAATGGGCTCAGCTTTCCTCGAGCGGATGTCTCGACCGCCTTCCCCGACTGCGGAGACGGGGTTGTCGAAATCGGAGAGGAATGCGACGACGGAAATGTTCTTGCGGGAGACTGTTGTTCGGCCACATGTGTATTCGAAGCCGCGGGCACTTCCTGTGACGATGGAGACGCGTGCACGGCGCCGGATCAATGCGATG
>LWDU01032620.1_pt1 | contig 15973 bp, 11 predicted proteins | sample 727161 | NCBI WGS metagenome assembly LWDU01 (sample SAMN04566230, study PRJNA314399) | hydrothermal vent metagenome | isolation source: deep sea hydrothermal plume seawater | place: Mexico: Gulf of California, Guaymas Basin | collected 2004-07-11 | reverse complement strand
CTCGAGTAGAACGCCCTTCATCCTATGAAGGATTAGAAATCCTTCAAAATATTGCAAAAATGACCTTGAAAGACATCCCTCATTTGAATACTAAAGATAGAGCTGAAGGTGAAGCTAAAGGCTTAGCAAGTTTCCAATACAGTGATAATGCAGATTTCTTGATTAACTCAGAAATTAGTGGTAGAATGCCATACAAATTAAGATGTGGCGATTTAGCAGCAATGTCTCCTGTTGTCGGTGGATTTGGTTTGACTATGAATGGCGGAATAGAATACAGTTCACAAGGAGGTCCGGTTGTTTTTGCAGAGACTTTCAAATTAGTTGGTGATTTATTCGCAGTCGGCGTCAATGCTTACGATGGAGATTGGAAGATTGGAGAACAAGTTGTAATTAAACAGAATGATGTAGTAACGGCAGTTGGTATTGCTAAAATGAATCCTGAAGAGATGATTTCAATGAATAGAGGAATTGCAGTGGAGGTTCGCCATCATGCCTGAAGCCTTTGTCCCTTTGACTGACTTTGTCAATGAATCAAAGTCGACACCTCGTGATCATCCTTTAGACAAACCAGTAGCAAAATGGACTGAAGAAGAAGTTTTAGATGGTGAAATTGTAGAGGCTGGAGTTGTAATTTTCCGAACTAGAGGTTGTTATTGGTCAATCAAAGAAGGATGTTCGATGTGTGGTTATTTCAATGATACAGTACCGGACGGAGTCAGTGATGACATGCTTCGTGAACAGTGGAAGAAAGTTAGACCAACTTTACGAGGGAAGAAATATGCTAAGATTTACACCTCAGGGTCTTTCATCGATCCTACTGAAGTTCCCTTTGAATTTGCAGATGAAATAATGTCAGACATGTCAGAGATGGGAATTGAAAAAGTACTGATCGAATCACTTCCTGAATTTGTAAATCCCAAAAATTTTGCATATACTAACGCCCCCAAACTTGAAATTGCAATTGGATTAGAATCTTCAAATCCGATTGTTTTAGATAAATCAGTCAACAAACGTTTACGATGGTCACATTTTGTAAAAGTATGCAAACTTGCACGTGATAATGCCGCTGAAGTTAAGGCCTATATCTTACTAAAACCACCATATCTAAGTGAAAAAGAATCAATTGAGGATGCAGTCCAATCAGCAATAGATGCAGCACCTCATGTAGATAAAATATCAATAAATCCAGTTAATGTACAGAAGAATACAGTCATCGAAAAAATGTGGTTTAGAAATGAATGGACGGGTTGTTGAAGTTCTAAAGCGTTGTCAAGATTTGCCCGTACGTGTTTATTCAGATCCAACTGGAGGAGGAACACGACGTGGAGCCCATAATTGCCATGATTGTAATAATAAAATTATAGAGGCATTGAAAAATCATCGTTTAGGATTGGGAGATCTCATGGGGTTAGACTGTGAATGCAGACCACGATGGGATTTCTTAACAAAGCAATCATCATTGAGAAGAAATGGAGCTGAACCGCATGGATATCGAAGTGGTTTTACGGGCGGTAGACATTTTTAACAGGCCTAATCTGGAGTATTAATGGAAGAGATAAATTACCTTAGAGTAATCGCCGGCCTTTTGCTAGTATTATTTTTTCCAGGGTATACCTTAATTCAAGCCATGTTTCCTCGAAGAGGCGAATTAGATGAAGAATTTGACACACTTTACAGAGTCACATTAGGAATGGCAATGTCAATTTGTGTGGTAATTTTAATTGGTTTTGTCTTAGCTAATCCTTCTCTTGGAAATGCACCTAATTGGGAAGGTATTTCAGATGAAGACAAAGGTTATTTTCAACCATTTTTTGTGACAACATCTCTACTTCTAACTACGTTTTTATTCTTCATAGCTGGCTGGTATCGAGGAGCTTATCCTTGGATGGCAAATATACATCCTTCATTAGCAAGAGCTCCACCAGGGCTTCGAATTGAATCTGAATTGGCAGTAGCTGGAAAATATATTCCGGCAGAGTTGTTAGAACTTCAAGGATTAAAACATGACAGGATGAACGTTAAGGTCAAACTTAAGGAAGCTGAATCCCGTAAACGAACGGGTAGTTCAACAATGAAAAAATATTATGAAAAGAAGGAAAAAACGTTTCTTGCAGATTTATCAGATATCGATTCTAGAATGGCTGAGTTAGATGAAATACTTACTCCTTCAGGAGAGGGTGGCGGTTTGTCAGCAGACGTTATTCAAGAGGAATCTGAAGAATCGCTTCCGGTTGCCGTTCCTGATGTGGAAAGCGATACCGAGGACTAATTTTGGAATATAAGTTAGTAATTGTAGTCCGTACAGATTTAGGTATTTCTAAAGGGAAAATGGCAGCTCAAGTAGCCCACGCAGCAGTTAACTGTGCTCTGAAAGCTAAGAAATCATCTTCCACAAATTTCCGTAATTGGTTTGATGAAGGGCAGAAAAAGGTCGTTGTTAAGGGAGAAAATGAATCAACACTTCGTAAGTTGCAACAGCATGCTAGAGAAGTAGGTCTGGTTTCGAGTCTCGTGACTGATGCAGGTTTAACCGAAGTTCCTCCAAGTACTATTACATGTTTAGGAATAGGTCCTGCATCAGATTCTGAAATAGATTTAATCACAGGAAGTTACTCTCTTTTCTAAACCCAATTCTTTATTTATCATGGGGGTATGTGTAAGAATATGGGCCTCTTCAGGAAGAAAGAAGATAAGAAAAAATTTGATTATTCAGATGATACTAAAGAGTTATTTGCTGAAAGAGATGCATTTTATGCAGAACAGCGCCGTAAATTAGGCGGTGGCGACACCAATCCCGAATTAGCTGATCAAACCAATCCTGAAGCTCCTAAATCTCGAGATGAAGATTTAGGTGATTTATTAGGAGACAGCAACTTCAACCCTTATGTTAATCAAAAAGAAAAGGGAGAAAGTACTGCCAGCAGTATACCTGCCCCACCTTCTACCGGTAATTCTTCATCATCAACATGCCAGTCATGCGGTAAAGAGTTTCAATCAAGTGAATTCAGTAAATGCCCTATGTGTGGCGGAGATATGAAAAAGGCCGAATCTGCACCAGCAGTAGAACCAATACCTTCTCCAATATCGCAACCCGATCCCCCCCCTTCAAGCATAGGTGATCCATTGGATGATTTATTGGGAGACTTCAATTCACCAGCACCCAATGATGCACCTTCAGACAATACAGAAGATTCAGATTCGGGAGTTAGAACAGCCTCGGATGATTTGGGAACCGATTTTGGCAAATCACACTCTAGTCACAGCAACCGTAAGGTTCGCAAAGTTAAAAAAATCAAGAGACCGCGCAAGTCATTATAGGAAATCCCTAGATGCCTGAATCAGATGGACTTAACCTGCCAGACACTGTAAAAGATGTGGGCATAGCAATTGGTAGCGTTGTAATCGTTTTTCTACTAACTTTTGCCTATAGTGGAAATTGGCCCCCGATGGTAGTTATCGAGTCAGGCTCTATGGAACATGATGATAATCCACTTTATCCAGAACCAAGATATTCACATATTGGAATCATTGATACAGGAGATTTAGTAGTAGTTAAGAAAGCAGAAAAAAAGGATATAGTCACATATCTTGAAGGAAAGAAAACAGACTATAAGAAATATGGAGATTATGGTGATGTAATAGTATACTACAAAAATGGGATTAAGACATATGATGGTCAACCAGTTACTCCCGTAATACATAGAGCAATGGCTTGGGTTGACGTTCTTGACAATGGAACATATTACATCCCTGAAATAAACCTTTATTTTGAAGGCAAAATAATCCTTAGTGAGATAGGCTTACCTGATGCCGCACATTCACTTTCCAATTTAGAATCATCAGGCTATATAACAAAGGGAGATTCCTATCCTGGAAACAAGTTTCCAGATCAATTCGGGCACTATGATATAACGAACAAGAAAGTACAACCGGTTAATCCAGATTGGGTGGTTGGAATGGCAAGAGGAGAATTACCGTGGTTTGGTTTGATTAAGTTACGAGTTACACAACCGGATAATTATTATGAAGCTCCACCAGAATGCCGTACAATGCTCTGGGTATCAATGATTATGGTTTTGGTAGGCCCTTTTTTAGCGGGTAAAGCTTGGGAATCCTATCAGGCTAACAAGACTCCTAAAAAGAAGAGTAAGCGTTAATTACAGCAAAATAAAGCACTAATTGAGCATGAGTAAGACTCCAGCAGCAGCTAAACGCGGAATTCCTTCCAAAACAGACTTCAAAGAATGGTATCCTTTCATTGTTGAAGCCGCCGAGTTAGTAGACAAAAGATATCCCATAAAGGGAATGGATGTTTGGAGACCTTATGGTTGGAAAACCATGCGATTGATAGATGACTTAACGCATAAAGAAATGGATAGAACAGAACATGAAGAGGTTAATTTTCCTTTACTCATTCCAGAAGATTTACTTGACAAAGAAAATCGTTTAGTTTCTCTGTTGAAGGCAGCTAGAGAACAGGGCGTTGACCCTTCCGAACTGAGAATGGAGGATGAAGTAGGGGGATTCGCAAAAGAAGTGTATTGGATTCGTCATGCAGGTGAAACTGAATTAGAAAAATCAATGTTCCTTAGACCAACAAGTGAAACGGCAATGTATACTATGTTTCCATTATGGATCATCAAATGGTTAATACATTTAGATATGAGACAAAACAAACTAGATCATTCATAAGAGTTAGAGAAATACATTTCTTTGAAGCCCATACGGCACATATCGATGAAGCTGATGCAACACGTCAAATCGAAGAAGATTTAGAAATTGTTCAAAACCTAATGAATGATTTGAAATTACCTGTATTAGTTACAAAACGCCCCGTATGGGACACATTCCCTGGAGCTTGGTATACGATCGCAATAGATGTAATAATGCCAGATGGGCGGACTTTGCAAGTAGCCTCAGTACATCATTATAGAGATCAATGGGCTAGAGCCTTTGATGTGACATATGAAGATGATTCGGGGGAACAACAGTTCGTACATCAAACAACATATGGAATGTCTGAAAGATTGTTAGGAGCTATAGTTGCAAATCATGGAGACAATCAAGGATTAGTAATGCCACCAAGTGTTGCACCGATTCAAGTTATTGTAATTCCAATAATATCAAAGCAATCTTCTGAGGATATGGTATCTGAAGCGGAAAAGCTGGTATCCAAATTGAAAGAAGCTGGAATTAGAGCTAGAATAGATGCACGAGACATACGCCCAGGTCAAAAATACTATGATTGGGAAATCAAAGGCGTTCCATTAAGAATAGAAATAGGTCCTAGAGATTTGGCAAACAATTCCGTAATGTGTGTTAGAAGAACCGGAGGAAAGACCAGCCATCCTATTGACGACCTCATAGAGGCCGTAGAGAATGAATTGGCAGCAGTAGGTGAAGACATGAACAAAAATAGTATGGAACATTTCAAATCTTGTATCAGAGACTTACCTAATTTTTCAGTAGACGGCAATAAACTAGTTTTTGATGAACAAATTCAATCAGGGATTGTTTACGAAATGGCTTTTGATGGAAACGATGCAGAGGCCGAAATGATTGAAAAAAGTACAGACCTTTCTTTCCTCGGAAATTCCACAACTTCTTACTCAAAAAGCAGGTCATGTGTAATGACTGGACAGCCAACACAGAACCGCGTATATTTGGCAAAAACGTATTGAATTATAAACGATATAGTTAAAATACAATGTTAGTTTTTATATACTGTCTGTAGAATGTAATGCTCCGGCAGTTCATCAACCAAGGTGTAATTGCCAAAAAAAAGAGGACGTAACCATGGAACACAGAATAGTAAAAGACGACGAGGGTGTATCTCCCGTTATTGCGGTCATTTTAATGGTCGCAATTACTGTGGTCTTGGCAGCTGTGCTGTACGTTTGGGCAGCCAGTTTCCTAGAGCAAGGAGAATCAGCACCAATTGCAACTTTCTTCGTTGAAGAAAGTAGCAGTGGCGTATATCACGTAGAAGTGATTAAAGTTAGCAAACAGGAAGACTTAGCTGGATTCAGCTACTTCTTGAAAGATGAGACCGGATCAACACATGTCGGCGGCAATGGATTTGGAGAAATTGCAATGCAGATTGTTGGTGGTCAGGAACACGGTATAGATACCAGTTACAGCGACTCCTGTGACGATAACTGTGATTCACAGTTAGAGAGCAGGGCTAGTAACGTATCTGCAGATGATGGAACGGACTATCCAGTTCATTTCTCAGATAACGACCGTGATGGCAAATTATCTGCCGGAGATCAGTTCATGGTCTACGGATTGGGTAATTCAGCAAATGGACCAGCAGAAGATAACTGGAAGTTAGATATCCAGTTTGACGCAAGTGGATAGCTGAAAAAATAACGTTAGGTAGGGGAGGCACAGTTCCCCCTACCTTTCAGTTGTAAAATTACTGTGCAATTTTTATTTTATTAGTGAAGCTTTTGTTTCGATAATCTTATTATAGTAATATGAGAAACATGAAACCCGTTCTGACGATGAGTGTTAGCTTTAATAGATAAGTTTCTCTAATAATTATATACGTATGAGCGATGAATTAGAAAAAAATGATAGTCAAAAGCACCTCATTAAAGAACAATATAGGAAATGGAAAGAAGGTGACGATAAGAAAGAACACATATCAACATATTATCCTGGAATGGATCGTTTAACTAATTTCAAACAGAATTATAGTAAACGGTCAGGTGATATTCTAATGTCTAAAAATTTCCAAAGAGTAAATCACATAATCGTACCGATTATATTCCTTGGAATCCTAGGAATAATACTTTATATTTTCATAGGTTTGCCTGTAAATGCATTATACCATTTCATTTGGTGCGACACAGATTGTACAGACCTTCCAGCATCTCCAGGAATCATAATAGTTGCAATTTTAGATAGTTTACTACTATTATTAATGATTATAAATATGTTCAAAGAGCCCTGGAAGAGTCAGATTTTAGTTAAAACTAAAAATGGAGGTTATGATTTTCGTTTTAGAAAAGGTACAAAAATGGTCGAAAGAATGGAATCTTATAAAAATAAAATGCTTACAAATCTGTTTCTCAAAGCTGATACTAACAAAGATGGCACCATAGATTTCACAGAATTTTTGAGAATTGGTGGGGAAGATCATCTAACAGACGAGGAAATTAAAGAATATGAAGAAGATTTTGAAAAAGCAGATAAAGATGGTGATGGAAAGTTAACTTTAGATGAGTTGAAAGAGAGTCAACCTTAATTATGGAGTACTCATAAATTCAACAAATTCATCTTCAATTCTTGACACCCCCCTGACGCCTTTGTTTAATTTAATACTGTGGTTGTTTTGTTCTTTGGTGGGGTTAATATCAACGAGCTATTAGGGTAATCAGTGGCCGTGTATAGTAATATGAGAAACATAAAGTCCGTTCTGACGATAGGTGTTAGCTTTTAATTCTTCTAATCTATCCATTAGATAAGCCTGAATCTATGTTCGTCTAGAACGGTAGCTGATATACACAAAGCCTACTACAAGCAATCCAACAGCAACTGCAATCATTTTCATAGTAGAACTATCATCATCATCTTCTTCTTCATCTATTGAGAAAGTGGTTATTGCCTTATTATTATCAGTATTAGATTCCTCTATAGCATTTTCAGGATCTATTTCTACTTTCAAAGAATGAACGCCTTTTGTGGCATTCCATGTAGCACTGACTGTAACTTCGTCACCACTTCCATCGAAAAAGGCTGTAGGCATGTTTATGGCTACATCATCAGCATAGAATACGACTGGAACATAATGTGAACCCGAATGGTTAACCAAATTAGTTACAGTTGCACTAAGAGTAACTTCAGTTCCGTCTGATGGAGCATCAGGATCCCAAGTAAAATCACCAGTCAATATCGTGAAATCGGGTTCAGGTTGTTCAATAGGGTCGACAGTTACAGCAAAGTTACGGCCGATATCATCTACATTATTATCCTCATAGTCTTTCCAGAATATTTCTACATAGAATACTTCCCAAACACCAGGAACTACATTGTCATCAGGGGTTATTTTCAGTTGAGTTTGTGCGGTTTCACCTTCAGACAAACTCAATTTATTTGGTTCAAAACTTGCAGCCCAGTTTTGTGGAATCTCATCTATGCCCGTTTCTAAAATAATATCCAAGAAACCATTTGATGTTACGTTGAAAGTAAATGTAGTAGTCTGACCTAGAGGAATCTCTTGTTGATTCATATCTAACGAGACCTCTATACCTCTCATTAATTGCTTCTCAATAGCCTCTATTTGCGAAATGCCATCTATATCATCAGTTATGTTGACAGATATATCTAAAACATAAGCATAATCGTTTGCAGCAGATAAATCCTCATAGTTTCCTTGGAACTGATATGCGCCCGGAGGAACTAACATGTTCATTTCTCCGTTATCAGTATCTATGGCAAAGCTGAAATTTTCTCCAAACACATTCACATCTCCAAAGTCAATGTTTTCGGATGATTCCGAAGATTGATAACTAACATTATAGTTTACACCACGCAATAGAGAAGGACTCAAATTACTTGATCCATCAAGTTCAAGATTATCTATCATAGCATAACTGGTTCCTTCAGTGGTGTAAAACCAAGTTTTGTAGGCGCCAGTGTCTAGATAAATTTCGTAAGAACCATCAGCTTCAGCCACAGTACTAGTTTCAATTTGGGTTCCTTGTACATTCCAAACATCTAATTGTGAATACCCAAGTAATTCATTAGAATCGGGAGTTCCATCGAAATTACGATCATAGAATACAGTACCGGCAACTCTTACTTTCCATTCAGCTTCTTTTTTGAAAGTTTGCTGTTCATTACCAGCTTTAACATAGATATTTCTTTTACTCATTTTGAATTCATCAGCTCCATCATTCAGAGTAATATCCATTTCTATGGTATAGGTTTTTGGAACCATATCAGTTATAATAATCTGTCCATTTTCATCAGTATAATGACCAAAAGTCTCACCAGTTATAGCTTCAAATATGACTAATGCATTAGCTAAGGCAACTTTACTTCCTGTTGCATTAATATATGTCATTTCTAGCGTAATATTAACGGTTTTAGGAGTTAACACAATATCGTTATACGTAGGATTTGCTCCATCAATAGTAATTGTGCTTGTAAAATCTTGATATCCATCTTCAGTCACAATGACATCATAGTCTCCGTTTGGTAAATCAATTTTACCATAATTGTCATCGGTTCCAAAGAATCCATCTTCAGTATCAGTATCTGTAATGAAAACAATATTTTCATCAGAGATGAATTGAATTCTAACTGAACGATCCGTAATCACCAGGTTATCAGCCTGAGAGGTCACTTTCCCTTTCACATGCCCTTCATTTTTCAGTTCGACGTGATGCACAGTCGGTTCGTTCAATTGCAAGAAGCCACCATAACTGTAATGTTTACCTGAAAGCCCATCTTGGAAGGTAACATAGTAGTCACCAGGTATCTGGAATCCTGAATAAGGTCCAAACATATTTGCTTCAATTATGGTAAAATTGTCATAATCGTTTACAGGTCTAAGAATAATCATTCCATTTTTCCTCTCACCATCTAAAGTGGCATCACCCGAAACTTGATATTTGAGTTCAGCCGAGATATCTCCCATATCAAAAACCGGCGTTCCTATAGATATGTCTATTTGACCATGAACAAGGTATCTACTTCCACCTTCTTCAAGTAAAAAAGTATACATATACTGGTCAGGAGGCAATTCTACATTGACAAAATCTCCATTTTCATCAGTTGTAAAATTCAGATAATAGAGTGGGTTTCTCATAGGCGAGAAAGATAATTCAGCATTTGCTATTGCATTTCCTTCATAAACAAATTTTCCACTAATAGAAGTCGGAATTCTTTTGGCTAAGATTATCAATTCTTCGGTTTTTCCTAAGTCGAATTTCTCAGTCTCTATTTTTTCTTCTTCAGGTCCATAATATATACTATCCAAAGCATATCCAATTTTATTTAATTCAACTTGATATTCACCAGCAAGGAAACTAAATTTGGAGAGTGGATCGGTGGCCCAAACCTCTACTTGACCTTCGGTGGTACGGAAATCAACTAGCCCTTCTAATGGCATCATTTCACCTAAGTGTTCTTCATGTAAGAGAATCCAAGCATCAAAACCTAGACTTGCCGACAAGTTAACATTCTCAGTATTGCCATTGATTGTTCCAATATCACGTAATGCAACCAAGTGCTGCGCCTCATTCGACATAACATGTGAATATGCATCATAGTCTCCTGTTGGAAGAATAATTTCATACCCTCCATCAAATGAGCTTGAAACAGATGCACTACCGCTTTCTGAAATAAATCTTATCATTTTTTCACTATAAGTTTTATCGCCTGCTTCTGGATTATATATGCCGTCTCTTTCTCCAAGTTCTTCAAACAAAATACCTTGGACTGTGTGTCCTGGCCCCATTTCAGCCTCTATTGGGCCCGAATAGGTTTGACTGTCTACCCTGCTCAAATATGCAAGAGTAGTTTGTTCAGTTTGATGAATTGTATAAATATCATAGATACCTTTTGGAAGAACAGTTGCGAAGTATCCTGTGTCTGTAGTAAATACATTGTCACTATATTGTTCATTCAGGTTTCTTAGAGATATTTGCTCACCAGTAATAGGTAGGCCATTGTGAGTCAAAGTTCCTTCTAATCTAAATCCATCCAATAAAGTAGCATTGAAACTTCGGGATTGACCTTCTAAAATGGTCACTTTTTTCGTATTATTGGTCCAACCAGTATAGATATTTTCAGATTCAAAACGAAGAGTATAGTTTCCAGGTAATAGATGACTAAAACAGTAAGAGATTGATGAATCCATAGAATCACCAGTACATTCTGACACGTGGTAATAGGTATTCAAGAAAGACTCTTCAATTACGCTATTATTAGTTTCATCTTGTAGAGAGATAGTAACTATCTTTGAACCAACATAATCACTAGATTGAATTCTACCCCATATTGCACTTGGTTCTAATGCACCCTTAACAGTAACATCCTGTTTTGCCCTTAAAGACGCAGAACCAGTGTATGAGGCTAAATCTAGTGTGTGTCCACCCATTTCTGCTGTAATCTTATATTCTCCTGGTGCCAAATCAGTAAATCCATAATTTCCGTTTGCATCAGTTCTTACGGTGTGACTAATTTCAGAACGTATATTTTCTGCAGTTATAGGTATTAGTGGTACCGAATCATCGTCGGAATCAAAGGTTTCATCCTTGTTATTATCCCAGAACAATCGTCCAGTGATGGAAGCAGGCTCCACTTCAAGGTCAATATTGATTGCTTCAGCAGTCTGTCTCGTTGCTTGTTCTTCAGAAATAATTATATTTTCTTTTCTTACCAAAAGATTATTTGAAGTTCTAAATACTTTTTCCATATCTGATGGTAGATCGCCCATAGAAACGGCTAAGGTAAGATTTCCTGCAGGAACTAAGACACTGTATTTTCCATCCTTATCAGTAGTTGCTCTTCCGTGAGGAACTTTATATTCATCAAGAACCGTAACATTAGCGTTAGCAACAGGATCTCCATCTGGAGTAGCTATAGTACCATATACAGTTGCACCATCGTAATATTTCAGTATCCTTAGACCAGAATTGTAGTGAACCAATTTAAAGTGAGTTAAATTCCAACCAGGTAATGATGGTAGTTCCTCATTAGCTAAAGCACCGCTTACACCAGGTATTCCGTCTTCTATAGGTCTGTCTATATCTGGTGCAGACCATCCTATGAATGATCTGAAGAATGTTGAATTTAGGAATTTCTCTTTGTAGACCAATACTGATGAAGCCTGAACCGAATTATATTTTAGGCTAACATCTGGATTATTCTCAATTACCACAAGAGCATCATCAAATGACAAAACCTGTCCATTGGACAGAGCAAGATGAATCTCATAGAAATCATCAATATCATAATCAGCCAATGTAACTGGAGCATACAATACACTTCTATCATTTGCCGAACGAGGCATTAACCTATTATCTGCGCCGAAGTAACGAATAGAATGGCCTGTAATTTGTTCAACTTCCCATATTAAGTCAGCAATATCTTTCTTCTCGATGGTCATCAAAATTGGTCGGCCAGCTCTTATGGCTGCATTTTTCTTGTGTACTTCTTGATCCGTTCCATCATCTTTCTTTGGAATATAATCCTCAGGGTTAGAGATAATGTCTTCAAGTTCACTTACTTCTTCTTCTGATAAGTAAACTAATAATTCAGTTCTAATTTCATCATTGAATTTTTCCGAGTCTCTATCTACTTCAGGCTCTAAAAGTCTATACAGTAGAAGAGCCATGGCTTCATGTTCAGATTGAGATGCAATAAAATTACCTGCAATCTGATATCCAAACTGGAAATTATCGGCTACAGTAGGGTGCTCTCCAATATCAATTGCCCAGAAACCGTAATCCCACCATGCGATGAAACCAGGCCTTTCTTCTGGTTCTAAGTTTGTATCCTGTTCAGCCAACCACTCTAATCCATCTATCCAATAGTCTTGTGGGAATGAAGAGCCAGTATTACCCAGGTACCATAGTTGATTGGTATTTGTCGTAGAATACATCCCCGCAACACCTTCAGGATAAAGTGTTTGGTTGTTTCTTTCATCATAGTCGTACTCTTCAGGCCTTAGAAAATCATAACTAAGAAAATCATAGATATCTACATCGTGTTCTTTCTTGTCTTCGTATGGAATACCAGCATCATATCCATAGAATGTATTTGGGAGAAAAATAAATAAACCTACAAACAAAGCAATAATCGGTCTTTTCAGATCAAAACTTTTTCTCAATCCTCCAATCCTATCACGGAAACGGTATTGATCTTCACTTTGAGCATCCATATGCCCAATAACCATAACTAACAACAGAAGTATTAGCGTCGAGAGAAGTCCGATTACAATACTTACAGCAAAGAATAGCCAAAAACCAACAGCTAATGAAATTATAGACAATGCAAGGAAGGTTTCTCCTCTCTTTCCCCAGAATGCTTTCCAGATAACTAAAACAGCAGGAAAATCAGCTTTCTGTATTAGTAACCAAGTTATCCATCCACTGAGTAGTGAAACAACGGGTGTCGCATTGAAAATAAAACGAACCGCAGATTGAGCCATATAGATAGATACAAGCGCCCAAATCATGACAAACAAATAATCTTTCTTCCAGACACTTTGATTGAACAGTTGATAAGCCATCCAGACAATACCGAGAATAGCTAACCATATTGAGACAGGACCAAAGGCAAATACAAAATCATGAAATTTAGGAGGCTGAGCTTCCGCAATCGTATCAAACAATTTTGTTCTTACAAAGTAACCTTGTCCACTGAATAGTAGGAATCCAAGATCTGTAAAAACATAAGTAAGGAGCAAATAAACAAACGTAGCAATACCAAGAGAGGAACCAACGACCAATAACCAGGGTAAATCACGAGTAGCAACCATCAATAATGAAATCAACACATATCCAAGTAAGATGTATGCAGGAGCTTCCCACCAGGTTCCTACAAGCCCTAAAGCATTGTAATAGGGATAAGAAAAAATAACGGGCATTGATAGAGTGATTAATCCTAAAGCTGCTGTTGTCAAACTATCAATTCTGCGGAATGCATTGATCAGCATCTGCAATCCTAAGTAAATTGCAACGATAGCCATAATATATGGAAAACCTTTCCAACTCAATGAAATCATGGTGATTGTCATACCAGCTAATCCAGCGTAACCAATAGCTAATTTCTCAGAATCAACAAATTGTTTCACTCCAGTTTTTATTTCATTCCAATCAGTCCAATTGGAAACCCATTTCTTATCGTTCGCAACTGTCAAAGCTTTCATGAAGAAAAAATAGGCAGTTGTTCCAAACAGAATAATGTAAGAATCGTGATCAGCTAAAGCCAGAGATGAATGTCCAACGTGCTGTGAATTAACACCCATTAAGAATGCTCCAATTATTCCAGCTTCTTTACCAAATTGAGCTTTTCCAATAGCATAAACGGGAAATATAATTAGTGCACCATAAATGGCAGGTAAAACTTCCATTGCCCACCACACAGATTCTTCAGTAGAACTAAAGAAAGGAGAAAGTGCTAATCCTATAATTGCGATAGACCAGTCAAATAATGGAGGCCTGTTGTTATTTGCACCATAGGGATAATTCAACATAGGATCCTTTTCGAGATGCTCTCCATTTTCAGCAACGTAGTCAACAACGCGTTTGTGATAGTAAGGGTCACTACCTCCAGTAAGTTGGAAACCATCTTCAGTTGCTGGTTCAATCATCCATACAGTTCTAATGTAAAGGGAAAAAATAAAGATGGCAATTAGAGCAAATACAGTTATCCAATTTACTTTACTAGATTTACGCGAAATGCCCAGATTTTCATCAGAAATAGCACTACCTGACGCTGAAGAAAAGCGAGGGCGATAGCGATTTTTTGACTTGTCGTCACGTCTGCGACGTGTTTGTCTTGCCATTGATGTTGTGTCCTTTCTGTCTCCTCTAACAGAAGACGGACTGGGCGCCACTCGGATGGTTATATAAGGTCTACTCTAAAAATCGTGCTCAAGCAGAGGGTAATAATTTGCCTCTACACTCTCCAAATCCAACTCGATAACCGTCTCCTTGGCACCACCCTCTCAACATCACGGTATCACCATTCTCAAGAGCTATTCTTTCTTCACCATTTGAGAGTTTGATTGATTCTGACCAGCCCCATGTCAATTCTAACATCGATCCACGATTGTCTTTTTCAGGTCCAGAAATAGTGCCACTAGCTAAGAGGTCCCCAGTACGGAGGTTGCAACCAGTTATGGTATGGTGAGCTATCTGTTGATTCATATCCCAATAAAGATAATTGTAATTGCTTGATGATATGAGTTCATAAGAATCCATTTTCTCAGATTTAAGATAGATTCCCAGATTGATATCAAAAGTACTATCTTTGTTATTTCTTAGATATTTAAGTGGTTCCGGGTCCTGTTTAGGTCCTTTACATCGAAATGGTTCTAGTGCTTCAAGAGTTATTATCCATGGAGAAAGAGTCGTTGCAAAGTTTTTGGCTAAGAAAGGCCCTAGTGGTTGATATTCCCAAGTTTGAATATCTCTAGCCGACCAATCATTTACAAGTGCCATACCGAAGATATGATCTTCAGCATCATCCACTGGGACGGGTTCACCTAATCCGTTTCCAGCTCCAATAAATAATCCCATTTCTAGTTCAAAATCCATTCTTTTTGATTCGCCAAATGAGGGATTCTTTGCATCAGGGGCTTTAGTTTGCCCTTTGGGTCGCACAATATCTGCACCATCAAGTACTACAGACGAAGCCCGACCATGGTATGCAATAGGTAAGTGTAACCAATTAGGCATCAAGGCATTTTCAGGTCCTCGAAATATAGTTCCTACATTTGAAGCATGCTCTTTGGAAGAATAAAAATCAGTGTAATCTCCAATATCTACAGGAAATTCCATTTCAGCATCTTCCATAGGAACTAATGCCAAATCTTTCAATTCTTTATTGTCCCTTAAGGTTCCATTATTCTCGTTCAGAACTTGGCTTATTACTTTTCGAATGCCTTTCCATGCATTTCTACCCATTGACATGAAGGCATTTAGAGTAGGTTCATGGAATACTTCAGTTCCTTCTACTTCAGTTCCTTCGAAAATACCTGCTTCATCCAAGTATGCTAAATCTAGGACATAATTTCCGATTGCTGTTGCCACGTGCAAGTCTCCTCCTTCCTTTGGAGAGTATATTCCAAATGGAATATTTTGGATAGGAAAATCAGAATTTTCATCAATATTTACCCATGATTTAAGATTCGAATCGTGTGTTTCGTCCATTACATCCATCCTAATTGTGTTAAGTCATCTATAGGCTCTTGAAAAGAGCAACTGCCGTATGAAATCATACCTTTTTT
>LWDU01043079.1_pt2 | contig 15974 bp, 16 predicted proteins | sample 727161 | NCBI WGS metagenome assembly LWDU01 (sample SAMN04566230, study PRJNA314399) | hydrothermal vent metagenome | isolation source: deep sea hydrothermal plume seawater | place: Mexico: Gulf of California, Guaymas Basin | collected 2004-07-11 | reverse complement strand
CTAATTCCAACGACCTTCCCCGAGGTTAAGCTGATGAGGGGTCCGCCTGAATTACCGCTGTTGATAGGTGCATCAGTTTGCACCCAAACTCTACCCCATCGGTATTTTTCACCAGAGATAATTCCTCGTGTACCAGAGAAAGAGAGTGAGAAAGGATGGCCAAAAGCTCCAACGGGTTTCCCCACTACAGGTTTGTTAACACAATCAAGCTTTGCTTCTGTTGCTATAGCCGGGATTTTATCAGGAGAAATTTTGATAATTGCTAGATCCAACAGCATGTCGACGTAGATCAGTTTGGCATCGATAAACTTCTCGTCTTTAAAGGCAACTTCAAGACTTTTTGGATTGCGAGATGACACATGCGCATTGGTCATTATCCAGCCGGATGTCTTATCTAACAGAAATCCTGCACCCCGATGGGATCCCTTATTATCTTTAATGAAAGGATACTTAACTCTAGTTTTTATTTTGACCGTGTAGGTATTTGCAACTTCGAAATAATTTGGAGCTTTTTTTGCTTGCTGAGAATAGGCTGGAGAAGAGAAGAAGGAGAGAGCTAGAATAACGATATATTTCATGGTGGAATTATGCCATAAATTTATTTAGATGGAAACGTTCTCTTGTGTCTAATTATAATCCACGACGATCCGGTCTAAATATTGAAGCATAAAACGCAATCGATAAGAAAGGCCTCAATGGGTTTTGCCAAAAATATTCGTTCGTAAATTAACTTTATGGTTGATGGTCTCGTATATTATAAAAAATAAAATCCAAAAACTTTTACTAAGAATTTTTACTCACATCCCATTCGATCAGAAGCTTTTTAATGCCCCGAAAAGCAAGCGTCGGGATGTAATCCCATTTCTGGCCCTTAACCATTCGCATATGCGGTAGTCGCCGCGCTAATTCTTCTAATATTATCTTCATCTCCAGCCTAGCAAGGGGCGCTCCCATACAAAAGTGAACACCATTTCCAAAAGCGAGGTGTTTTTTCTTTTGCTTCCGGAAAATATCAAAACCATCACCATCTTCAAATACGCTGTTATCACGACTACCTGAACCGAGTGCCATTAGTATTTTCGCCCCCTTTGGGATGTCAAACTCCCCAATTTTTGTGTCGCATGTCGTGATCCGCCGCCATGCAAATATTGAAGAATCGTAGCGGAGAATTTCTTCAACAGCATTTGGAATAAGTTTGGGGTCTTTACAAAGAGCGTCCCACTGATCTTTATTTTCCAAAAGAGCCCTCATCCCATTAGCAGAAGCCTGGGTCGTGGTTTCATGTCCGGCGAACTGCATCAGGAACATTACATTACACAGATAATTTACTGTAAATTTGGTTGGATCAGATAAGTGAAGCCTAGCCATATCTCCCAGATAATTATCCCCGGGAGACATGAGCGCCTGGTCAACCAACTGTTTTGTAAATTCCCAATGCTTACTGATATCATGCATCATCTCAATTTGCTCGTCTTCCGTGGGTTTACCCCAACTGACAACCGCACGAACGGCACCCAGTTGTTTGACCATTAGTGCTTTATCATCATCAGCACCAAGGAAAATAAAAATTGCCAGCGCTGGAACTTCGTAAAGCAGCTGAGCAACAAGGTCCGCTCTCCCATTTTCAATAAAACGATCGATGAAGCCGTTGACGATACCTCTAATCCGGGGTTCAATTTCGTTAACACGTTTTGGAGTAAAAGCATCACCAAAAATCTTTTTATGTACTTTATGAGTAACGGGATCCTCATCTACAAGAGATGGTTCGATAGAAATATCCAAACTATCGCGAACTTCAGCAGCTGCAGGACACATTGCCGTTACTGGATGGCGTGCTAAAGCAGCTGAGAATGTTTCTGGATCCCGAAAAATATTAACAATATCTGTATAATTCAACACCACCCAATAATTAGATTTCGGATCATAAAAAATAGGCTCTTCCTGACGTGCTCGTTTAAAGAAATCAAACGGGTTCTTAATATAAGCTTCGCTAAAAGGCTCAAACTCTGAGGCTATTTTGGTAATAGGACATGTGGATCCATTAAAGCGCTCACTGGCGTCGAGCTCTTTTGGTGATGATTGGAACATACCGAGTTTTATTTGATTGGACAATTTATTGGCTCCCTCTTCTATTACTCTTATGACCACAATGCTACCTAATTATTTTATCCAATCCTAGCATTAGATCCTAATCTGAAATTTCTGCAATTATTTCATCGACGGACATTAGATCGCCGTACTTCTGTCCCATATCAAATAGGTTTGCTTCATGGGGGCCAATTGCTCGATCGCCAACGCAGTCCGTTACTATCACGGTCCGAAAATTATAACTCATCGCGTCGATGACAGATGCTCGGACGCAGCCTGAAGTTGTGCAGCCAGTGACAAGGACTGTATCGACACCCTTACTGTTGTACCAGCCAGCGAGATTAGTGCCAAAAAAACCTGAAGGTTGGGTTTTGCGAACAACGTACTCACCTTTAACTGGCGCGAGTTCTTCAACGATCTGACTACTTTTTGCTTCTTCGGTCAGACCTTTTAAACCAGGTGCCTTGACGCAGAAAATACCATTATCAGATCCATCATCTGAATAAACGACACGGGTCATCGCTATAGGCATCTTTTGCTCTCTGGCAAAGGCAAGCAAGTTAACGGTTTTATCGATGGCGTTCTTGATATTGCCACCACCAAATTGCTCGGGATCTGTAAAACCATTAACAAAGTCAACAATCAGCAGGCCGGGGCGTTCACCGATACCACTCAAATTACCAAAATTTTGTTTTTCGTATATATCCAGATCGCCCATTAATGGTTCCTCTGTTAATTGCTAGCCTAATGTAGCGGCACGGCGGACGGCGGACAACATCGAAGTTCCCATCATGAATTGTTTGGCACGCTCTGGATCCGCGGCCATTGTTTTAAGTTCCGTTAAATTTTCTTTACGAGTTCTGGCATCTTTTGCCTCCAGGCGTTTTTTATTGGCTATAGTTTGCGCCTGTGTAAACTCATGGGTTGTTGTGCGGCGTTGAATGTCGTATGTGTCGAGCGCATTTTCATCTGCCCCTCCTCGCCATATTTTTATAATCTTATCGGCCGCGTTAACCGCATCATGTATACCGCCATTAAGTCCCATACCTCCAATCGAGTTATTCAGATGGGCTGCGTCCCCTGCAAGTAAAATCCGTCCCAGACGAAACTTTGAAGCTACGCGTTGATTAATCGTATAAACATTACGGTGGACAATTTCATAGTCACCTTCTTTCGGGAAAAATTTATGCATTCTCATCTGGACAGCATTATCGCTCATGACTTCGTCGTCAGTTTGCGACATGTCAGTTGGAAATACGGCCCTCCAAAGCCCCGGAGGGCCATCGCCAGCAACCTTGAACAAATTGCTCCATTCATCGGGGTCAGCATAATAGTTTCTGTAACAGCATCCGCGGGCCGCCTCAAAGTCAAACGGCGTTGAATATACAACAAAACGTTCCGGGTAGGTAAATCCTTCAAAATCAATATCGCTTGACTTGCGAATTGTACTTCGGCCCCCATCGCAGCCGATTAAATAGGTGCCAGTGATTTTTTCGTTACCATTAGGCCCATTTATACTAAGAGTTATCTTCTCCGCATCCTGCTCTACCCCGGTAACTTCGTGAGAAAACAAGACAGTTGAATCTGAAAATTTATCAAGCATAGAAAGTGCGATCTTTGCCAGTTTGAACTGTTCACATTGAATAACGTATGGGAATTTGGTTTCATCAGCTAACAGGCGGTGATTGAATTTAGCAATAATTTTTCCTGTTGGCCGGTCCCAAAAATAAAATTCATCGCAGACCAGACCTTGCTTTTCTGCTTCTTTAGCCATCCCGATCTCATCAAGCATTTCAAGGGTTGCGGGATGAGTTGTTGCAGCCCGCGGATCATCTAGAAGATTACTTTCTTTTTCAAAAACCGTAACTGGAATACCAGCTTGCGAGAGCTTAAGGGCTGCGATTAGGCCAACGGGGCCGGCGCCTGCAATTAGAACGCGTTCACTTTTCTTAGACATTAATATTTATTCCTTGGTGCGTTCACGTAATATGAATTTCTGAATCTTGCCAGTTGAGGTTTTTGGGAGGTCCCCAAAGACGACATGTCTGGGGCATTTGAAATGCGCCAGATTTTCACGGCAGAACTTAATAATTTCCTCCTCGGTTACAACATCTGCATCGGGTTTCAATTCTATAAAGGCACACGGTGTTTCGCCCCACTTCTCATCTTCCTTTGCTACGACTGCGGCAGCTGATACAGCTGGATGCATATAAAGTGCATTCTCTACTTCGATAGAAGAAATGTTTTCACCACCAGAGATTATAATATCTTTGGAGCGATCTTTCAGTTGAATATAGCCGTCAGGGTGCATGACGCCGAGATCTCCCGAATGGAACCATCCGTCAGCTGTTGCATCTTTAGTCGCTTCAGGGTTTTTTAAATATCCCTTCATAACATTATTACCCCGGAACATGACCTCTCCCATGGTTTCTCCATCAGGTGGAACCGGCTGCATCGTAACGGGGTCAATTACATCTAGTTTGTCGAGCACAGCATAATTAACACCCTGCCGCGCATTCATTGCTGCTTTTTCCTGGTCTTGCAGTTCATCCCAGGCACCCTGCCATGCGCAGACAGTTGCCGGACCATATGTTTCTGTAAGGCCGTAGGCATGGGTCACACGAAAGCCAGCTTCGCTGATTGATTGCAAGATCGCAGCGGGTGGAGGGGCGCCTGCGGTCATGACTTCAACGACATAATCAAATGGTTTTATTTCTTTTTTAGCAGCATTTACAACCATGCCTAAAACTATTGGTGCCCCACAAAAATGATTTATTTTATGTTCGGCGATTGCATTATAAATCTCTTTGGCACTAACGTTACGCAGGCAAACATTAGTTCCTCCATAAGCTGCAATTGTCCAGGGAAAACACCAGCCGTTACAGTGGAACATCGGTAGTGTCCAAAGATAAGTTGGACCCTGGTTCAAATCCCACGCCATTGCATTACCAATAGAATTCATGTAGGCGCCGCGATGACTGTAAACGACGCCCTTGGGGTTGCCGGTTGTGCCTGATGTGTAGTTTAGAGATAACGCCTGCCATTCATCTTCGGGTAACTGCCATTCATATTCGGGATCGCCAGTGCTGATAAAGGCCTCGTAATCCATCTCGCCTATAAGCTCACCGCCACCGGCCAATATATCATCGACATCAATTACCAGTGGTGCTGAAGAACAATCTTCAAGGGCTTTTTTTATGGTAGTTGAGAATTCTTTATCGGTCAGCAAAACCTTGGCTTCCCCGTGGTCAAGAATAAAAGAAATGGTCGCTGCATCCAATCTGATATTGAGAGCATTTAGGACTGCACCCGCCATTGGAATACCAAAGTGGGCCTCGTAGGTTTCCGGGGTATTTGCACCCATAATGGCTACTGTGTCACCTTTCCCAATGCCCAGTTTTTTTAATGCACTGGCTAATTGGCGCGTACGCGCATATGTTTGGGACCACGTGTAACGCCGCGTGCCGTGGATGACTGATAAACGGTCCGGATAGACCTTGGCAGTACGTTCAATAAAACTCAGGGGTGATAGAGGTACAAAATTAGCTTTAACCTGATCAAGTTCTTCATAAGCATTAGGCATTAGTAATACATCCAAACAATTCTATGCATTTATTGACACTGTAAATTTTTGAGTATTAAATTTTGCCACAATGGCAAGTTGCTAGACAAGGTAAATTGTTTTTGATTTGCAGAGAACCATTGTCGAGGGAAACGAATATTTTTACGTAACCTCAAAGAATGACAGCCGTACAGCATCGGGATCGCGTCCACCGCTACCAATAAATATGGTGTGGTTGAGCCAGGCATGTTGAGGAGCAGAAGTTTCGAACCAAGGAGTACATCTAAAATAGTAACTATTATCTTCAACCGGTTCTCCGCGTTTTAATATTTGCATCACCTCATCTGGACCGTGGCGATAACCCTGATTGCTTACGTAAATTAGGGCTCCATCCACAGCTTCTATTGTGTAGCGAGCATCCAAATATGTTACATTGTCTTCGCGGATATATTGCCAATCTGCTCCTCCTGGGAGTATTTTACCCTGTAGTTTTGGTCCAGTCACCGTTCCACTACTAATATCAATGATGCGTCTATGTCCAATTGGTGTCATACCAAGATCCTTGATTGGTAACAGACTTATGGATGCTTCAAATGCCAAAACTAGTTCCATTTTTTTTATCCTTTTTTTAGGTTTATCTCTCTAATTGCAATGTAGACACCAGTAGCAATAACGATTGCAATTCCAACCCAGCCCCATTTATCAGGAAAGGCATCAAACAATATATAGCCTATCATAGTCGCCCAGATGATTTGAGTATAAACAAAAGGCGCAATTATATTGGCAGCAACAAAACTGAAAGCACCGATAATAAAGATTTGGCCGAGTGTTGCGAGGGTCGTGAACCCAAATAGGATCCAGAAATCGCTGATGCCTGGTGCATTCCAAAATATTAGAAGTAAAGGGCTAAGAATTATTGCCCCTAAAAATGAAGTGTAGAAGGTTGACGCGAGTATTGGGGCTTCATTAGCCAGTTTTCTATTAGCAATATAATACGCGGCGAGGAAAATACCGGCGCCTAGTGCAATAAAGTAACCTGTTCGATCACCATCCATTGTTGGGCGCAGAATGATAAGCACCCCAATAAAACCAATAATAACTGAAATGGTTCTTCTTAAGCCGATTGGTTCGCCGAGAATTGCTGGGGACAAAGCTGTTACAATAAGGGGTGCAACAAATACCATGGCAGTTGCATCAGCAATATTAATGAAATTGATTGCCCAGTAAAAAAGCCCAAGTCCAAATGCAATAAACGAGCTTCTTAATGCTTGAGGAAGTAATTTATCGGGAATGAGGCGGCGTACACCATTTTTTTTGATTACGATAGGTGCGAGTATCAGGCTGGTTGTAACGAATTGAATAAACAAGATTGTCAGTGGTGAGTAGCTGGGGGCTAATAATTTGGCGATACCATCTTTTGAAGAATTGACCGCCATGGCAGCTAACATTAATGAAATACCCAGCAAAGGATTTGTTTTATCCATATTGGCTTATGCTTGAACGGGTTTTTGTTTTTGTTGGCTGTCTCGAGCGGAAACTACAATTGCAATGACGACAAGTGCAAAACCGCCAAGCAGTCTCAAAGAAACTGGCTCCGCCAATAACCAGGCTCCTAATAAAATGGCTGTCACTGGGTTTAGTCCAACTGCAATTGTTGCTTGCGTCGGAGAAATCATCTGAAGGGCGCGTCCCCATGCAAGAAACATTACTGAGCCACCGGGGACTGCCAAAAGAAATATTATAAACCATCCCTCAAGATCAAAAGAGAGTGATCCCGTAAATGGTTTGGCAAATATAATGGCAAGAATAGAGAGCGTAACAACGCCAAAAAATAAGGTATAAGTCATTAATGCTAAATTACCATACCGCACCAGGTATTTTCTCGAAAAAACATTAAAAATTGATGCCGAAAACATTCCCAGGAACATAAATGCATCTCCCGTTAATGCATTTGGAGCAACGCTGCCAATATCCTCACCAAGAGCAATTGTGGTACCAGCCATGGCAATCACGACGGCAATTGATTTTGTTGCGGTTAATTTTTCAATTCTAAAAACCGCGGCCAGTAATACGGTGATTAATGGCATGGCTGAAAACAGTAAGCCCCCGCGGGCAGCTGTTGTATCTTCCAGAGATTTTGCCATGCAATAAGGGAAAGCTGCAAACATAACAATTCCCAATGCAATCAATGCGAGCCAGTCGCCAGTTTGAATTTTCGGTGGTTTGCGGGTGAAATATAAAATACCCGCCAGTACCAGACCGCCCAGACAATAGCGCAGAGCAGCGAGGGATAGGGGATCTGTTTGATCAATTATGAGACGAGTTAAGGCGACTGTCATCCCGCCTATGGTTGTAGACAGACTGGCATAGAAAAAGCCGAGGATAAGAACTTTTGTTGGGTGCATAGTTGAATTTAGATCTTAATCTGGCATATGTATGAGTTCGACGACCACGCCGTCAGGGTCATTTATAAAAAACTGGCGCCGGTCTGAACCTGGTACGCCGACTTCTGTATATGGTATCGAGAGATTTATTAAATGTTCACGCATTGCCTCGAAGTCTTTTATACGAAGAGCGAAGTGGGAAATCGCTGCATGTTTTGATCCTGTTAGAAGTTTATTGTCAGGCAGCGGTGAAATTATGTGAACAATGGGCATATTATCCATGTACATCCAATGACCTGGACGATCAAATTCTGGTCGTTCTCCTGAGACAAGGCCGAGAACGTCAGTATAAAAACTAGCTGAACGATCTATATCTGCGGTCTCAATATTGATATGATTTAGTTCAAGGATATGGTTCACTCGGTCTAACTCCCACTTCAACCTCTTGAGTGTCGGGTTTTATTCTATACACTTTTATAACGTTGGAAAGGTAGAGGATCAAAGAATTATGAAGAAAGTACTCATTGTTACCGGCGGAAGCCGGGGGATTGGTCATGCGACCTCAGTATTGGCGGCAAAGACCGGATGGGATGTCTGTGTAAACTATGTCAGGAACAAGGTTCGTGCTGATGAAACTGTCGCTAAAATTCAAGCTACTGGCCAGCGTGCCATTGCGGTTCGGGCTGATATTAATAATGAGCAAGATGTCATCCGTTTATTTGAAACGTGTAGTGCTGAACTCGGAGTTGTGACGGGGGTTGTTAATAGTGCGGGCATTGTTGAGCCGTATTGCCGGGTAGATGAGCTAAAATATGAAGAAATTATACCGCTGATTAATATTAACGTTGTTGCGATGATGATTGTTACACGTGAAGCGATTAAGCGCATGTCGACAAAAAATAATGGTTCAGGTGGCTCGATTGTTTTATTGTCGTCGGTTTCGGCGCGTATTGGAGCGCCTGGGGTCTGCGTTGCCTATGCGGCAAGTAAAGGCGCGGTAGATAGCTTTGCATGGGGGGCCGCACAGGAAGTTGTCGGCGAAGGTATTAGGATTAATGCAGTTAGTCCCGGTCTCATTGATACTGAAATCCAGCCGGAAGGACGGGTGAAGCGAGATGGACCAAAGCTACCTATGGGCCGGGTAGGTCAGCCTGAAGAAGTTGCACGGGCTATTGTGTGGTTATTATCTGAAGACGCATCTTATGTTGCTGGATCTAATCTTGACGTCGCCGCTGGTCGTTAGGTAGCTTTCTTCCCGTTATATAGCAGGGCTATCAGAACAATAAAGATGCCAACATATTGTAGGATTGTCAGGTTCTGATTCAAAAATAAAAACCCTACTCCGACGGCCATGATAGGTTCAATATTGTTATAAAATGTTGTTTCTCCAGCGCCTATTAAAGAAATAGCAATAAAAAACGCAATCGTCGCGTAAGCGAAAAATGCGTGCGAAGTTATAATACTTATCCATCCAGAATCTGTTTTGGGCAATGCAAACCCGCCGTTTAATAAACAAACTATAATTAAGATCAATGTTGCACTGATGCACATATGGAGTGTCACAAGCCGGGCGTCTTCATTAGCCATAAGACGGTTGCTGACGACCGATATAGTTGCTAAACCGGCGGCGGCCACAGCTGCGTAAACTACCCCCCAACCATTAAGATTGATAAATTCTGCGCCCAGAGCGAGAGCAATTCCGAGGAACGCAATTACACTACTGATTGCCATAGTTAAACTGAGTTTCTGCCATCCCAACGCGGCAAGCATTAGTCCGGTAAATATAGGGAAGAGATAAAATATCAAAATGGCGATTGCTAGAGGTAAAACTTCAATCGCACTTAATAAAGCTATTGTGTAAATAACCGTAATAAACCCGAGTATAAAAGAAATAATTGCGATACGTTTTGGTAAAGCCAGGGCTAGACCTCTTGTCTTTAGTATCCAAATTAATGTAATCGCTGGTAGTACAAAGCGTGTGGTGGATACGGTCAGTGGGTTGGTGCCAAATTGGTATGAAACCCCAGCTAAAGAATTTGACGCCATAAAGCTAACCCCACTCGAAAGAGCCAAAAAAAGCCCGATGTATCTTTGTTTAGAGAACAAGCTGGGCAGCCCCTTGTTCCTCTGTGAACCACACCTCTTCGCAGTTTTCGCCTGGCCCGCCTCTATCAACGACTAAAAACCCATGATTATTTTCAAGTGTGAGTAGCGGATGATGCCAAAGATTGCGTTTGTAATTTACGCCTTGATCACCCTCAGCCCAGAAAGCATGCAGATCTTTTGGACCAACATTTTTGCTGATTGTCGCAACGACAATAATGTAAGGATTTTTTTTTAGTGGAATAAATGCCTGCGAACTGAGCGGATGACGTTCCATCATCTTGATTTGTATTGGTTGCGGTCTAGGTTGACCTCGGAAAATATTAATTAATATGTGACCGCCTTCACTTCCAACATCAATATTGGCTAGGTCATGAAAACGCTCCGTCGTGCCTTCATTAATTAAAATGCGTTCAGCTCCCGCTGTTTCAATGACATCACCAAACGGCGCAAAGTTATTTTTAGTTAAAGTTTGTAGTTTGATTTTAAGGGTCATTTTTGCTGCGGTTTCCAAAAACCCGAAAACGGCTCACGCCGCCATCGGGATAAATGTTTAATCTGACATGGGAGACTGCGCCGATTTTATTAATCATACTGCCGCCAAAGTTATGAATTTGATCCATCTCCAACTTTTGTTGGCCCATCAGTTCCTCCCAACTACATTTGTCGTTAAGCATGTTTTCAGTATCAGCGTTTTTGATCAAGGCGCCTTGCACCGAGCAGCGGTCCGGGTAGTTACCCTTAAAATGTGCCGTGTCCAATTCTATGTGCTCAACAATACCCGGAGCTCCTAAAGATATTACTATCCAGTCGTTGCCGGGTTCTCGCCGCCGCCGTGTTTCCCAGCCATCCCCCATATTTATGCCGCGACCGGGAGCCAATATAACCCAGGGGTCACCGTAATGGGCATCATTAAAGCCGACGATATTTCCACCATTAACAACAGCTGAGAGTTCCTGAAAACCGCTGGGATCCGAAGATTTCCATTCCCCAACGGGCTTCCCGTAAACCCGTAATCTTGCAACACCACCGTCCGGAAAAATATTGAATCGAAGATAATTAAATGGCAATTCAGATGGTATTGGGAAAAAATTATCGGTATCGGCGTTTAAATTACTGATAGGTAGAATTTCAGTCCACTGGGTTTTTTTATCAGGATCATTATTGGAAAACGTTGCTTCGAGCGATCCCTGAGGGGGGTGATTTCCCGTAAAGTACTTGGTGTTAATATTAATACCTGAGATAACCCCTTTGGCACCTAAACGGATAATACAATGATCATTTCCTGGAATTCGGCGCCGCTTAGACTCCCATCCATCCATCCATTTGCCATGCTGATCATATTTGTCGGGAATGAAAACAGGTTCTTCAACTTTCAGAAGGCGGCTTTTTTCAGCAAAAAAATCATCGGTGGCAAAAATAATCTCGGAGCCAAGCCGCGGAGATGCCAGATTAATAGCCGCAACAGCGAAGCGTGGTAATTGTATTTCCGTTGTATTCATTTAGATGATTTCCTACTCGATCTCTTTTAGGCGAAACAGAGCAATTTGATGGACCTGCATGAGTGCCTCGTTGAATTCACTTCTAATATCATTTTTAATGCGTTTTTTGAATATTCCCAAAATCGCGGCTCTTTGGTATCCGCGTACAGCAAGGATAAAGGGAAAGCCAAATTTTTTATTATACCTGCTATTTAGGTTTTGAAATAAGTCAAATTCTTCTGGTGAACAATTACCAAGGTCTGCGCTACTTTGTTCAAATTTTGAAGCCGTTGTTAAATTATCATTGATAGCGAGTTTACCTGCCAGGTCAGGATGAGCGCAAAGTAATACCATTTTTTGATCTTTCTCAGCTGTCTCAACTATGTCTTTCATCGCACTATGTAGGCCTTCTGCATCATTATAGTCATCTTGAATGCCGTTGGTATAAACTTGTTCCGCGATCCATGGAGAGTGTTCATAAATGCCACCAAATATTTTTATGAATTCATCCCGTTCTAATGCAGTTGGTATATTTTTTTTATACATCAAACCTTCCCCTCAAAGGGGTGCATTTCGCGCCAGTGGCGTGCTATATCAATCCTTTTGCAGAACCAAACTTTATCATGAGATCGGGCATATTCGACAAATTTCTTGAGCGCCTGGAAACGTCCCGGACGGCCAATTATCCTGCAATGCAATCCCACTGACATCATTTTTGGATTTGTTTCACCTTCATGATACAGAGTATCAAAGCTATCTTTTAGGTAGTTAAAGAATTGATCGCCAGCATTAAAACCCTGAGGAGCGGCAAAACGCATGTCGTTTGCATCGAGTGAGTATGGTACTATTAGATGCGGTGTATCGGTAATTTTTGACCAAAATGGCAGCTCGTCTGAATAGTCATCTGCATCGTAGAGAAAACCTCCTTCTTCAGCGATCAGGCGTCTCGTGTTTGGGCTTGTGCGTCCCGTATACCAGCCAAGGGGCCTCTCGCCTGTTATTTTTGTATGGATTTTTATTGCTTCATAAAGATGCTCTTTTTCAATTTCTTCCGGTATATACTGATAGTCAATCCAGCGAAGACCATGGCTGCATAATTCAAAGTTATTTTTTAAGGCGGCTTCAGCGACATCTGGATTGCGTTGAAGTGCCATAGCAACCGCAAATATAGTGATTGGGATTTCATATTCTTTAAAAAGATTGAATAATCGCCAAATGCCAACGCGGGACCCATATTCGTAAAAGCTTTCCATACTCATGTGTCGTACGCCTTCACGTGCGTCGGCACCTATCATCTCAGACAAGAAAGCTTCGGAGGCAATGTCGCCATGCAAAATACAATTTTCACTACCCTCTTCGTAGTTGATGACGAATTGTAGAGCAATGCGGCCGTCTTCCGGCCAATTTACTTGTGGTTTTTTGGCACCATATCCATGGAGATCTCGGGGATACTCTTTAAAGGTGTTTAATTTTGACATTATATGGACATCTCCAGGATCGGGCTAATAAGTTTAAATGGCAGAGCGCGTTTCTGTGACACTTGCACCGTTTAGGTTTACTGAAGTACGATAAGTATTTTATGACAACAGAATTAGTATAATATCGGATACAATATAAAGAAAGTTGAAAAAGTTATGGGATTTTTAACAACACATGTTCTTGATACGGCTCACGGGTGTCCTGCTGAAAATGTGCGTATTGGAATGTACAGAGTGTCCAATAATATAACCGAGCATTTACTGGATGCGGTAACAAATGAAGATGGCCGTTGCGAAAATCCAGTATTGAAGGACGATGAGTTTGCTGTCGGAACTTACGAATTACATTTTTATATTGGAGATTATTTCAAAGATAAGGGTATGGATTTGGTGGCCCCAAATTTTCTTGATATTATACCTGTCCGTTTCGGCATTAGTTTGCCGGAGGAACATTATCATATACCTCTGCTTGTTTCGCCGTTTTCATATTCGACCTATCGTGGCAGTTAGGTTTATCAGAGGTTTTTCTTTCAATGATTGATATAGCATACGCAGAATGGCTCGAGCTTGGATTTAGGTGGCTGCATTTGATTGCTGGTATCGCATGGATAGGATCTTCTTTTTATTTTATGTTTTTGGATTACAGCTTACAGCCTGATGAGAATCTACCAGCTGGTGTAAAGGGCGCATCGTGGAATGTCCACGGCGGTGGATTTTACTTTATGCAGAAATACACCGTTGCACCTGAAAAAATGCCAGACGTGCTTCATTGGTTTAAGTGGGAGGCATATTTCACATGGATTTCAGGATTTTCGTTGATGATTATTATATACTATTGGGGTGCGGAGACCTTTCTTATTGATAAAGAAGTCATGGATCTTACAAGGTGGCAGGCAATTGGAATGAGTGTGGGCTCCTTTATCCTCAGTTGGATAGTTTATGACCGTTTCTGTAAGGCTCCTGTGGGAAAAAATGATATTGCCCTCTCTATTGTTGTTTTTTTGCTTATTTTATTGGCGGCCTATGGTTTTACCCATGTCTATAGTGGCCGCGGTGCTTTTGTTCATGTTGGAGCTGTGGTTGGAACCATCATGGTAGCAAATGTTTTTTTAGTGATCATTCCCAATCAGCGGATTGTGGTTAAGGCATTGATTGAGGGTGAGGAACCAGCTGCCCATCTCGGTGCAGAAGGAAAGCAACGGTCAACTCATAATAACTACCTTACATTACCCGTGTTATTAATGATGATTAGCTCTCATTTTCCCATGATTTTTTCCAACAAACACTCATGGCTCGTCGTTGGTTTGGTTATTATTGTTGGCGGAATTATCCGTGATTATTTTAACGCAAAAAATCAGGGTAAGGATGGTGCACGGCTCATATGGCAATGGCCAGCAGCGGCGATCTTTATGGCTATTCTTATAGTGTTTATAAGCTATAACGAGGAGGTTAAAGTTGCCGAAGATGATCAGATGGGGTCAACAGACGTTTTAGCAATAATTCAAACCCATTGTGTTTCATGTCATGCGGCAAAACCATCTGATAACGATATTGGAAATGCTCCGGGTGGTGTTAGGCTTGAAACTCTAGCGGACATTAAGAAATACAGATCCAAGATAATGAAACAATCTGTATTAACTAAGGCCATGCCGCTTGGGAATAAAAGTGGGATGACGGAAAAAGAACGTAAAGGTGTTGGCGATTGGATTAAGCGCGGAATGCCGTGACAGAAATAAGGGCGTAATCACAATGACTGGTCAAATACCAAGATTGGAGTTGGAAGGGATAAGTAAGGCCTATCCCGGAGTAGTCGCTAACGAAAATGTTAGTCTTAAAATTATGCCAGGGGAAATTCATGCGTTACTTGGAGAAAATGGTGCGGGTAAATCAACTTTAGTCAAATTTATATACGGTGTTCAGACTGCAGATTCTGGCAGTTTTAAATGGGAAGGTCAGGAGTTCGCCGTCGCCAATCCAAGTATGGCACGCAAACTAGGTATTGGTATGGTATTTCAGCATTTTTCCTTATTTGATGCTTTGTCTGTAGAAGAAAATATAGCGATAGGTATTTCTCCCGAACTTGCAGGTGATAATCTTGGTCGACAAATTCGTGATGTCTCCCGGCAATACGGTCTTCCTCTGGATCCTGATCGTTTTGTTCACACACTTTCGGTTGGTGAGCGACAGCGGATCGAGGTGGTTCGTTGTTTATTGCAAAATCCAAAATTATTAATCATGGATGAGCCAACCTCAGTTTTAACACCCCAGGAGGTTGCTGAGCTTTTTAAAACGCTACGACGATTATCTGAAGAGGGTGTCTCCATACTTTATATCAGCCATAAACTTCAGGAGATAAAGGATCTGTGCCACGTGGCTACAATTATGCGTATGGGCAGGGTCGTTGATAGTTGTATTCCATCAGAAGAAAGCCCGCTTAGTATGGCTGAGATGATGATGGGCGCCAATTTAGTTAGCCCTGAGAAACCAGAAAAATCCGTTCACGGGGGCCCTCATTTGGTCGTTAAAAATCTAAGTCTTCAGTCTGACCATCAGCATGGAGTTGATCTCAAAAATATTAATTTGGAAGTTTGTAAAGGGGAAGTTGTTGGTATAGCTGGAATTGCTGGTAATGGTCAGATTGAAGTTATGGAAATATTAACCGGTGAAGTTCTGGTCGAAGATCCTAACTCAGTGTTGATTGGTGAGATATGTGTTGGTTGTGAAGGACCAAAATTTAGACGTAATGCTGGTCTGGGTTTCGTGCCGGAAGAACGACTTGGTCATGGTGCAGTGCCCGAAATGTCGCTATGGGAAAACGCCTTTTTGTCAGGTTTTCAGACGATGCGCCTAGTTTCGAGAGGCTTTATTGATGTTCAAG
>LWDU01042542.1_pt1 | contig 15978 bp, 9 predicted proteins | sample 727161 | NCBI WGS metagenome assembly LWDU01 (sample SAMN04566230, study PRJNA314399) | hydrothermal vent metagenome | isolation source: deep sea hydrothermal plume seawater | place: Mexico: Gulf of California, Guaymas Basin | collected 2004-07-11 | reverse complement strand
CGAGGAATCGCCGGCCGTCTCCCCTACCATCGCCTCAGCGATGCCCTCTCTCGTCGAGCTGCAGAGCCGCTGCAACAGATACCCGCAGCCATCGGGATGGCGATCGCTTCCCTGATGGAATTCGAGCCGCATCAACGACCACCCGATGCCTCTCACGCCGCAGCGATGCTGCGAAATTGCATCGCCGATAGCCCCGGCGAAACGCCAGAAATCGAGATCTCTCGCCGCTCCATCCCTTCCTTTACCGGTCGCCTGGAAGCACGCCAGCAGATGATGGATGCGGCGGACAAGGTCGGACGAGGTCAGGGTCGGTGGATTCACCTCGAGGGAGAGCGTGGACATGGCAAGACCTGGCTCGTCAGTCGCAGCGATTTCCGATCTCGTGCACTGGTCGAGCACCAGTTGCAGCATTACAGCGGAACCTTCGACGGTCGCGAACCCCATGGAGGATTTCGCTGGCTACTCGAACAGGTACTCGGGCACATCGAGCGAAAGGGCGGGACAGAACGGGCGGTCGACGCACTGGGGCGCTGGGGAGGTCACCTCGCCGGTGCCTTCCCGAGACTTTCAGGGCATGGCTGGATCGAGGGCTGTCCACCACTGGAGGAATCGCCTCCTCCTGAAATCATCCAGGAGCGAGTGCTCGAGTCGGTGGTGAGGGTGCTCACCACCGATGCCGAGGTGGAACCGAGAACTCTGGTGCTGGAGGACCTCCATTACTGCGACGATTTTGACATCGAGTTGCTGCGTCGATTGACCCTGGCATCGCTGGATCTACCGTTGCTGGTCATCACCACTGCACGCCCCATCGCCACGCGGAATTTAAAGACCCTGGGTCGTCTTCGTTCCGAGATCGAACTGGAGGATCGATTCCAAAGTATCGATGTACTTCCCTTTGATGTGAAGGACAGTTCCGACCTGTTACGATCGATGTTGAATCCCAGCCTTCCTCTTTCGGCGAATCTCTCCGATGCTCTGCAAACCCAAAGCGATGGAGTCCCGCTGATCCTGGTCCAGTTGCTCGGCTCGCTCTGGAGCCGCAATGCACTGGTCATCGAAGACGGCGAGTGGACATCCCGGGAAGACGTTCTCGAAGACTTGCCGATTCCCGACGCCGCGCGAAGCCACTTTCTTCAACTTCTCGATGAATTGTCCGGGCCGCAGCGCAGGGTGCTGGATGTGGCCTCCGTGATCACCGGGCCCATCGATTTCGACTTGCTGGTGGATGCCTGCGGAATCGATGAGTTCGATCTCGATGGCCACGCCCGGGTACTGGTCAGAAGTGGAGTCCTGCAGGAAGATCCTGGCGGATTTCGCTGGGGACATGGTTGGGAACAGGAGATCGTTCGAGCCGAACTGACCCAACCGATGCTGCGTCGCTTGAACCTTCGCATCGGCAACTTGCTGGAGCAACGATTCACCGAGGAGGATGCACCGGTGCAGGCGATCGCCGAGCACTTCTCCCTCGGAGGGGACGAGGAAAAGGCGCGTGACTGGCTGCTCAGAGCGGCAGATCGTGCCGAAACCGCATGGGCTCATGACCGCGCCCTCGAGCTGTGCGAACGGGCTCTCCACCTGTCGCTCGAATCATCGGTGCAGCGTGTCCTGCTCAATCGTATCGGCGAGTTGCGCTTGCAAACCGGAGATCCGGATGGAGGGCGAGCCGCTTTCACCGAGGCGATGGGCCTGTGGACCGCGATCGAGGGACGCTTGCTCGACGATCCGGAGGATGTGGTTGCAGAGGAATTACAACCGTACATCAATTTGATTCATCGCATCGGAGAAACCCAGATGCACGCTGGGGAGTACCAGCCAGCCCTCGCCAATTTTCGCAAGGCGCAATCACTCGCAGAGGCAGCAGGTCTAGCGGATCGCATCGCCCTCGCTCTCTGTCGTCAAGGTGCGGTGCACGCCTTTGAGGACGATCTAGTCGCCGCCCGGTCAGCCTACGAAGCGGCCAGATCACTCTGCGAAGAGGAGTCAGAACTGGATCACCCCCACACCGTTGCCCTGATCGGCCTCTCCTCGGTCGCTCGCAGACAAGGTCAACTCGAGCAGGCTTTACAACTTTGCCAAGATGCTCTTCCACTGGCTCAACGAATTGCCAATCCATTGCAACTGGCGGGGATCTACGGACAGCGTGGCACCCTGCTGCAAAATCTCGGTCGTATCGAGCCATCGATCGAAGCCTATGAAAAGTCTCGCTCGCTGCGCGAAGAGTGCGGCGATCGTCGAGGACTTGCCATCACCTTGATGAACCTGGGACGAATCCTGGTCAGTAGCGGTTCTGCCGACCGTGGTGAGGAACAGTTGCAGAGGGCGCTGGAGCTGTTCCGAGAAACGGGCGATCTACAGGGCAGGGTGTTGACTCTGGGAAACCTCGGGAGCCTGCGCTACCACCGCGGAGACCATATCTCGGCTCGAGAAATACTGGATCAGTACCTCGAACTGGCGAGTCATCATGGTCTCAAGAGACCGGAGGCGGATGCACGGGTCAGCCTCGCCATGCTGGAACTGGAACGGCACTGCCCCGAGCGAGCGATTCAATACCTGGAACTGGGTGCGGAAGGTTTTCTCGCCGCAGGCGATCGTCAAGGCCACCTCAATGCACAGGTTCAACAGGCACGAGCAGCCGGAAGAAGCGGAGATCCGACAGCGGCTCTGGAACTGGCTCGATCCACCGAACAGGCCGCACGAACTTCCAAGGGAGTGCCACTGTTGATCGAATCTCTGCGGATTCAGGCCGAAGCCCACAGGGAATTGCAGCAACTCGATGAGGCGCTCGAGCGAGTCGAGCAATCTCTCGAAATTTGCAGCGATCAGCGACTCCCCTACGCCGAGGGAAGTTGCTGGAGAACCCTTGGCAAGATTCAACGAGATCGTGGCTTCGAGTGGGCCGACCGTGCCGGAATCGCCTTCGAGAAAGCACTCGAATTATTCGAGGAACTGGGAGCCCGGCATGCATTGGCAGTGACTCGGCGAGAATTCGCTACCTTTTTGCTAGAGGTCGAAGAATCTCAACTGGCTACCGATCAACTAAAAATTGCGCTGACCACGTTTACCGAATTGAAATGCCCCGAAGAGAAACAGATGACCGAGACGATTCTCGACGGCATCGTTTGATAGAAGGAAACGAAGATGGAAAAACTCGATTACCGGGTACGAGCAGTTCTGGCACGAGTCCGCAGCACTCTCGACCGATTCAGTCTCCGCCTCGAGGTGGATTGGAATTATGATGTGCGAAAGGTGCTGGAAGAGATCCTTGCACTGGCGGTCGGCGAACTGGAGTTCGGGGACGGGGCCCCGGTCGACCGCGCCCTGCTGATCACCCAGGATCTCCGCGGTGACCGCCTCGAAGCGGGTGCCGGATGGAGTGCACAGGAGGAGGACCTCACCTTCAGCCGGACCATCGTCGATCAAACGATGCAGGGCGAAACCTCGATACTGTGCGAAGACGCGCTCGACGATCCACGATTTCGCTCGTCCGATAGCCTCCGTGGTCTTCAGGTTCTGACTCTTCTCTCGGTACCACTACGCGCCGGAGAAGAGGTGATCGGAGCGCTCTACATCGAGAGAAGAGACGCAAGGCATCTCTTCAACGAAAGGGATCAATCATTCGTCGAGGCTCTCGCTGAAACGATTGCTCCTTCGGTGCGTACTGCTCTGATCCATCAGAACCATGTCCGCGAATTGCGTAACCTTCGTTCGAAAAACGAATCGACCTCAAGGATGGGTCGCATCATCGGACAATCTACTGCGATCACCCGTACACTGGACCTTGCTCGTACCGCAGCAAAACTCGATCGAACAGTTTTGATCACCGGTGAATCAGGAGTGGGAAAGGAACTGCTGGCTCGAGCGATTCACGATCAATCGAAACGGTCGGAGAAGCCATTTTCCGTGGTCGATTGCTCCGGCCTATCAGAGACCTTGCTGGAAAGTGAATTGTTTGGACACATGAAGGGTTCCTTCACCGGTGCCAACGAAGACAAGATCGGCGCCTTCGAGGCCGCCGAGGGTGGCACGGTCTTTCTCGACGAGATCAGTGATGCCACCGGGCCGATGCAGCAACTGCTGCGCAGGGTGCTACAAGAGGGTGAGATTCGCCGCGTCGGAGACCGACAGTGGCGAAAAGTCGATGTCAGGGTGCTGTGCGCGACCAATCGAGATCTCGCAGCAGAAGTGGAGAAGGGCAATTTCTTGCTCGATCTGTTCCATCGCATGCACGAGTTTCCAGTGCGGCTCCCCCCTCTACGAGAGCGTAAGGAAGATATCCCACTGCTGACGCAGTACTTCGTGGCTCTCTTTGGAGAGAACAAGAATCCGCCGATCGGTGAGGTCACTCCGGATGCTCTGGCGATCCTCACCCGACGAGATTGGACGGGAAACAACATCCGTGAACTGCGCAACGTGATCCGCCTCTGTGTCGACCTGGCCCCGGGACCTGTGATCGACACTGCCGTTCTCGGGAGGGTGTTCGAGGTTCGCGGTGACCCCTCCTCCGAGACTCCGATTCTCCCGGAACTTCAAGTGGCCCCCGGCTCACTGCTGCAGATCGACCAGGCGGCACTCTCCCAGCTGATCGGTTCGACTCCAGAAGATGCCCCCAAGGAGAAACGACCCTGGGCACTACTGCAGAGAGAGTTTGGCGGAACCCTGATCACCGAAACCCTGCGGCAGACTCGGTGGAAGTTACGGCCAGCGGCGAGGATCCTCGGCATCTCACCGGTAAAATTGCGCCAGGACTTCCGCCTGTGGATTGAGCACTTACTCGATGACAGCCAGCAAGATCATCAGAAAGTGGCGACCAGGCTTGGCATGCCCATCGAGATGCTGATCAGAAAACTGGGCGATCTAGGCATCGGGACCGCTCCTCCGGCAGACCAGGGCCCGTCATGAAAGTAGGAATCATCCGTGTCGACATCCAGGTTCCCGGATCACGATCACTGAAGGAGAAACGCCATGTTCTGCGTAGCCTGAAGGATCGATTACGATCACGATTCGACGTTTCAGTTGCTGAGGTGGATCACCAGGACAAGCTCCAGAGAACCATGATCGGGGTCTCTTTTGTTGCATCTGACGGAAAGAATGCGGAATCTCGAATGGAGCAAGTGGTCCAGTACATCGAGGGGTTTACCGGCGCGATGGTGATTTCACTCGACAAGGAGATCCTGCACGAGAATCACTAGATCCCTCGCACCCGGCGGTGCGTTCGCTATGCTGGATTCAGGAGGCCAATTGAAGATCGAAGCACTGGGACACTCTGCATTCATCGCCACCATCTCACGCCAGGACGGTTCCCACTTCCGGTTACTGGCAGATCCCTGGCTCGATGATCATGTCATCGGAGATGTCGGGGGGCGATTCCCGAGGATCCGTACCGACTGGGCGCAGCAAGAGCCCATCGACGCCGTCTGGATCTCGCACGCTCACACCGATCACCTGTGCCCCTACTCGTTACTGGATTTGCATCAAAAGTTGGATCCACCTCCTCGATTGCTCCTCCCCACCAGCCTCTCCTACCTGGTGCAAACCTTCGATGAGTTCCTGCCAAACTGGCCCATCACCTTGATCGAGCAGGAAAATCCAGTCGACGCCGGTGGAATTCGTCTCCGAGCCTTCTTCAACGTGCGCGATTCTGCTACCAACGAGGATGACTGCATGATCCTGCTGATCGACAACGGTCGCGAGGCGATTCTGTCCGAGGCAGATGCCGTCTTACCGATGGAAGACCCGTCGGTACGAGAGATGGTCGGGGAGATCCTGCAAGACGCCGGACCCGAGCAGCGGATCTTCCTCACCACCCGTAACGAACTGGAAGCGACGATGGCGAGCGTCGATGCTCCCGATCGAGAGGCCCGAAAACAGGCGATCGCCCAACAACTCGAAGAGACTACTCTCCTCGCCGAAGCGGAAATCTCACCAAACGGTGCAGAGGTTTGCCCGTGGCAGATGGAATCGACGGTACGAATCATCATCGGCCAGGGAATCTCCTTGCCCCACGAGGTGGTGGGAGATTGGAATCATACTCTCTTTCCGATTCGACTCGAAGACCGGGTCCGGTTCGAGCAGGAAGTGGCACTGCGTGAGAAACTCCCCGTTCACATCCTGTCGCTGCAGGCAGGAGAAGTCGTCTCGGTAGAGGGGGGATCGCCCCAGCCGATCACCACCATCGCAGGAGTCGAGATTCTCGATGGTGAAGAGGAGCGTAATTACCAGGAGGATGCGGAGAACTTCGCAGAGTTCCCGGTAGCCCCGCTTCGAGAAGAACTCCGCGACCCACAGAGTCAGCATCCTGTGATTCTCCGTTACTTGCAGGATCGTTATCTTCCCTACCTCATCGGGCAGCGATTCCCGGCTGTCGAACATCGCATCTCCGCTGCCGAAGGTCAGTACCGGGTGAGGGTTCGATACGGGAACTCCGAGAAGTGGATTCCAAGAGATTACATCATCCACTTCGAATCGCTTCGCTTCGAGGAGCAGCCAGTGGCAGGTGATGCTCAGGAAGAGTACTGGGCCAACGATCTCGACGACTACTTCCAGGGCCATGCCGATGATTTCTCGACCTTTTGCCGGACCTTTCCCGGTGGATCAAACCATCAGTATTGGGATTGCCTGGGTATGCCATTCTTGAACAATGATCTGGTGCAGCGAAAGATCCGTCACCACTTTGAACAGGCGAAAGCGGGAAAGTCCGCTGCCGATCATGTCCTGCCCCTGTGGAGTTTCATGCTGTAGAAGGCACCTGCGCCACAGCACCACCTTCTGAGTAGATCTTGTACTTGAACGGTCGAACGAGCATACAGAAAGAGCAACGACCGTTTAGGCCTACCGACTTCTGCTACTGGCTACCGATCTTCAAGCCTCGAGTAGATGGCGAGCGATGATCAACCTCTGGATCTGGTTGGTGCCCTCGTAGATTTGCATCACCTTGGCATCGCGCATCAACTTCTCGACCGGGTACTCCTTCGAATAGCCATAGCCACCGAAGACCTGCACCGCATCGGTGGCTGCTTTCATCGCGATATCACCGGCAAAGCACTTCGCCATCGAGCACTGTTTGGTGTTTCGCTGGCCCTGGTCGATCATCCAGGCCGATTGCCAGGTGAGTAGCCGGGCCGCCTCGGTATCCTTGGCCATGTCCGCCAGGATGAACTGGATCGCTTGCTGCTTGGCAATCGGACGACCAAACGCCTTCCGATCGAGGGAATATCGAGTCGCCTCCTCGAGCGATCTGCGAGCGATTCCCACTGCTGCTGCTGCCACTCCCGGGCGGGTCCGGTCGAAGGTCTTCATGGCGATGTGGAAACCCTTTCCCTCGGCCCCGATCCGGTTGGCCACAGGAATCTCTACATCCTGAAAGCTGATGAAGACAGTATTCGAGGCTCTCTGCCCCATCATGTTTTCCTTCTTACCGATCTCGATCCCATCCGCATCGGCGGGGATGACGAAACAGGTGATTCCCTCGTGACCGCTTTCCGGATCGGTGGTGGCGAACAGGGTGAAGAATCCTGCGTGAGCCCCACCCGAAACCCAGGCCTTGCTACCGTTGATGAGGTAATGGTCTCCCTTGCGCACTGCAGAGGTGCGTAATGAAGCGGCATCGCTTCCGGCATCCGGTTCCGACAGACAGTAGGAAGCAGTGCAATGCTCTGAAGTCAGGCGGCCGAGCCATTTTTTCTTCTGCTCCTCGTCGCCTCCGATCAAGATCGGAACCGAAGCGAGATTATTGACGGTCATGCTGATGGCCATCCCTGAGCAGCCGAATGCAAACTCCTCTGTCACCAGCGCCTCTTCGAAATGCCCCAGATCTCCGCCGCCGTATTGATCGGGAATCGTGATGTTCATCAGACCCAGTTCAAATGCCTGTGCGGCTACGGCAGTGGGATAATCACCGGTATGGTCATGGTGGCCGGCGACCGGAATCACCTCGTTTGCAACAAAGTCGCGGGTCATGTCAACCAGCATCCGCTGTTCTTCAGAGAGGGCAAAGGATACCATCGGGGACCTTTCCTGGAGGATGACCTCGATCGAGTTCTCCGCCTGGAAGATTGCCGGCGGTTCTTCGGGTACTTTGTCCGCTGGTTGGTTCAGACGCAAGCGATGGCACAAGTCGCGAAGAGTCCGCGCTCGAAAGGAGCCAGAGATGGCACGGGTACTGGTGGCAATGAGCGGTGGAGTGGACTCCAGCGTCGCTGCCCACCTACTGCAAAAGCAAGGTCATGAGGTGATCGGTGCCTTCCTGCGACTGGGAGATGGTGGCCAGGCGGCGGAAAAGAGCCGCGCCTGTTGCACCGTCGAAGATGCCATCGATGCCCGCCGAGTCGCGGATCTGCTGGAGATCCCCTTCTACTCCTTCAATTACGCCGAGCAGTTCCGAAAAGTCATCGACTACTTCGTCGACGAGTACCGCGATGGTCGTACGCCGAACCCCTGTGCTCGTTGTAATCAGTGGATCAAGTTCGATGTGTTTCATGATCTGGCGCGAGACCTGGAAGCGGAATTTGTCGCCACCGGTCACTACACCAGGGTTCTGCAAGCCGACGATGGCCCACGACTCGCCCGTGGTGTGGACACCGATAAAGACCAGTCTTATTTCCTCGCTACCGTGCCCTACTCGGTGCTCAAGGAATGTATCTTTCCGGTAGGAAATCTGAGCAAGACAGAGGTTCGAAAGCTTGCAGGAGAAGCCAACTTACCCGTCGTGCAAAAAGCGGAGAGCCAGGAGATCTGTTTCGTTCCCGCCAATGATTACCGCCGTGTCATCCGCAAGGAAGCACCCGAGAGTCTCCAACAAGGTGACATCATCGATGAGGAAGGTGCCAAGATTGGCACCCATGAAGGATATGCCGCCTACACCGTAGGACAGCGGCGCGGTCTAGGTATCGCCGCGGGAGAACCTCGATATGTCGTGAAAACTGACCGCCAGACCAATCAGGTGGTCCTGGGCCCACGTGATTCACTGCTGGAAGAGCAGTTTCAGATCTCGGAGATCAACTGGCTGCGCCCGACCGTACCCAGTTTCCCACTGCGCTGTACCGTACAAATTCGACATGGCGGTACTCCGCAATCATGCACAGTGACCATGAAGAATGGGAACGGGGCCGACCAGGTCGAAGTTCGGTTGGATTCGCCGATCTTCGCCATCGCTGCGGGACAGGTGGCGGCACTCTACCAGGAAGATGTGGTGATTGGCGGAGGGTGGATCGAAAAGGACTGAACCAGAACTCAGTTCAGGGCCTGAAGAAAAGAGTGTCGGGGCCCCGAAGGGCCCCGCCGCTCTTTATTTTTCTCTAATTTGAATTCTGTACTTCGACCGTAGCGGCCGAGCAGTCTGGGATCAGTGTCTGACCGTCTACCACCACGACCGTCGTAATATTCGGATTGCCAAGGGTATCGCAGAAGTCTATCAAAGTGATCCCCACTGCATCACCCTGGTAAGATGCGACATTGATCTCGTAGTTGAATCCAGGAAGCAACGAGAAGGAGGAAGTAAAGCTGACCACAACTCCGGCCGTGAAACCATTCTCGTGAATCTGAACGATCGAGAAATCAGGTGGAGCACCATTATTGACGGTTGCCAGACTGGCTCCATCGGTAACTTCCAGACAGGTCAGCACTCCCTTGTCATGACAAACTCCGTAGCTCCATGCCTGAATGTCTCCTCCATTGTTATCCAGCATGAACGTGAACGACTCGGACATTCCTTGCGGCATGAATCCGCCATCCACTTTGAACAGGTAATCGGGCGGAATCGCCACCTGAACGCAAGGCTGACAACTCATCGAGCCGCTACCTCCGGGTCCAGAGACGATCAAGTTGACGGTGTACGAACCTTCCTGGGTGTAGAGATGGGTTGGACTTTGACTCGCCGAAGTCGTTCCATCGCCGAAGTCCCACAGCCAATCGGTGATGAGTCCGGTCGACGTATCGACAAAATCGACCGTCAAGGGATATGTACCACTGACATTGGTCGCAATGAAATCTGCGATGGGAGACATCGCATTCACCACAACACTGAAGAAATCATTCGACTCGTTTCCGGCACTATCGATGGCGGTGAAGATGACCTCTGTCGTTCCGATCTGAAAAATATCCCCAGAGAGGAAATTGCTGGCCAGAGTTGTGGATCCACAATTGTCATCGACCAGAGGATCGACCCAGGTCACCACTGCACTGGTCTGTCCAAGTTCAGCAGTGATCGTGATGTTTGCCGGGATACCGGAGATCTGTGGGGCTTCAGCATCGGAAACCGTGACCGTGAATGTACTGGTCGTCATGTTTCCAAAACTATCGGTGGCTGTGTAGGTCACCGTCGAAGCCCCCGATTGGAATTGGCTGCCCGAGGGGACATCGCTGGTCAGCGAAGCCAGTCCACAGTTGTCGGTGGCCATCGGCTCGTTCCAGAGAGCGATGCTGCTGCAAACTCCAGGTTCAGTCGTGATGTTGATCGAGATGGGAGTCCCCAGGATGATCGGGTTTTCTTCATCCGTCACGGTGATACTGAATGACAAACTGGTGCTATTACCACTCTCGTCAATCGCAGTGTAGGACACCACCGTCTCTCCCTGTGGGAAAGTTGATCCACTGATGTGAGTGCCACTGAAGTAGAACAACCCGCAGTTATCGATCGCTGTGGGCAGGGACCAGTTCACCACGGCTCCGCAATCGCCTGCGTCTGTGCTGACGAGTAGATCCGAGGAAACCCCGGAGATCGATGGCTCCTCGACATCCTGCACCGTGACCGTGAAGAAACTCGACGAAGAGTTCCCATTCTCATCGAGTGCGGTGTAGGTCACCACTGTCGATCCAACCGCGAATTCACTACCCAGTAAGTGGTCAGAACTCAATGTTACTGAGGCGCAGTTGTCACTGGCGGTGGGTTCGATCCAGGTCGCCGGCGCACTACAGGCCCCACTGCTGTTCTCCAGAGTCAGGTCCCCAGGCATTGCGGCGATGATCGGGTCTTCATCATCGACCACTGTGATGGTGAAGGACACCGACGTACTGTTGAAACTGGCGTCAGAAGCCACATAAGTCACCGTGGTGAGCCCGAGTGCGAAACTATCGCCAGAGGCATGATCACTGGCCCACCCCTGGATACCGCAATTGTCGGTGGCAACCGGCTCAATCCAGCTGGCATTGGCACTACAAGTTCCTGGGGATGTGGAAATCTGCATGTCCGCAGGAACGCCAGAGACGGTGGGCTCTTCTACGTCACTCACCGTGATGTTGAAGGTTACGCTGGTCGTGTTCCCGCTCTCGTCGGTGGCGAGGTAACTGACGACTGTATCTCCCATGGCAAACGTTGAGCCGCTGAGGTGGTCCCCTGCGAGACTGAGCACCGAACAGTTGTCGCTGGCAACGGGCTCCATCCAGGTCGCCACTGCGCCACAAGTTCCAGCATCGTTATCGATGATCAGATCCCCGGAAAGCCCGGTGATGGTCGGACTCTCGCTGTCGAGGACGGTAACCGTGAAGGAATTTGTTGTGCTGTTCCCGCTCTCATCGGTGGCGAGGTAACTGACGACTGTATCTCCCATGGCAAAGGTGGATCCGCTGAGGTGGTCTCCTGCGAGACTTTGCACCGAACAGTTGTCGCTGGCAACCGGCTCCATCCAGGTCGCCACTGCGCCACAAGTTCCAGCATCGTTATCGATGATCAGATCCCCGGAAAGCCCGGTGATGGTTGGACTCTCGCTATCGAGGACGGTAATGGAGAAGGAACTACTCGTGGTGTTCCCGCTCTCATCTGTGGCGAGGTAACTGACTACCGTTTCTCCCTCCGGAAAGACGGAGCCGCTGACCTGGTCACTCGTCATACTCAGCACAGCACAATTGTCGCTGGCTGTCGGCTCGGCCCATGTCGCCACTGCATCACAAGATCCCGGAGAATTTTCAAGCACCAGGTCTAGAGACAGTCCAGAAATCGTCGGGCTCTCGGTATCGAGAACAGTCACTGTGAAGAAACTGGTCGACGAATTCCCGGAACTATCGGTGGCCGTATAGTTGACATTTGTCGATCCAATCGGGAAACGAGACCCGGGGCGTTGATCGGCTTCCAGTGTGGCAGAACCACAGTTTTCAGAGATCAGGGGATCGACCCAACTGACCATTGCACTACAGGTTCCTTTAGAATTCTCAACCGTCATATCCGTCGGCATCCCCGAGATGATCGGTGCCTCATCATCGGTCACGGTGATCGTGAACGAGACAACCATCGTGTTCCCATTGTCATCGATGGCGGTGTAAGTAACGGATGTCATTCCCCGGGGAAAACTCTCTCCCGATGAATGGTCCCCAACCAGACTCGCAATACCACAGTTGTCGATAGCTATGGGAGCACTCCAGGTGGCGATTCCACTGCAAAGGCCAGGATCGGTGGAGATCTCGATGACCGTTGGGATGGCGATCAACGTCGGGTTCTCGGTGTCCATTACAGTGATCATGAAGGAAGCAGGGGTTGTATTTCCGCTGTCATCCGTGGCGAGATAACTCACCACGGTGTCACCAACGGGGAACATCGTACCGCTGAAGAAGTCGCTCGTGAGGCTCGGCCCTCCGCAGTTATCACTGGCAGTCGGTTCCGTCCAACTCACCACAGCACCGCAAGATCCGGGATCATTTTCTACATTCATATCGATGGGCATTCCCGAGACCATCGGGCTCTCGCCATCGAGCACAGTCACTGTGAATGAACTGGTCGAGGTATTTCCCGCCTGATCCATCGCGGTATAGGTCACGGTGCTGATGCCCTGATCAAAGATCGACCCGGACATCTGATCACTACTGATCTCAGAACCGGGGCAATTGTCCTCCACCAGTGGCTCACTCCAGGTCACCATCGCTCCGCACGACCCGGGGTCGTTCTCGACGGTCAAGTCGACGGGCATTCCAGAAATCGTCGGATCTTCTGCATCCTCGACCGTGATCATGAATGCAAAGGTGCTGCTGTTACCGCTGTTGTCGGTCGCGGTGTAAGTCACCGCTGTAGTACCGATCCCAAAGGTATCCCCGGATGAAAAATCAGATCCGCTGCTGGCCACTCCACAATTGTCGGTGATCAAGGGCGAGGCCCAGCTGGCCATCGCACTGCAGGATCCTGGTTCACTCTGAAGTGACATCTCTGCTGGCAATCCACTGATCGATGGAGATTCCAGATCAATGACCGACACGGTGAAGGAACTGGAGATGGTATTGCCGTGAATATCGGTGGCGCTGTAGCTCACCGTGGTAGCACCCAGTGCAAAGGTATCGCCAGATTGGTGATCCGGAGTCAATGTCGCCACTCCACAGTTGTCGATGGCAATCGGTGCGTCCCAGACATGAACTGCAGAACAAAGGCCAGGACTGCTGTCCAGGTCGATGTCGGACGGCATGCCGATCAGTTGGGGAGGTTCTTGATCTTCCACAGTTACCGTGAAGGAACTGGATGTTTCATTTCCTGCGAGATCGGTCGCGATGTAGGTCACGAGGGTTTTCCCCACGGGAAATGCATCTCCTGAAAGATGGTCACTCACCAGAGTCGAGAGGCCATAGTTGTCAATCGCTGTCGGCTCGATCCAACTGGCAATCGCCTGGCATTCTCCTGGATCTGTACCGAGGAGCATGTCCATCGGCATGTCAAGAATCTGCGGAGCTCCCTCATCCGTCACGACGACACAGGAACTACAAATTGAAGTGTCTTCTCCCCCTGGCCCAGTGACGACCAAGGTGACCTGATAAGTTCCGGGTTGCTGATAGAGGTGGAAGGGACTGACCAGATCGGAGTTGTTCTCGGTGCCGCTCCCCGGATCTCCAAAGTCCCATTGCCTGGAACTGATCACTCCGGTCGACTGACCGGTGAAAGCCACTTCCAGGGGTCCGGCTCCGCTGGTCGGTGTGACCAGGAAACTGGCCACCGGGGGAGGATCCAGCACGGTGATGCAAGAATCGCACACCATCGTGTCTCCACCTCCGGGTCCCGTGACCATCAAGGAGACACTGAAGATTCCCGCCTCGCTGTAGAGATGGCTCGGATTCTCTTCTTCGGAAGTGGCTCCGTCTCCAAAGTCCCACAATTTCGAGGTGATGACTCCGGTGGAGGCATCGGTGAAGGACACCAGGAGATCGTAAGTACCACTGGTTGGCGTGACATCGAAGCCCGCGGTCGGTGGCAACTCTTGCACCTCGATACAGGAATCACAGGTGAACGTATCGGTTCCGCCCGGCCCTGTCACGGTCAAGGAGACCGAGAAGGTACCCGAAGAAGTATATGTATGAGTAGGATCCTGTTCGGTCGATGTGCTTCCGTCACCGAAGTCCCATAGCCTGCTTTCGATTTCTCCGATGTTATTCTCGGAGAAGGTCACCACCAGGTCATAGACTCCACTGGTAGGAGTGGCGACAAATGCAGCCTCAGGAGCAATGACGGCACTAGAAGATCCGCCGCCGCCGCCGCCGCCACACCCAGATGCCAGCACCGAAAGGGTGCAGATCAGAATCAAGATCGCATTGGATCGAAAACTCGTAAATGCTGAAAATGTGAACCACATACTACTTCTCCATAACAAATTATTGGGCCAAATGGCCGCCCAACTCCTCTGTCAAAGACGATTCACACAACCCCCTGGCCGGGATAGATGCTCCATCCCGAACCTATTGATATTTATCGCCTGACTACACTTCCTCGAACTCGTGACCGATAGAACCCGGCCACTACTCGCTATTCATCAATTAGTAGGCTCAGCCCGATGGTGTCCATTAATTTTCCAGGTTGAGTGAACAGTTGAACCACATTAGATAAATATCTCTCATGGCATGATTGTTCCGTATTGAACAGAAACGACCCACCGGATGGCAAGGAAGAGCGCCCGACACGGTGAGATCTTCAGGGTTGCTGGTCATGGACCTGATCACCACCCGGGCACTGAATCGACGGTTATTACCTCTGATTGCGGTGGACCGCTTGCCGGGCCAGACCTCGTTACCCTACAACTTCCGTGGTGTGGGCCATCGAAGGTGTCCCGCCTTATTCACTCCATGGGTGATGGCACCGAGATCATCCGTCAAGGCTGACTGACCTGACATGGTATTTCCCCCAGGAGAAGACCCTGTTGCTGGGACTGGAGTCATCACCAGTGGATTCGAGGAGAGATGGCTTCCGCGGATGCCAAAGCAGTTCGGCGGTCGAGTCGATGACCCGACCCACTGCTCAGCAGCAGGTCGAGACGAGCGAATACTCTCTATCGATGGACTACAGGGCCCTCGCAAATCGAACTTCCTCGGTTCGATTCAACGCTTCCTGCTGGCCGTGATCTTATCCGCGAATAGTTGTAGTTGTGTGGTGATGATTGCCATCTGGGATTCGTTCAGCAGATTCCTGGTCTTCTGAAGCATCTCGATAAAATGTGCTCTTTCACCAGTGGAGACGGGGCACCCGATATTCCCTTCGGGGCCATCACCGGTGATCAGTTTGTTACCCTTGCCGTCAAGGATCACCATCCATGGAATACCACCTTGTTGCTCCCCGCGGATTCTGGCGGCCACTTCTTTTCCGTGGGTCATCCGGTCGGTGTCAATTTTGAGGTCGATGTAATCAATTTTCAGCGTGCTGGCCACTACCTGGGTGTCGAGGAACTCCTCGAGCTTGCCGCACCAACCTCACCAGGGAGCACCCAGATGAAGAAGAACTTTGCGACCATCCTTACTCGCCTGCTTCAGAGCTTTCGCCAGTTCCTTCTCCGCATCGACGGGGGGTGATTTCTGGGCCTTCAGGAAAGCTTCTACCTTTGCCCGATCGTGATGATCCCCTTCTTCGAGATCACCCGTGTTCTGGTTGGTGATCGCCTTGCCCTTCTCGTCGAGGACGGTCAGATAGGGAACACCATCCTTTTTCAACTGAGCACCATACTTCTCGACCAGTTCCATGTTCTTGTCGAACTTCCCAATGTCGACCTTTACTACCTCGTACTCGTAACGAAGTGTTCTGGCCACCGA
>LWDU01043807.1_pt1 | contig 15984 bp, 35 predicted proteins | sample 727161 | NCBI WGS metagenome assembly LWDU01 (sample SAMN04566230, study PRJNA314399) | hydrothermal vent metagenome | isolation source: deep sea hydrothermal plume seawater | place: Mexico: Gulf of California, Guaymas Basin | collected 2004-07-11 | reverse complement strand
GGTTTTCAAGAATTGAGAGGAGGAGGTAATCAATGCATTTGATTTTGTGGTTGTGAAGGATGCGATTTGGATTTTGATTATAGATCATTATATCTCCTTGATATAATCTATTGTACCACCTGCTCACAAGAGTTGCATGAGATTAAAGAGTGATAGAGTTCCCGACTTCTCTATCTAGACACAGCCTGTAAAGTCAGTACTTCGACCACGCTTACGCAACCACGAGTTTGGCTTCAACCGGCAAGCCACCGAAGTGCCCGGTGATCTATCCAAATCTCTCTGGTCTGTGTCTCCCACATAAAATAAAAGTGGGGGCTTTGATGAGGGGTCTCCTCATCCTGTATCGGAAGTGCCCCGTCCTCCCTTTATGTCTCCAACGTTTCGAACCGCTGATTCCCCTTGTGCACAGGGTCAGCACTAACATGTGCTGATAAAATGGTGGAGGAACCTAGTCTTTCGACTCCAGACGACTGGGGTTACCAGTGCGAACAGTGTTCCTTGTTCCTGGGTCTGGTTTATCCCACCAGCGGGAAGATTGTTTACAGCTCCGAGACTGGAACGAAGAGGGGGCTGATTGCCACCCAAGCCATAACGGATCCAGCGGAGAGCCAAAGGGTTGTAACGATTGCGGTAGCGACGAATGAAAGGATCATAATGATCTCCTTGGTTGGTTGATAATATATTGTACCACTAGTTTCCCTGGGGTGCAGGAGGCTGACGCCTCCTGAGTGGAGGTTTATGCCTCCATCTTCCACTGAGGAACCATTTCCTTGCAGCGGCGAGCGATTGCCACCCGGGCGCCACGAGTGAAGTAAAGGTCCGAGCTGACAGCGTGTGCCAGCTTGAGGCGATTGTCTGAAACACCGTGACCAACGACCTCTGGCATCCGGGCCTTCTTCCCGTTCCAGTTTACCTTGAAGCAGTGAGGATACCGCATATCCAGATTATTGGTGGCGACGAAGTTAAAGTTCTCGCCATCCTTGTCGGTACAGATACCGGAGATAACGAAAGTCCGAAGACCACTACGGCGATTTGGAACGCCCTTCTCGGTGGATTGGATTTCGAAGCTGTAGGAGGAGTTTGCGATAGTCATTTTGAGTTTCCTTAGGAGGAGTTTTAGGTTGGGGCGATTCCCCTTCCGTGTTCTATCGTACCACCTGTTTCGTTTCCTTGCACTTGTCACACGAGTCTACAATAATATCCAGTGCAGCCTCGGCGAATCCTTCTGTCAACTTACCGTTGGCCCAAAGTACATCGACCCGCTTACCCAGCCTTTTGAACCACTTCCGTTGGTACTCTGTCATCTGCTGCTGGTGGTCTACATGGATAGCCACTACAGTTCCGAGCATCGACACCTTGTGTATCTTCCCCTTGCGCTTCATCACGAGAAGTGCATTATTCTGTCGGACAATATCACCGATCTCCATTAATCACCGCCAGTATTCGCCGTGGGACTCTTTCCACCAACTCGCCGCTCGCCCACAATACAGACACAGCAGCATTGAGGATTCCTTCAATAGGTAACTCAGCAACGATTATGCCTAGTCTGGTATATTCGCCACCCCACCACTGCTGGGATTTGGGAACGTCACTTTCAAACATCACCATGTCACCGACTTTCATTGATTACCTCCACAGAGTTGATGTTCTGGATTATCATCGCTTCAGTGCCAAAAAGTACCTTGTATCGATAGCAAATCATAAAGTCACCATTGGGGTTACCGTCTGACTCTGCTCGACGATATCTTTCAACAACAATACCAATCTTATTGTTACTATGTAACCTAACAGCATCACCTACTTGCATACTGCCTCCAACTCATCCTCATCAAACTCAGCCACCTCTCCCAAGACCAGGACCTTGGCTGCGGGAATGTAAAGACGTTTTGCCAAGGCAATGATCACTCCGACTTGGCCTTCTGCTTCTTGCCATGGAGAGCCGAGTCCGTCGGACGTATCCTTGATTCGTACAATGTCACCTACCCGCATGCCGCTGCCTTGTGCTTTGTCTTGCGGCTGTACTTCTTCTTGCCATGTGCCCCAGCACCAGACCGAAGATAAGCGCGCACTGCGAGCCAGTTGCGGGTCTTGGGTGCTTGATCATTCTTCTTCTTCTTGGCCATAATGCCTCCTTATGATACTATTGTACCACAGGCGCTCGATGGTTACATGAAGCTACTGTGGCCTGGGTGCATGACGGAGGGCTGAGGGATGGTGACGTGATTGTCCTCGACCTGCACCCTTATCCCATAAGACCAGCACATACTGGAGCCCCGAATCCTTCCTCGTCTTTGCTACCACTCTACCCCACGCATTTGGGTACTCGATGTGTAGCACTCGATCGCCTATTCTAAACATATCTCACTTCATCTGGCAACCATACTTCGTTGATGCCCTTAATCATACAGATGATTTTATAATCTGCCTCCGGTCCCCACATGGCTACGATCTTCCCATCCACGTCTTCTTTCACTTCTTTAGCATCGTGGAATGATGTAGTACGCATTACCAACATTCCCTCTGTGGTCACACTATACAGAATTGTCCAAGCCATTACCGTACCTGTTGAGTGCGATCGATTGCTGGAATCCCAGCTTTCTCTTCGATCTTGTTCATCTCACGAATAGTACCGTAAATCTTTCTGCCTATTGCCTTCCGCTCTTCAAAGTCTTCAGCCGCTTCGGCAATACCTCGAGTCTTCAGCTCATGCACACGCTGCTCCATCCTCGTCCAGCGCCGGGTGGCACCCTCTCCGAGGTTTGTCCAGATGTAACTTGCAATACTTACTTCACTATAGTCCATATCTTCTCCTAAGCACTAATCCCATGCTCTTGTTCTAGAACGGTACCTGCAACCAGAAAAGCCTGGCTGATCACCTTCTCTTCAGCAATTACTTCAATCATCAACGCTCTTTCTTCAGGATCGTCCAAGTCCAGACCGCCATTTCTAGCTGCCTGAATTTCTTTATCCTGTTCAATAAGTTCCATAATTGCCGCGCTCAATGCAAGGCTGATTACAAACTCTGATGCTCGCTCTTCAAGAGGTGTTGGTGTATATTCCATGATGCTCCTTTACATATCATACAATATGAAGGCCCGATGTACAGGCCGTGTGTGTTTGTTTATCTCATGTTCTTGAGATCTTTATCGATCTCTTGCCATTTCTTTGATGCTCCGAAGAGCCAGTAAAAGATAAGAGCAATGATTCCAACCTTAACCACGCCGCCGGTGGTCCAGTTCCTTGGATCCGTCAGTGCGTCTGGGTTGATGTTCTTAACTACGTTGTTTGCCATGAAAGGCCTCCTTGATGATTTATTATACCACCAGCCCTACCAGGTTACAGGATCATTAGGATCGTAATCTTTAACTGCTTGTGCTTTCAGCTGCTCACGAGCGTCAATCCCATGCTGGATCATCTCGTCTTCGACACTGAAGATATTCATCTCACTAGGCACATCGATATCATCGCGGCGACGAATGGCAAGTTCTCGAGATGCATCGTAGAAAAGTACACGAAGCTTATCTATATTTTCTTCATCAACCCGGAGAGTAAAGCTAGCCCCAAACCTGATTACAGCTTGATCTCCTTCAGTATAGATTTCCACATTGTGGCTGCCACCGTCGTGCTTGATTTTTTCTTTCAACTTCATTTTATCTCCTTGATAATATATCATACCACTTGTGCCGCATGTTTACACGCAACCGTCGCGGGCAGGAAGTTACCATCATGAAGCCAAGTTTCAGCGATTTCGATTTCCTCGATTATTGCGTGGGCAATGGCATCTTGCAGCCATTCCTTAGCGTTATCCACTTGAGCTTGCCATTCTGCCTTGGTCGAATGACCTTCGAATGCATCTGGTATTTCCTCGAAAAGACCGGCAAGGTCCTTGTAAAATTGGTCAGCCACTGATGTGGCTGCGTTGTTGGCAAGATCTTGGTAATCATCGATATCTGAAACGGACATTATATTTCCTTAGTTGGTGATTTATTATACCACCTGCTAGATGCAGTTACACGTTTATCAGCGTGATGCAGTCCAGGTCGCCTTACCGAGAGCAATGACGTCCTTGCGCCAGGTACCGTCCTCGAGACGATAGACCCACTTGAGGTCCTCGTCCGGGCAGAAGGTTGTAACGCGGTCCGCGTCGAGGGTCGCCTCTGTGATCAACGCGGCCTCATCATTGTCGAAGGCAGCATAGGCCTCTCGCTCTCCACCTTCAAAGCAGTCAATGTAGTCGTAGCAGACCTGACTCCATGTGTGTGACATCGCTTCCCGCAGTGTGATCACCTGCTCTGATGTGATGTTAAACTTCTCTGCAACTTCCGTGATTGTAGCCATATTGGCCTCCTTATAATATTATTGTACCACAGGTAAATATATGTTACACGCGTCGCACATCATGGGCATTCCTGTTCACCCTGATTCTCAATCCACGCAAGCACTTGGACTTGGTCAGCCCTCAAGAGAAGCTGTGTCCTCTTTACTGGTGCTACATTCTTGTATGTGTGGGGCTGCCGATACCAGTGACCTGGTTCTTCTTCCTCAAATAGATCGACCACCATTTCTTGGACGGCCATTCTCAAGTCACCCATTGAATAAGGACAGTTCAAACTTGTCACCAAGTTGCGCAGGTGATCATGTTGAATCTGACCCTTCTTCCATACACGGTGGTCATCACTGTATTCGTAATACCAGTCATGCCAGTGCAGTTGGTTATATAAGCTTTTCATCTTCTCTCCTAGTCTACACTAAACTTTACTTCTTGCCCACAGAACCACCACATTGTGTGATATTCATCTTCAGCTTGCCCATCATTGTGGATCTTCACGGTGACCTTCTCACCATCAGGTTTGGTGTAGCTCAAAGTGATTGGGTACTCGATATCATCCATGACTAGTGTCCAGTGGCCATTGAGCCGCTTCAAGACTATCATGAATCACGAAGCTGAATGTGTCATCCATGCACCAGTGTCGCTACTAAATGCATAGCCGCGACCCATCATCGTCACAATCTCTTCACTGCAATCAGCTGGACAGTCAAACTCCCAGATCTGAGCGTTTTCTATCTGCGATTCTGGGTTCTTGGCTTCCGCTTCAGCCCAGGTCATTAGTTCATCAATAGACTCAAAGTCGTCTGTAGATCCGATAATAAAAGTAAATGTTTTCATGTTTATCTCCTTAGATAATCTATCATACCACATGCCAGTGATTTTTGCATCGCGCGCTAGATAGATGTTCTAGCCACTTTCCTTCGCAGCACCAGCACTTGCCGCTCGGCCACTGAACAAGTAGATTATCACCATGCGGTCGTTCTTCATCGCTCAAGACGGCGATGACAATCCCAAGGTCTGTGTGGATCCCAGCACGAATCTGATACCGCACCAGATCACCGACTTGCATTGATTACCGCTAGGTCACCCTGCCAGCATTGATAATGTCTACCTGTTGCCGTTAAGACTACATACTTTTTACAACCTGAGGATTTATACGTTTCAGTATGTGTTACTATATCAACGATTAAGCAAAGCTGTCCGTCCAAAATGTTGAATGCACTGTTCTTCAGGCTTACCAGATCACCGACTTTCACTGATCATCTCCAACTGTCTTGCAGAATATCTGATGTATGCACTTGGCCACTGAACATATATCTGGGTTCCATAGACTTTGCAGTGGCTCAGACCCATGACAATACCAATCTGTCCTGCGTAATCTGATTCATTACTAAAAAACTTAACTAGATCACCTACCTTCATTATACCACCTTCAATGCTGCCACACTTATTTGACGAATCTTGCCATCGTCCCAGAGGATATCTGCGGACTGCATCCGTTGTGTACGACCATCAAACCAGATCTGTGCCACGACACCAGTCTTCGGATTTATTGCTGAAATGCTTGGACTCCATGAGCCAACAAACTTTACCAAATCACCGATTTTCATTGATCACCTCTTTGATTTGCGCCGGCACGAGCCAAGTGATACTACCAGACCACAAAACAGCGAAACTACCACGCAGAATATTGGTAATCATGCCAATAGTCACACCATCAGAGAATCGTACCAAATCACCGATTTTCATTGACTACCTCTAGCTGATGTGACCATTTCATTTCCTCTTGAAAACTAGGATAATTCCAACATACGACTACACCTTGCATTGAACCTGATTGTGGCAGCGTCTTCGCGTGCATTTTAAGAATAATCCCGATCCACTCCGACGGGTGCTGCTTGGATTTCTCATGTCGAATCCCTGGGTGTAGTCGCACTAGATCACCGACTTTCATTGATCACCTCCAGATCATCTAGGTAAAACTGATCAACCGTGCCTAAGACCATGACATTTGCCAATGGAAGTGTGGATGCAGCGTGGAGTAACTCGACCAACACACCGACCTGACCGTAGACTCTGGGCCTTTCCGACCGACGACGAAGTTCGCAAAAGTCACCCTTGACTAAAACTATATCACCGATTTTCATTGATTACCTCCAGCTCTTCTGGCCACCATGGCCTGACTGTCCCTTCCTGATCAATGACCTCAATATATGTGCCATCAATCCTGCTTTTCGTTCCTACAATAATACAAATTGGCCTGTTGTAGCCATAAGCATCATGTTGCTGCTTGGTTCTTACTAGATCACCTATCTGCATTTTATCTCCTTGATGATTTATTGTACCACACGCCTTACAGTATTGCACATCACCCTAGATAACAGGATATCCCAGCGCTAGATAACCCAGCGCTAGACCGGTTGCTACCCAAAGAACAACTTCAATGATCGGCACATTCATCGGATTATTGCAGTAACCATAAGCTCATCACTGTCCTCGTCTTCGATACCCTCCTGGGGGTCGACCTCACGTGCTTCTTGGCGTTCATTCTGTAGAGTCTCTACATCACCATGATCTTCCATCACCACTGATACAGTATCAGCTTGGATCCAATTGTTCTCCCAGAATATACCCCGAGCAATGCGGGTAATAGCTTCTTCGCTGAGTGCATTCGGTACTTCAAATTCATATGAACTCAACCACGACTCCTTCTCAAGAAAGGCATCGATCATTGCATCAGAGATATCTTCTCCCTCATCCAGCCCTAAGCCGAAATCATCCACACTCGCAATGAGTGCTATAAACTGTTTCATTTTGTTTCCTTTGGCTTCCTCTTCATGAGCTTATCTTTAGACAAATATATCATCGTACCATCTGCTAGTACAGGATATACAATAACTCCGCGCTCATTAATCTCAGGTTCACCGGCAATCAATGCAGGAACCACAACTGTGCTGTAGTCATATGGCTGATTGGTTGAATAGGGCAGCTGGATGCGTGTCCAAATCATGGACCCTTTATTTGCGTAAGGCTTATCCAGCTCACGGAATGCAACCCTGAAGCAGTTGATAAGACGCTCAACAGACCACATATCTATGTACTCTCGACGGAGACTGTCAAAATAGTTTTGCACTTTCTGTAGCGCTCGACCGTCTGCTGGATGGGTCTGCCAGTACATGCCATCCCTCGCTTTGGCAAGGTCCAGACACATCCTAAGCTTCTCAACTTGATCACTTGATGGAATCCAAGGACCGTTCACAGCGATGTCTTCAGCCTCTTTCAGCAGCTTTTCTCTGAACACTCGCTGCTTATCACTAACATCCCATCCCTTGCGCTCACGACCGAGGAAGTCAGTTATTGGGTCCTCGATGTGGCTAATGCCATTAACTTCCAGCGCTTTTTCCATGCGCTTGATTAGTGCTAGATCACCCTTCGGTTTGGGAATACCCTCATCAATCAAACTATCAAGCCAGCTTTTCTGCTTTGAGGTAAGATTTCGGGTCCCAGTCAGACGAGCAACCATATCTCTAATGAAACGTGCTTGGTAGTTATCTGAAAGGCCTGCGCTCTTATATTCTGACAAGAGTGACATTGCTTCCTGGAGTCTTTGCTGACGTGGTTTGCGTGCCATAAGCACCTCCCTATGGTATTATTATATCACAAGTAAGTAGGCTATACATAAACCACGTGCTAGCTGCCACTGGTATGCATGCTGCAAATACTCCAATAACTGTATCATACCATAATGTTTCGCCGATGCTCCATCCGTCATATTTTCTATTTCTTATTCCCCACCCGACGAAGTTAAGAAAAGAAAGCACAGCCCATATGTGAATCATAATCTCTAAACACACGTATGTCACGCCTCGGTAAAGTCGACTCACATTAGTCCATCCTTGATACTAATAATAGGACCTTCAATAATATGTGCATAGACAAGCTCAATCGCCCCATCAGTTGTTAGAACACGTACTTCTTCCACTGTTTGACGCTTGTCCGGATGCCATCCGTCACTTACAGTAATCCAGTTGGAACCTAGCACAGTGGCCAATCCGCGCTTAGTTTTTACCACATCACCCTTTGTATACCTCAACGACATACACAATTATACACCCCGAAGGGTGCATTGTACAAGGTGAAGTGCGACGGAGGGGTCAACCAAGGAAAGGTGACTCCCCCTCCGCCAGCAAGTATCAACCGATACTTACCCGAGCCACCTCTTGAAATCCGTTCTCACGAAGAGTGAGGAAGAAAGTGTGACCGGCGCCGCCAAAGCGATTCTTCTCGGTCTGGAGTACCCGACATCCCATCAGGTCCTCATCTCTTCGTTCCACATCCAGTGTAACCATAAAATCTACCATATGCTTCAGAACATTTGCTCCAGCCATTTGTCCAGACTTAGTAACCTGTCCGATGACAACGGCATTACAAAAGTGCTCCTTGCAATAATCTGTAATCAAAGACATCGAGCGTTGTGCTGTCTTACTATTAGTTTGGTGGTCACCATACTTGCCGTCATTGAGACATTGAAGTGAGTCCACGATAAGAAAGAATGGCTTATTTGGACTTCGTGCCCGGAGCTCATCACAATTCTTAAGAAGTTGCGGTACCATTGTTTCTTGACCAGCAGCAAATCCAGATCGAAGCCTCAGGCGTTCGACAGTCATCTTGAGCTGATAGAGAGATTCTTCCGCAGTATTAAAGAGTACCGAAGCACCTTTACTAGTAAGTGCATTGGCTAGCTCCAGCATCATGGTGGTCTTGCCAGCACCTGGTGTACCGGTAAAGAGACCAACAGCAGATGGGGTAAAACCCTTACCGCCAAGAGCATCATCAAAATACTTTAGTCCTGATGCATTTCTTACTCGTAGCGCATCGGGAACCTCGATATCTAGGATGTTGGTGCCGTTAGCGAACGTACCGATTTCTGTTTTAAGCTTCATTGTTTAACCTTAGTTGTGGGTTGTTGTTTGATAGTTTATTATACCACAGGAATCAGCTTTGTGCACGCCGCACGATAACGTGCATAATTATATCCTTCGCTCTGAATTGCTATGGTGTCGCCGTCTTGGATATTCAGCACAACGATTCCATGGTCTGGTGCGCCGGATGCCTGCCAGGCATTCCAAAACAAGGGAAGATCCTCAAAGTCAGGCAATGCATATACGAGCTCACAGAACTCATTGTTCGGGATAGTATAGACGAACGCAGATAAGAAAGAATCTCGATCCCCTGGGTAACTACCATCTGCATTGATATGTCCTACAGCTTGCCCTAGGATATGAGATGGAGGTTCAACACCCTCAAAATGTTCTGAATGGTTTTGCCTTCTCTCTTTTGAGACGAAGAACTTCTTTCGCCAAGGGCCAGTCACCCATAGTAAGTGGCCGAGTTCACCGTATGCTTCCATGTTTATCTCCTTGATGATTTATTATACCACCAGCCGGTGATTATTGCATATGGTACCTGAGGCGGGACTTGAACCCGCATGGCCATACAGCCGAGAGATTTTAAGTCTCTTGTGTCTACCTATTCCACCACTCAGGCTGAAATGGTAGGGATACCGAGACTCGAACTCGGAACCTGCGCTTTATGAGAGCGATGCTCTAACCTGATTGAGCTATATCCCTAAAATGGTGGGTCATCTCGGGTTCGAACCGAGGACCGTCGGATTAAAAGTCCGATGCTCTGCCAACTGAGCTAACAACCCGTAAATGGTACGCCCTATAGGATTCGAACCTATGACCCTCGGCTTAGAAGGCCGATGCTCTATCCAGCTGAGCTAAGGGCGTATACTTTGTTTCAAACGTTTCAATCGGCCTGCAGTGCCCACGATAACTTCTTTAACGGTAAGCAGGATGAATCCAAATGCAATGCCGAACATGACGATTGCAACTGCTGTTCGATCAGTTTGAGCGCTATTCTTTGGTGGTGTGTCATGAATATGGTCATGCGCCACCCATGGCTCTGTCATGCCGCTGCCTTCTTTGCTTCTCGCATCTTGATAATGATATCACCCTTAGGTGCATCAAATATCAGCTCCCTTCCAGGAACGATGATCCAAGCTCGACGCATCCGACTAGGACCCGGATTAGGAGCTTCGCCATCAGTGAGGACGATATAGGCATCAAACTTTCCACGATTCTTTTCTGCGTGTGCAGCAACTGCCTTGAAGCTCGTACCTCCACATCTGAAGCGCATCGCTGGCTTCTTTTGTCCTCGGCGCCATTCAAATGCACTTTCCTCATCCACATCAGAGTCGAACGGAATGAACGTGAAGGTCACCTTGCGAGCCAGATTATTTAGCTCACCATACAAGAGGCTCAAAGCATTATCATCCACAGAACCGCTCATATCCACATAGCAAGCCACATTGGCTGTATGTCCGGTCTTTCTACCGGGATGAATATATGGGTACTTTCGATTGATTCTCTTCATAGTCGAGGTCCGATTAGCACGCTGCGAGCGACCAAGGAAGCTTCTGAGCAAAGATCGCCAATCAACTTCATTACTAATCATTTCACGAAGCCGACCTCGCATCTCTGAAGGAACTGATCCCCACTGTCCATTGGAGTCGCACTTGTTAACTGCATCTCTGAGGGATTCCTTGACCTTCTGCTTGATGAGCTCCTTATCTTCTTCAGACAGGTCACCCCAGCCTTCGTGGTCATCCATAGGTCCCGGCTCGCCCTCACCACTGCCACCTTGCTCAATATCATCGGCAACATCCTGCAGCTCACCAAAGTAGAACTCCGAGCTCTTACCTTTCTCTAGCGACGCGATCTTTTCAGAAAGCCGATTATATCTATCGACGTTCTCTTGCTTCATCTTTGCGATCTTTTCAGGAGTCAAAGGGGTAAATGCCTTCCCAGGAATGAGACCACCTTCAGGCAGCTCGTTCTCAGGGATCATCGAGTTGATGGCCAGGTCAGTTGCCCAGTTCCAAAGACGATGTGGCTCCTTACGACGGTTGGTCGTGTGCTCCAGAATCAGATGCAAGCATTCGTGCTTGAGCAATCCACGGGTCTGAAGCTTATCGAGCTTCGCCATGAATGCGGGATTCCACCACATACGGATCGAGCCATCCTTGGCCAGAACTCCAGCGGTGGGGATGGACTCAGTTCGAATCTTCGTGATGGGTCGCAAAACCCGTGAGTAAAACGGCTCGTCCCACATCAGATTAACGAGGTGTGGATCGATGCGATATTCCTTGATGACCGCCTTATCCGTCTCGTGAAGAGCGGGGGTCAGGTCTGTTGATGTTCCGGTATCGGCCATGTTTATCTCCTTGATGATTTATTGTACCACCTGCAGCCATCGGTTACAGGTGATGCGTGTGTTACTTGACGTTACGTCCAGCATTGACAGCACTGACCACCTTGGCGCCGATCTCCTTGTGGACCTTCTGAATATTCGGAAGGTTCTGAGTGGAGCTGATTCGATTCCAGAGCTGGACGAGCATCTCATCATTGAGCAGGTCAGAGAACTTCTTAACTGACTTCGCCTGAGTCACGGTCCAGGTTTCATCCTTGCAGTGATTAGTAAGCTTTTCAATGAGGTCGGACATACGGTCCTGTGGTGCAGTCTTCAGAATCTCATTGACCTTCTTGAAGTCATTGAGGATATCCTCTGCAGATACCTGAGCCTCGTAGGTCTTACAAAACTCCTTGAATGCGATGGAAGCCTCGACGCCGAGGAGACCTAGACAGATTGGATAGAATGCTGCAGATGCATGATTGTCAATAATGCCTGCCTTCTTCAACGAGCTATCAACTCGTTCCCAGGAGCGGGGAGAAGGGTATACCTTTCCGGGCTCGAGAGCCTCCTTGACACGGAGGTGAGCAGGATTCTGCCGAATGAAGTCCTGAATAATCAGGTGAATACGACCATCAGCCCAAGTGAGCCAGTCCTCATCAGAGGGTTCCAGGTCACATACCCAGAAGCGATCGAGAAGAGCAGGATCCATTTCATTGACCTCGTACTCTGCGGATGCATTGACACATGCCACAACCCGAGTATGCTCGTGGAGCTTGTGACCATTCAGCTCGCGGTCCAGAACGATCTGGAAGGCGGCTTGCATAACTTCGGGGGTCGCACGGTTCAGCTCGTCCATGAGCAGAACACAGGGCTCCTTGCATGCCCGAGCATACCAGTCAGGAGGACAGAAGCGAGTGACACCGTCAACCAGCTCCGGGAGACCAACCATGTCGCCTTCGCTCATTTGAGAGAGCCGACGATCGATGAGAGTCTTCTTCTCATCAACTGCAAGTTGTGCCGCGACGTGCGACTTGCCGATGCCGTGAGGGCCACGAATCAGGACAGAGATGTCCTCTGGAAGGTAGCGAATAGTAGAGTTGAGAGTTTTGATATCCATGATGTTTCCTTGGATTAGGGTTGAAAGGTGTTCCTTATATAACTATTGTACCACAAGATGTTCTTGTTTACACAGTGCACGTGTCTTCTTCTAGAAGTTCATCGGGCTCGTAGTTTGTCATTTGGGAGAGTGTATGCATCTGGAGCATTTGAATTGCATCGATCTGCATCCGCTTCCGTGCAATATCTGCTTGCTGCTCTTTGATCCTCTTTTCGGTCCTTTTGACCAGCTCTTCGATCTCTTCAACAGCTTTTTGATTGGCACCTTGAATCTCCTCGATCCCGCCCATCTTGATGAACTCGGTCTTCAGTTCCGAAGATTCGTCCATCAGATATCCATAAAACATATTTGCGAGCTGCTTCGCGTCGTCATGATCTGCTGCATAGACAGTACCCAAAACATTAGAATAATAGCCCTGATTGATCCGATAGATGCCGGTTCTACCCTCGTTTTTCACTCTGCGAATCTCTGATTCGATTCGTCCCCAGATGCGACGAGTCTTGCGAGTTACGCCTGCCTTCTGGCCGGAGGTCAACTCGTAGGTGGAGTTACCGTCATAGTACCGCTTACAGACATACCTCTCAACATCACCACTTGTGGCTAAACCGGTCTGAAACAGGGTCTCTGCAGTGTATCCCCAGCCGTCGTGGTCACATCGGATGTACTTCTTGTCCTTGTTAGCATTGTAGCAATATTTCTCGTACTCCTCATAGACGGGCTCAATGCCCTCGTCGCCCTTCGGCTTTCGAGTGAGAAGGTCATCACAGATTGCATCTAGTCTATCGCTGTTCATTTTGTCTTTTCCTTACAAAAAGGTTGTTTGATAATCAATTGTACCACCTGTTGTGTTTCTTTACACATCACGCCGGCCGTAGCTGCGCTGCCTTAACCCAGCAGAGTTGGCCCGAGTTTGGGTCCATGAAGCGGTACCAGCTTCCTGACTGGTGGATTTCCACGATCATCACGGTGCTCTTCCCCCACTTCTTCGGAAGCCTCACGAGGTCTCCGACAGCAAAATTGAAGGTCATTTTGGGCGTCTTGTGCTCCGATGACCTTACCTCCGAGCGGACTGCTCGCTTGACCCGACGACGTGACTTCTTCTCGACACCCGCCTCAGCCAGCTGCTTCCGTAGCTCTTTTCTCTTTGCTTTTGGCAGTTTCATTTATGCCTCCACATAACTATTCTACCACTTGTTTTGCTTTATTACACCCGCGTCGTGTTGTTTTACCTGATCTCGCGTAAAGCGCCCAGCCAGACTTTTCCGACCCAGCCGTCATCCATGATCACCATTACTGCGCGTTTTGGGTTGTAATGCGCGTCGTGACTCACTTGGGTGGTCGACCTCTCAGGCTCGGGTCGACCTCTCGAAACTGCCCCATAAGTCGACCCCGGGTACTCTAGGACGACTGCAGTCGACCCCCCGTGACGCGAGCGCAGCTCGTCCACCCACAGGTCCCACTCGCCGCGGGGCGAGCAGTAGATCACGCCCGGAGGACCGTCGACTACTCGGACAAGCTGGCCAGGCTTTACCCTTTCGAGACGCTCTTCAGGACCCGGATACCCGTTTCCGTAGCTATTTTGCTCTTTCACTGCATGATTTACCTCACTTATAATCATACCACAGGCGGGTCAATTGTACACCATGATCGAGAGGAAAGAGGGCAGGCGGGGGTTGGAGTGAATGTCTCGGCCAAGTTGTCACGCGGATGACAGGGTGTCCCAAATGTAAAAAGTGTGTGACAATGTGTCAATAATTGTACATTTGAGTGACAATGTGTCACTGGGCCAAGAGCCACCTACCCTTTTGATATCACGATATCCTCCCCTCGAATCAAGAGAAAAACATTCGGTAGACTTGAGCTGTGACAAATTGTCATAAAAATAGAAACAGACATGGAATGAATTACCACGTGTCCTGAACGATAGAGCTGTGAATACTGCATACACTAGATGCGGGTACTAGATGCGGGCGCTAGATGCAGAAAACATGGGCGCTAGATGAAAAATAGACTGGGTGCTCGATGAGAAGAATACCTGGGTGCTCGATGAGAAGAATACCTGGGTGCTCGATGAGAAGAATACCTGGGCGCTCGATCCTGGGTGCTCGATCAGCACTATGTATATCGTATGTCTGAGCGCTCGATGAAGCACTGAAGGGTGTTATCCCCTTATGCTCTAGTCTTTCTCTATGCTCTTGTTCTATTCATAGGGATATTATTATTAACTGCGTGTGGTTAGTTACTCGATAGAGTTGCTATAGCGCTTTTGCTATCTTAACTAATTCTTTGATCACCATTGCCGCTCACTTAAGCCCCGTAAAGCCTAGTCCCGTCCAGCGTTGCCACCGAGCATTCTATTGCCGGCTCGGGCCATGCCACAGAACGTGTTAAGATACCAGTCAGGAACGTGGTCTGCAATGTCGGTCATATATTGCTTTAGATTGTGCTCTTTGAATAGTCCCATTTTATCCATTTCACTAATAATGATCTGATCCGAAACATCCTTGATGCTTTCGACCCCAGCAACATCTCTAGCATTACATAATGCAACCACCGCCCCATTCGCCCACACTGGTGTCGTCATAGCCAATCTAACTTCATCTGAAACCCGAAGAGCTCTTGCCCACTTTCCGAATATTCCCAAGTCTATCTCTCCTCCGTCATATGAAGGGTCCGGTCTATCGTGTCCTTGGGTCGAGGCTTTATGAATCGCCTTACTCACCTCTTCATTGATAATCTGCCTGAGTCTGGCTCTTGTGATTTTCATGGGGTTTCCTTACTAATTGCGTGTGGCCGGGGTCGAGGCTTTATGAATCGCCTTGCTCACCTCTTCATTGATGAGCTGTCTGAGTCTGGCTCTTGTGATTTTCATTTGTTTTCCTTCTGAATAAAATCCTCTTTCATACGATTCATCATCATCAACAATCATCATCAACAATACCGGCTGCAGCTTCTGCAGACTGCGCTTCTAATTCACGTGCCACAGTTGCCTTATCCATCTTATATTCACTAGACAGAATACCAATTCGCTCAGTATTTTTCTCTAATCCCTGATCAATGAGATATGTTACTAGAACTGAACTAGATCCTGGTGTTATTTGACCGGTCTCTTGGACCCATGCTTCATAGTCTGTAACAACCTTTGCGTAGGCACGTTCCATCGGGCTTGGCTTCAGACGAAGATGTGATGGAATGTATTCCTTTGATTTTTCAAGCTTCTTGGCCATGGCTCTAAGATCATCTGCATCCAAAGTCTTTGGATCATCATTGATACCTACCT
>LWDU01036681.1_pt1 | contig 15986 bp, 13 predicted proteins | sample 727161 | NCBI WGS metagenome assembly LWDU01 (sample SAMN04566230, study PRJNA314399) | hydrothermal vent metagenome | isolation source: deep sea hydrothermal plume seawater | place: Mexico: Gulf of California, Guaymas Basin | collected 2004-07-11 | reverse complement strand
TGTTCCAGAGCGCCGTCTATTGCCCTTTGAATAACCAAGCATTGCTCATATGGCGTATACCGTCTACTCGCATAGGATTGGCATGCAGTTGAAATTATAAAAAACATTAACAGCAGCCATACGATATTTACTTTCATGATTCTTCCCGCCCCTGAGTTCATGTACTACGCAATATTGGGAACCATTAAAAAACGCAATATCCATTGTTTCAATCCCATTACTAAGTCGAGGTAGGGACGCCGGTTGCCCGACGCCCCCCTCACAGATCCCGGCGTGCGGTTTTCCCGCACCGGGCTCTTCTCGATAACACGCAATTTTACAGCCCATAGGTGGGTTGGCCAACTTTTCTCCGTCCTTCATACGGTGCTGATTTCCGCTACAGACAACGCTATCGCGTCGGTCCCTTTCCCAGCTTCGGAGCTCCGGCCTTGCCGCTGGCCACTATGAACCGATCCGAATTCCTGAAACCCATCAGAAGACACTTCTTGTCGTTGCGCCCCCTTACCCGCTTGGCCCTCGCAGTTAGTGCGGCGGGAGATTTCAGGGCCTCCCCAGTTCCATGCGTTTTCTTCTTCGCATGCCACGCTCTCTGACCCCGGCAGGCCGTCCGCAACATTTCCTGTAGCGGTCCCGTCCGTTTTGAGTTCCGAGTAACTAAGCTCGTCCCCACCTGTGTTTTGAGAAGTATCGAGGCTGAATTGCTTAAGCAGAACGCGACTTCCACTTGCGGCCCGCGCTTTTCCCTGTCTACGCTTCCCAGCCGTCGTTCGGGTTGGATCCTTCCGGCGGACATTCCCCTGTCCTTCGATCAGACAACGCACGGGTATGGGTGATTGGTTAATCCTTTCCATTCAGTTCTTTAGTTCTGAACTCCAGCGATTGCTCACTGGACCAGGAGGACTTTCACCCCTGAATTCGCCCAGCTTCTCTAGGCGCATCTAGATGTTTTCTTTTTGAGCATTCTGAAAGGGTGAGCGTTCTGATGTTTCGCCCACCTTTTTACGCTCCCCCCATTTCTTCCACTTCAGCCTTCAACCAACTCTTCTGGAGGAGGCGGCGCTCGGGCCGGATCCTCATTCCATAAACCACAGTGCCGGAGAATCTTTTCGATGACTTTGCTCTGCCCCGGTTCGATTAAGGCGATCCTCTTCATTTCACACCCACATTTGGGACAGAGCAGCGGGTCCTTCTCGTAAACCTGCATGATCAGAGCCGCCCATTTTTTTTGCGTGCCTCCCGGGTCTGCATAGATGGTAGTGCTGACAATATCGCAACCTCCGTGCCCCACCCCGTGAGACTCCCGATTACCCCCGATTACCCCCGAACAGCGTAATCCAAATGGACGGGAGGGCTCTATTCCGTTCTGAAGAGCAGGCCTCAGTATTTCCGCCTGCGGCTATCGTAGTTAAAGCACCATGATATTCGTAGAACCAAATAATGAATACACCAACCGCAAGGCTGCCGAAAAGCGGGCCGCAAACGAACAGCTTATCCGGACCCTCTACGGCCCAAGTCGATGGGAGGACGGTTGGGATGAATCAATCTGCCATTACCTTCAGAAAGGCAAGGGAGATCCGGTCCGTGTGTGGGATGTCGTGAATGGGTTGAGCCGCGGCTTTCGAGGACAAAGGAACCGTGAAGAGATGAATCGGATCAAGACCAACATCTTCTTCGCCCTGGAACTCGACATCGCCACCGTCGCCACCAACCCACTGTGGAGAGGCTGATCGCGCCCCGGAAGGGGCAGCTCTTCTCTCCTCAACGGACTCTTACTAGGATAAGCACACATGGGAGTACATGCGAAACACCAGCTCCGGGTCGCTTGAAGAGAACGTCTACTCGACATCCTAAACGATTGGATATCAACAATGAAGAGAGGTGTAGAGTCCAGGAGAGGCCCTCTGCGCTTACGAAGAGACGAGGCAAAACCCTGTTCCCTCTATACGCCAGCGCTGAGTGTGTATTTACGGAGATGAAAGCATTACATTTTAAACTGTAATCCAGTCCCAGTGCCCGACAGACATGAGCGCCACCATGGGCACCTGCCTGCTGAACCGCTTCGTTCCATAATTGAGGGGGGATGGGCGGTATGACTGATTTCCTTCGAGGTTTCTTCATGCCCCGGAGATTACCAGCTCCGCCCTGAATTCGTCATGCAGCCTTGCCGAAAGGACACAAGCAATTGCATAAATGGAGCTAGTTCACTTAATGCAGCGATAAGCTCAGGATGGTGGAAATGTGAAACCCCAAACCGCTCAGAGATCAATGCCTCTGGGATTTTCCAGCTGTTGAGAAACTCTATGAAAGCTGGCAATTCCTGCGACAACTTGTTACGAAAAGCTTTTCGCTCCTGAATACTCCTAGTGGGCATTAGCATTGGAATTTTTGAACATTTAAGCAAAATCAGTTTATCTTCAATGCTGGGCTCCACCGGTGGGAGAATCATTAGGTTTTCCGGTTCATCATTTACAGAGACTGTCATTCTCCAGAAGGGCTTTAGGCTCATAGCCTGCCTGTGCTTGGCATGACAACTTTGAACCTCATTGACAGTTATTTCTTTAATGTTGGTTCCAAACTGTCTTCTTGACCTGAAATCGGTGGATGGTTGATCATCCTCCACCATCAGATGCTCAGCTCCAAAAAGATCTCCATTGAAATCTGTTCGACCTGACATATACCGATAGCATTTGGCACTTCTACCGCCTAGAATTTCTGTTATCAGGTTTTGTAACAATGATTTTCCGGCTCCCGCAGGTCCGGCTAAAACTAAAGCCTGACCAGGGCGTCTTTCATTTCGAGCCAGTGCCTCATAGCCAATTTTCAACCATCCGTAAAAAACAGATATCTGATCGAATTCTGGCAATTGTAACAACCCCCTGAAGAACCCATCCAGGGTTTCGAATCCACCTTTTGCAGGTCTTATTATTGCTGGTGATTCAGTGACGAGCAACCTATTACCATCTTCTATTGTAAATCCTTTTCGGTATCCAGCCAAGGGGCCGAAATAATTGACTGCCTTTTCGGATTGCACTTCGGTCAGTTTATCAGCAGTTTCTCCATATGGCTTATTTGGATCCTTCAATCCAACTGAACAGTATCTTCTTTTCAATGAAGTTTCATTTATATGGATGAAACACCCTTCGCTGTCTCTGACTATATACCCTTTGGATCATGGATCATAAAAGGCTTCGTGGATTAAATGATCTTCAGGTAAACTGAATTCCGGCGATTCTCTGTCGTTGTCAATCCATAGCAATCGCTGGAGCTTTCCATCCCGCATTGCGCCTGGAATTCTTGCCGGCTGAGTGGGCCTGAACATACTTTTGTCACAGCCCAACACTGGGAGGATTACACACACTTTTCATCTGGATAATCAAACCAGGCATGAATTGATTTCCCTGCCGTATCAACTATTGCCTTAACAGCCGGATAAAATCTGCGAATACTTCTCCATGGTTCAGAATTTCCATTGCCGATCTGCACAGGCGGTCAATCTCCTCGGAAGAAGGGCACCACCTATCCACTTTGTCGCATTTCAATGGTTTGATCTTCGATGTTGGAAGTTCCACAATTTGTTGATCATCCAAATAAGGGGTGAGCACGTTATTGAGGTAAATCACTCCAAGATTTACTGTCCCAGGCTTGCATCCTTCCTGCAGCCTGGATTCCATGAACTTGCGGACATCAGAAGGTTTGATTTGCTCCACCCTCTTATTTCCGAACATCCTTTTCCAAGGAACCAGGCCTGTAGCTTCGGCACTGATTGTTCTTGGGCGTTTAGCTCCGGTATTCCTTAGGATATCTATGTAACTTTCTATCGCGTCCCTGAGTAAAGGGCCTTTCCTGGAGATCGTCAGTTTCCCCTGGGCGAGCTCGGCTTTGATAAGTGTTAATTCTTCCTTTGCTTCGGTGACATTAGCAGCCTTAAGGGGGAATCTTCTGGTTTTCTTGACTCCGGTCAAATGGTTTTCAACCTGGAACCGGGCGTAATATTTTCGGTTGCGTTGCTCCAAATGAGAGATTTTTCTACCATTTCTTTGCCGCACCGGGAGATATTTGTTTTTGCGGTTGGTTTGACTGCCCTCGTTTTCTACATTGTGGGCACCGTTGTGTACTTCAGTAGCATTAATCATAGTTTTCCATTATGTCACAAACGGTGTCACAGAGCAGAGATTCCACCCTCCTGTTCCTTACCTAACTTGTTGTAATCAATAGCACTACCGCGTAACCGAACCACCATACGCATTTTACATCATCTATATGTCCGACCATGGCTCCGGTCGAAATCTTTCGTCCAATGCCCCATTGAACCGGGGCAAAGGAACATTATGGGAAGGCGGAATGCGAGTTCCCCTGATTGTTAGTGGGCCTGATGTCAAATCGGGAGTGTTCTGCGATGTCCCCACAGTCGGCTGGGACATGTTTCCGACATTCTGTGAATTGGCAGGCATTGATAAACCATTGCCTAAAGGCCTTGAGGGGGTAAGTCTGAAACCTCTTTTTGAAACAGGGCATGGCAACATACATCGTGCCGAAGATCAGATCGCAGTTCACTTTCCACACTACAGTCAGGGATCTCCACATTCGACGATCACGAGGGGGGGCTTCAAACTCATTAAGCTCTATGATCCCAGCGAACTTCATCTTTTTGATTTGAATAATGACATTGGTGAGCAGACTGATTTGGCAAAGAACAACCCCGATATGACCGCCCAATTGCATCAGCGTCTCAATGACTATTTAAAATTGGTGAACGCTGGAATGCCATCCGTGAATCCCGATTTCGATCCCAGCGCCATTGCTCAGGCCGGCGGAAGGTCTGGCAGACGTGGAGCTGCAGGCGGCCGCCGAGGTCCAAGGCAAGAACAAATCGCAGAACGTCAAAAAGAGTTGGCGGTTTTGCGGGATGCGCTAAAACAAAACGACATGGAAAAGATTGGGCAATTGATCGCCGACATGCAGAAAGCGATGGAAAACGCGCCACAGCGTTCGCGCGGCCCTAGATCGGGAGGAACAGGCGGCGCTTCGTCTCGTGAACAGCGTCAAAAAGAAATCCAACAACTTGAAGGAGCCCACAAGATTTCCGACAGGGAGAAACTCGGCGAGTTGATTGCCGAAATCGAACAGCGACTGGAGAATATACCGGCACGGCCATCTGGAAGGGGTTCCGGCCGACGCGGACCCAGGCAGCAAAGCGGGGCAAGATAACCAGAAACACAGAGTTTCATCGTGTCAGCTTTAACACGATGCTTCGCATACTCGCCATTCAAGTTGGCGGTAAAGAACGTGTCATACCTCCACATTTATAGGCTCGACCTCCCGATTGTCTGGTTCCGTTTTTAAAGAAATTCTGACTTTTACAACGCGGACACTCACTCATGGAGTCCTATTCAAAGAAATTTCAAGGATTCACAATCTTGTTTTCCAAAATCAGTCCTGATGTAACGGTCTCCCATCTTCCAGGCAGGGGCCTCATGGAATATAACAATTGAAGAAGGCAGCATCGCGCACTACACTCGTGTTAATGGCTCCGTCGTCCAGAGAAGTTGGCGCATTCTCAAGTGGGATGAGGATACGAGGTCACCTGACACGTAACGCCTACCCCGGCTCGCAATTCTTTTGCGTTACTATTGCGTTCTGCCTCTTGATTGCCGCCACCGCCTGTCGTGACGCCGGGGCACCAACCACCGGGAACGGCGGATTCCCACGCAAACCAATCAAAGTCATCGTGCCGTTCGGTGCCGGCGGCGATAGCGACAGCTTCGCGCGCATCCTCCAGAAGGCGCTGCGCGACCACGAGTTGTTGCCCCAGCCACTGGTTATCCTCAACGTGCCCGGTGCCGGCGGAACCGTGGGTAGTCGACGTGTCCGCGACGCCTCGCCCGACGGCTACACCCTCCTCAACCTGCACGAGGGGATCCTGTCTTCGAAATACGCCGGCCGCGTCCCTTACGGCCCGGAGGCGTTCAGTCCGATCGCCGCCACCGGTCGATCAAGCCTCGTGATCTGCGTGCGCGAAGACGCCCCTTACCATGACCTCGGCGATCTGATGAAGGCGGCGACCGAGCGTCCGGACAGTATTCTGTTTGGCATGGCGCAGGGCACGCCGACTCATTTCGCAGGACTGAGGTTGGAGAGCGCGGGCGGTTCGGCTAAGTTCCGCTTCGTTGCCTCCGGTGGTGGTGCCAGGCGATTCAACGATCTCGCCGGCGGGCACATCGATGTCACCCCTTTTTCATTGGCGGAGTATATCAGCTTTAAGGGCGGCGGAGTGCGTGCCGTGGCCTATCTCGGAGAGGAACGCCACCCTTCTCTGGCCAAAACCCCCTCCGCACGTGAGATGGGCTACGAGGTCGTCATGCCCCATGTGCAATATTGGTGGGCTCCGAAATCGACTCCCGACGCAGTCTTACAGCGCCTTGCCGACGCCCTCGAGGCAGCGATGTCGACCGATTACGTCCGGGCTAGGCTCGCAGAATCAAGGACTGAACCGTTGTTCCTCCGCGGCGCGGAACTCGAGGCGCACCTCGCGACCCGCGAAGGGGAGTTTCAAGGGGTCGCTCTGGTGCGCTACGAAGGCTTGCCGGATCCGGTGCCGTGGATCGTCGTTCTTACCGCCGTCCTCGCTCTCGTGGTCGTCGTTCGATCCATTAAGGTCCGGCGGCGGATTCCTGAAACGGGAGCGGGAGGCGCTTGGCTGTATGGCGCGCGGACCCTCGCGGTGCTCGCCGTCTACGTGTTCGCCATGCAGGTGGCCGGCACTCCATACTCGGTCGCAACCGTTGTTTTCATCCCCTTATTCGGCATCGTGTCCGGAGCGCGCTCCCCACTGACGATTGCCCGCCTTACCGGTGTGGGCATCGTCCTGACGGCCGTCTGCTTTGTCATTTTCACCAAGGTGCTTGTCATCGATCTCCCCTAACGCGCCAACCTGCGACCCATGGTGTTCGAAGCTCTATCTCAACCCGGCCTACTGGCGCTCGTCCTCCTTGGAACCGCACTGGGTATCGTGGTCGGCGCCGTCCCGGGATTGACCGGCGCGATGCTGATTTCGCTCACGTTGCCGCTGACCTTCAGTATGGATGGCCAACAGGCGCTGACTTTGTTGGTGGCGATGTATGTCGGTTCGGTGAGCGGGGGGCTGATCACCGCGACGCTGCTGCGCATGCCGGGCACCCCGGCCTCGGTCATCACCACACTCGACGGCTATCCAATGGCGCAGTCGGGGCGCGCGGGGCGCGCGCTCGCGCTGGGGATCGGCGCATCGTTTGTCGGTGGGATCATTTCCTGGGCTGCCCTCGCGCTGTTGGCGAAGCCGATCGCCGAGTTCTCGACCTTGCTCGGCCCCTTCGAGTTTCTTGCGCTTGTGCTCATGGCATTGATGCTCGTGGTCGGTGTCAGTGGCGAGTCGCCGGCACGCGGCGGTCTCTCCTGTTTGCTGGGGATTCTATGCGCTCTACCCGGCACCGCTCCCGGCAGCGGCAGCGTGCGATTGACCTTCGGTTTCAGCGCGATGGATGACGGGTTCAAATTGCTGCCCGTTCTTATCGGCCTGTTCGCTCTGTGTCGCGTTTTCTCCCCCGCGACGTCCGGCGACAGTTTGCCTGCGGCGAACGTCGAGGGTTCACTGCTGCTCAAATGGCGGGAGTGGAAGGGGCACGCCGCAAACCTGCTGCGTTCGGGAGCCATCGGCACCGGGGTTGGCATCCTTCCGGGTATCGGCGCTAATATCGGTTCGCTGATCGCCTACTCGACAGCGCGCGCCACATCCAAACACCCCGAGAAGTTCGGCACCGGATGTGATGAGGGCATCATCGCCTCCGAATCGGCGAACAACGCCACCGTCGGCGGCGCGCTGGTACCGCTGGTCGCGCTCGGCATTCCCGGCAGCGTCATCGACGCCATCCTGCTTGGCGCGTTCGTGATCCACGGTTTGCAACCCGGACCGATGCTGTTTGAAAATGACCCGAGGATCGTCGCCACCATCATCTCATCTTACCTCTGGGCGAACGTGACGATGCTCGTGATCATGTTGCTCAGCGCCCGCTGGATCGCCCGCCTCGCCCGGGTTCCTCACTACGCGCTAGTGCCGGTGGTGGCGGCGTTTTGTGTGCTCGGTTCCTTCGCCCTCGCCAACCGTTTCTTCGACGTGTGGGTGATGATCGGGTTCGGGGTCGTCGGCTGTTTGCTCGAGCGCTGGCGTATCCCGGCGGCGCCATTCGTGATCGGGTTCGTGCTTGCTCCGATCGGCGAAGAAACGATGGTCACCGCACTGATGAGTTCCGGCGGCAGTTGGTGGCCGCTGTTGACTCGCCCCGGATCGCTCGGCTTCGTCGCGCTTGCCACTATTCTTTTTTACTGGTCGCTCCGTCAGCGATGTGCGACCGTCCCGACAGGTTCACCCGATTCGACATAGAGCCATGAAGCCAAAAGAACGCCGTCCTAACATCCTTTGGTACTGCACCGACCAACAACGCTTCGATACCATTGGCACCCTCGGAAACCCGCACGTGCGCACCCCGACCCTGGACGCCCTCGTGGAAGGGGGCACGGCGTTCACCCGCACCTATTGCCAGAGCCCGATCTGCACTCCGAGCCGGAGCAGTTTCATGACCGGGCTCTACCCGACCCGCGCTCACAATACCCGCAACGGCAATGCCACCTTCGACGCCCACCCGCCCCTCATCAGCAAGATGGTCGCCGACGCCGGATATCACTGCGGCCTGATCGGCAAGTTCCATTTGCAAAGCGCCGGAAAGCGCACCGAGCCGCGACTCGACGATGGTTTCTCGTTTTGGAAGTTCAGCCATGCACCGCGCGATGATTGGAGGGTGGGGCATGACTACGCCGACTGGGTGCGCGCGCGCGGCGGCGACCTCGACGCGATGCGGGAAAGCGAGGAACGCGTACCGCCGGAATTCCACCAAACCACCTGGGCCACCGAGCGCGCCCTTGAGTTCCTCGACGAGGCAGAGCAACTGGGCAAACCCTGGATGCTCAACATCAACCCCTACGACCCTCACCCGCCGTTTGTTCCACCCAAGGCTTACGCGGACCAGTTTGACGCCGCGGAGATGCCCGGTCCGCACTTCCGCGACAGCGACCTGGCCGCCCAGGCAAAACTCGCATCCGTTGATTTTCAAACCAAAGCGAAGACGCCCGAACAGCTCGACGCCAGGAAAATACAGGCACTCTACTATGCCATGATCGCGCTCATCGACGACCAACTGGCGCGCCTCATCAAGCACCTCGATGGTGGAGGGCAGCGTGAGAATACCGTCATCATCTTCACTTCGGATCACGGTGAAGCCCTTGGCGACCACGGTCTTCTTTATAAGGGTTGCCGCTTCTACGAGGGGCTCGTGCGAGTACCACTGGTTTTCAATTGCCCGGGCACTATCGCGCGCGAAGTGCGCAGCGAAGCGCTCGTGGAGCTGTTGGACATGAGCGCCACCATCCTCGACTTTGCCGGCGTTGAGGTGCCCGGTTATTTTCAAGGTGCCAGCCTGCGCCCCATACTCCAAGGCGACGCGTCACCGGATCACCACCGGAACAGTGTCCGCTCCGAGTATTTCGACGCGCTGGACACGGCCTTCTGCAATGGCAACGCTTCCTTCGCCACCATGTTCCGCACGTCGCGCTATAAACTGGTTGTCTACCATAAAGACAATCTCGGTGAGCTGTTCGATCTCGAAGCCGACCCCTACGAATTCGACAACCTGTGGAACGAACCAAGCTGGCAGGAATTAAAGCACAAGCTGATCCTGGAGAGCTTTAACAGCCACGTCATGCTGACCACCCATGTCGGCAGTCGCCGCATCGCGCCGATGTGAAAGGGTGTTTCTGATATCGAACCCCGACCTCGAGTCATCGATCTACTTCTTCTCCCGGTGATGCCGGCTCTCCAGTAGATGTTTTCTGAGGAGGTCATCTCCGTAGTCATTTCCGGGCTCGCGGAACACAGTGTGGATATGATTGATGGGACCGGTGATGACATCGCGGGGTGCCTCCTCCGCAATGATTACTTTGGCGCGCTGATTCTTCCTGAGCGACTCAAAGAGCCTCTTCACCTTCTCATCCTCCGCCACTTTGACGTACCAGTCGGAGTAGGTTCCTTCCGGAAGTTTCGCGGGATCAGAACCCATGAAGGCGGGTCTGACCGAAACATCATTTCCGACCACCGTGATGTTCAGAGCCAGATGATGCCCGTCAAGCTGGCAGCCACAGGTGTCATCGTTTGCAAGGTCGCCAAAGATGCCGATCCAATAAAGGTCATGCCCGAACATCGGCTTGCGGTTGGGACGGCGTTTGGCGGCCAGGCCTTTTAAAAATTGGATGAAAACCCTGCTGTTTACTGTTGGTCTTCCGTGGTATGTTGCTCATGCTTTCCATTGTAACATATCCAACATGCCAAACCATTAATCGCAGAGTTCCACCGCCCTCAGAAATACTCAAAAGACACCCGCCTGTTCCGATTGAACGACCAAAGTTCTCTGAAGATGCTTCACGCCTGGCTTCCCTCCCTGTCCTCAATGGACTTTACTATCAACAGTTCCGAGTTGCCGTTCTACTCATCCTGAAAAATTCCCACTTCCGCCTAAACTACAGGCGCGAAATGTTCCTGCCTCACACCTGCACATGCCGAAACTCCTATCCACGCTTCGATGGTGGTTGTTGACAGAGATTCTCGGACAAAATAGTGAATGGACTTATTCCGGTGGACAGGGCTCCCTTAGTGGAGCAATCGATAAAACATCTTGGACTTATTAGGTCTAATGGTATGCGGGCTGGCTGCATTTTCTACATTATGCCAGGGACCCGACGGTGCCGAAGCTTGTTGCAAGGCCCCCTTTTCTTTCCACAAAAGAGTCATGGAACCATCCTCGTTAGAAGATGTGGAAAGGTAGGAATGAATTGAAATACCAGGGACTACAGGATTAGCGGGGTCATTGTTGTCATGTAATTGAACGGGGAACCCCAAGCCTTGGGTTACCCGAATGGTATCAGGCGCCTGGACATTGTCCGGTACGATATGAGGCTTGAGACCGCCGATCAACTCTACTACGTGTTCGGCGGACATCATCGCACCTTCCTGCCAGCCGGGAAGCGTGGACGCTTGGTCGCCAACGATGTAAAAACGTCGGTCAGGCATGAGGAGACGAGTGTAGTCGGCATTGTCATGTTGATGATCGTCACTCCATGAAGGCCAGGCGCCTTTCTGATGGACGACGTGTTGCCACGCGATGGAAAGTCCTAATTCCGTGGGAATTATTGAGTTGTCCTTGAACTCCTTATGAAGGCGATAGCCACCCCGCTTAGCCAAGAGGAGGCGCTTTTTCAGATCGTAGTTGCCAAAAGTAGTGGCATTTTCAGGTTCGTTCTTGGAGATGCCGTCATGTATGTAGGCCCCTGTCAGCGTCCCTTTTTGCCCGAAGTAGTCATTTGACGGATACCAGATTTGCTCGATGATGTCGTCGGTCCAGCTGATGCCGCCATAAATCTCCGAGCCGTCTTTTTCCCAGAAGCGGGTATTGCACTGCCAGCCTACCTTGCAAGACGCACTGAAGTCGGTACGATTCACCGCGTTGACGAAATCCGGAGCGAAGTTGTTGGGAATGTTCCTGAGGATCGGGCAGGGAATGTTGCTGACGCAATAGTCCGCGGTGATAACCCTGGCATCCGCGCCGTCTTGATAGGTGACGGCGACCCCGTCAACATTTACGGCCACAGCTGAAACGGGGGCGTTGTAGGTGATTAGGTTGCCCACTTGGCGAACGAAGCCTTCGACAATTTTATCCATACCGCCGACAGGTTGGAAGAGAGTCGGCTGCCATTCGAACTCAACTGGACTATAGAAACTTTGTTCCCAGAAATTGGATGTCAGCAGTTCTGCCAGTTGGATTTTCTCGGGAATTTGGCAATTGTAGAAAACATTGGGAGTGGGATTGTTATCGGGGTCTCTGGCACAACCGTCTCGGGTTGATCCAGTATAGGCATAATTGTCGAGGGGCCCGAACTTGGAGAGAAGGCTGAGTAGGTTGATGCTGTCGGTCTCGGAAAGCAGGTGATCCAGATCGCCATGTCGGACACACTTTGCGAGTAACTCTGCAATATATCCCCTGGCATCGTTTTGAATCCGGCGATAGACCACGGGTTTTTTATCGAAACCTGCTTCCGTTTGAAAGAGGTTGCCCGTGGTGTTCATAATGTAGGGTTCCAGGGCGACATTCAATTCACGGCAGTAGCCAAGGACGCGTCGATGGTGGTATGGTAAGCGGCCGGGGCCGAGATTAAGGTAAAGTCCATTGTCAAAATGGCATTCTTGATAAGTGACGCCATGTGCCTCGCTTTCTTCGATGATACTGCTGCCGCGTCGCGCGGTGTGATTGCGCCCGCCCGCTCGCGCGCTCGCCTCCAGGATTTGGCAACGATAGCCGAAACGGGACAGAAGGTAGGCGGTAGTGAGTCCACCGATCCCGGCCCCAAGGATTACGACCGATTTGCCAAGGCCCTGGTTTGGTTTCATTGTTGGCGGACCAGCCCAGGCCGGGGGCAGATTGATGAGGCCGAGGGCGACCATGGTTTCATAGACGGCTGCCGATCCGCCTACTTGTCCAATTTTTGTGAGAAAATTTCGGCGGGTCCAGGTTGGCTCTTCTGACATAATCTATTGTGTCCGGAACGGTCTCAATTGGTTGAAGTCAACAGCATCGAGATCGTCATTTGTTTGGGAATTACAGATAAATTGAGCCCGTAACGAATTACTGGCCGCTAACATTTTCCTCGATGATTCAATTTAAACACTTAATTACAGTTTTTGAAAAAGTCGATGACGGCAGTTTTCATACTTGCTCAAGGCTGAACCTGAAACCCAGAAAGTCAATCACGTTTTTACACCTTCATTGCATTGACAACATCCTCGAACGGTGCTTTCGCAATCTCAATATTCAACAACCCTTCTGATTGTTAAGGCCTCTTTTTGCTTGTTTTAAAAGTTCGGCACTTCTATGTTCATACTCGTTTCCACAATGAGATTCCGAGATGAATTTTCAACCTTCAAAAGCGATAGAAAACTCCCATGACAAGTAGAGTAATCATAAACCATCTTGGTCCTTCCGTCTTCCGAACTTCAATGGCATGCTTCACTCTCAGTTTGTGCGGATTGTTGAACGCGGAAATTTTCGAAATACCTCAGGATGCACCCGCCGCAAAGGAGGGACGTGTGGATGCCGATATCTATGTTCAGTTTCATGTGATCGATGTTCCCGGAATAGGAAATATCTGGACACGGGCTTACGGCCCGTCTTTGTACAACCCAATCATTCCTGGACAGACGATGAGAATCAAACCGGGCAACCTGCTTCACGTTGACTTCTTCAATCGCCTCGAAGAGAAAGACTCGCCACATCTAAAGGAATTCGACCGGGACATCCCTCTTTCGGATAACGATCAAATCGCACAGCACGTCTTTCATGAGATCAACGTTCCCCACAACCCGAACAATACCAACCTGCACGTTCACGGCCTTCACGTTGATCCGTCACGCGACGACGTCACGATTGTCGTGATCCCGAAGGGCGAGGACCCAAGCAAATATGCTTTTGACGTTTCCGATCAGTCGGTCAAAGAGGGAGAGTGGGACTACTATTACAAGATCCCGGACATCCATCTACCCGGGACGCATTGGTACCACGCACATAAGCACGGATCGACTGCGTTACACGTGGAGAACGGAATGGCCGGCGCCATCATCATGGAGGAGGCCGATCCGCTAGGGGGCATCAACGGTGAAAACGATCGAGTGATGTTAATGCAGGGATTGCTGAACTACGCCCCTCAGCTGGGACCCGGACAGGGGACTGGTGGAGGCGATCAGGCCAGCGGCAGCAATGCTGTCCAAGGCGGCAATGTCGCCGGCGGGGATCCGACTGTCACTGTGAATGGCGTGGTCAACCCCACCCTATCCATCAAAGGCAACCAAATCGAACGTTGGCGCATCATAAACGGAACGGCAAATCACAAAAGTTTCGGTTATTTTTGGCTTGGAGAAATCACGGAAACGGATGAGAATGGCAGAGCTTCAGCCATCCGGCAGGAAGCCATGTATGTAGTGGCCGTGGATGGTATTACTCTTCCTGAACTGATTGAAGTTACGGCCCAAGCTCCCCTCATGTTGTCTCCGGGAAATCGGGCTGACGTTCTCGTTCAGCTCCCCGCCGGTCCAAACGAATATGGACTATTCAAAAACCTGCCGGCTCTAAATCCGGGTCGAGAACGAGGCGTCGATGCGATTCTCCCGAAAATTACGCCTGAACTTCAATCTCCGATGAGCGATACTGTTTTGTTCGGCGGTCCGCGACTGAACCCCTATCTGTTCGTCGATCCGGACAAGTCAGGGCCTGCATTCAGCCAGCACACAACGAATTGGCGTAACAATTCGAATGAAACAAAGCCCTTGCCCATCGTGCCGTTGCTCCGAATCGAACCCTCATCAGTGAACGGCAGTATCCTGGCTGAAGTGAAATTCACAGCGGGCGAACCGACGGTGAATTCTGTGGGTTGGCAAGCGGCGCCACATTCCGGCGGTGGCGCCATTACGGCCGAGCAGATCCTCACCGTCAATGTCAGCGGAACGGGCACCACAACGGGTTTGGTCACCGACATTGACCCGAGTTCCCAGAGTCCGACCGGAACGATGGAATCGGTGCCTGATTATACCTCTCCGATTGCCGACAGCGACATTCTCCAGAGTCGTGCCTCCGTGTTCGACCTCTCGGGGATCAATCTGGATTATCAGTATATCAACAATAACGGTGAAGAAAAAACTCAGGAAATCCGTCAGTTCACGCTGAACGGTCGGCAGTTTGCCATTGACGATTTTATTGGCAATCCCGAGGCACTGACACAGGTCAGCGGTAGTGTTACCGAACAGCTGGCAGAGATCATTAGCGGTGTGTCTCCGGTTTTGACCATCGGTTATCATGACGTTACCGGTCACTGAACCACTCAGCACTCTCAACCATCTCTGCAATGGCACGGAGGATTTGAACCAACCCCAGGAGGATTATAGCATTATGAGTTTCTACAACACTTTCGAAGTCGACGAAAATGGTCTCCAGTGCTTCCGAAAGTCCTGTAAGAAACAATCCAATACCCGTGATCAAGGTAAGGGCTGGGTGGTGGGCAATGCGTTTCAAGCCCGTTTTGAACTTTGTACGTTTGAGAGAGGAAGTGGCCATCGTTTCAGTCTTGCTGGTTTTCATTCCAATTTCGAGGAAATTTACTATTGCGAAACGAGTTTATTCATGGAAATGGAGCCAGGGTTTCAGCGCATCGAAGAAAGAAAGCTGTTAAGCGCTTTTCAACCAAACAATAAAGCGATTGGGAGTGAAGCCCAAACGGGTTTGCACGATTAAAAGAAGATACTCCACCAAGAGAGGATTCGGCTCGTTCCAGCTTACCTGTTAATTCACATGGAACGGGGAGGCCCTTTATAGCTACGTGGGAAACCTGAATGCGTCAATTCATCGAGAACGAGAGGATTTCTGTCAAAAAGTTCATTGGTTGTTCGGGTTCGATAAGGCGTTTTGAAAGAGAGTAAATTTGATATTCCGAGAAAAATGTTAGCAACCAGTTACATCGTTACGGCCTCTCTTGGATTGGCCTCGAGGCCAATCCAAGGCAAATTTCGTTTTCAAATGAGGTTTTGAAGGACATTTTTATTGAAGAAAAGCTCATATACGTCAACCTTGGTTCGATGCCGAAAAAGGAAATTCCTATTAGTTATTGAACCTGATATCCGCGGCGCCAAGACGGGTCGGGAACAGTTGGAGAAACACCGTCAAATCGTCACCTGCGTGGAGTGCAACCGTAAGATCGATCCGCTCGGTTTCGCATTGGAGAAATTTGATGCCATTGGTAACTGGCGCACTTAATAAGGAAAGAACATGCCAATCGAATCCTAGGGCCAACTTCCAAGCGGCCGG
>LWDU01000432.1_pt1 | contig 15986 bp, 21 predicted proteins | sample 727161 | NCBI WGS metagenome assembly LWDU01 (sample SAMN04566230, study PRJNA314399) | hydrothermal vent metagenome | isolation source: deep sea hydrothermal plume seawater | place: Mexico: Gulf of California, Guaymas Basin | collected 2004-07-11 | reverse complement strand
TTAAACCTCAAACCTAGATTTATCAGGAAACTTCTCTGTTATAAAATGTTTTAAATCTTCTGTTAACCCTGTATTATTATAATTAAGCCAAGTTTTCCCTTCAGAAGCTTGGACTATTGATTGATAATTACCTTTATAACTACCAATATTCGGTACATTCTCCCCGTAAAACACCACCCTATAATCCTTAACCAATATAGGCTCTGCTTTATAATAGTTAAAATAAAGAGTAGATGGGGCATAAGGAATAGCTTGTAAGGGAAATGATTCCAATATATGCCTCATCTTACTCTTATTATAAACCCTCGGTAAATGTGTTTCATAGCAATATTCCGAAGGCACTAGGTTTAGGGCAGTTATTATCGTTTTTCCCCACTTCCCTTTATTAAAATTCCTTCCCTCAATAGGATAAAGAGCTATGGGTACTTTTATTTCTTCTTCTGTAATATCTTTAATTAAAATGACATCATCGTAAGCCCATAGGAAATCTTCTGAGACCTCATCATCATTAACTATTTTTTTTAATTTATTTAAAACATCAAAATAATTCTCATAATGCTTCACCCCTGAATAATGCTCTAAGGCAAAATCTGGATATTCCCTTTCTACAACCTTAATATTTACATCAAGGTTTGGAGGTTTCTTATTCCCTGAGTAGTATATTACCACATCAAAGTCAAATAAGAGATGCTTTTCTAGGCTACGTAGACAATATTCTAATTCTTTCCATACAGCCCCATCTCCAATTGGAAGAGCTATTGTCATTCCCCTAAGTCTAATACCTTAAGCCATGTTTTCTTAATACGACTTGTATGTGTTGCAAGCCTAATCTCCGCTACTATCATTAATCTTAAGTTTTCCTCTAAGGAATCCCAATTAGTTACCATGTAGTCTACTACAACATCTACCGCCTTAGTGCTTCTAGGTAGTGCATACCTAAAAGCGTAAAATAAAATCTCTTCGCTCATTTGAATTTTTGTTTTAATATGTTAAAATAAGGGAGATATAATCTCACGCCACTAATTCTCCTCCGCATCTCCCTGTATTATTTTAAATTTAATAAACTCTTTTCCTTTTGGTACGTCTTTTTTCTCTACTATAGCCTTGTAAACACTCCTATCATTAAAACCATATTTCTTCTGCAAAATATCCTGGAATGGTTTAATTGGATTATCCCAATCCGAATTCTTATTACTAAAACCAAATATAAGGTGTATTTCTAGTTTTCCATCAGGAATATTGATTTTTTTTAGTTTTAAAAGCAATTCTTTTTCATAAGCCTTGTATTTAGGGGTTTTAAACCTACGCCCCATCCATACTTGATTAACACTTAAAGGCTTTATATCTATATGTGCGTATTTATCCTTTTTCAAAAATTTCCTCCTGTAAATCGTAAATGTAATTCATTACACCATTAATATTCACTATTTCATGTCTCCCACACAAATGCTCCTTAATTTCAAGTTCACAACATCCATCCCATTTTATGTACCCTTTTATAGAGGCTGTTTCGGATATTTCATCCGCTACAGGAGGTTTGTCCCCTTCTTCTATTTGAGAAACAATTTCAAAAGCCTCAAAATCTATGCGAAATTCCTGTTTTACATACATTAATCTATACCAAAATTTAGGTAAATCTATTGTTACTTTTTCATTCATTTTTTATCTATTTTAGCAACTATATCTCTCCTTTGAATAACAAAATACATCTCATCGAAAAACCTAGTATGGTGCTCATATTCTGTTAATATATGTATGCTAGATTTACGAACCATAATCTTGTCTTCCTTGATTATTGTAACCCCTTCATCATCTTGACGGTAATTCTGACTCCATAAATTTCTGTTTCCATCCATTCCGTAGCCTAATCTTCTTTTTTCTTTAACCTCCGCAGCTTGGTACGTAACAGGTTCAGCCATATATTTAACTATTCCAAAACGTGTATCTACATCTTTTTTTAAGACATCTAGGAAGTTTATAGCCTCGGCATCTACTCTTTTGCAGAATACATAGCCGTTTAAAGGTAAATACTCCTCTTTCCATATATTATCAAAATGGTCTGTTAAATCTTTTGGATATACAGGGATTTTCTTTTTAGCACATAATATCTCTGAATACAGCACCAAGCGATATTCTTTATCACCTACTATAAACCTTGCCCCATTAAACATAGCTGCTGGTTTAGCTAAAACCTCATCTCCTACTTCTAATTCAATATCTGTTTTCCAAGGCATTGACCATCCGTAAGATTCATCATCGGTATAGAACAATTTCTCAGGAAGCATCGCTACCTTAGCTATCCTGTCCATATTCTGCCCTTCCATTCCATTAGCATCCCATGTAGTCTCTGTCGTTACAAATAAGCCACTTTTTGTTCTCTTCTTAGTATTCTTATCATGCAACTCTAATAAAACCCAATTAGAGGGGTTTAAGAGCTTTATTTCTTCTATAGAATCTAAAAGTACAGGGATGACTACAGTAACCTCTCCCGCTTTAACCTCTAAACCATTGTATTGTTCTGAAAAACTAGCCATATATTATTTTTTATTATATTCATATTTAAAATAATCGTCAAAATTATTTAAGTATTTATGCTTTTCTGGAGTTCTTATAGCCCCATGCAACCATGCTTTCTTTAGCTCTTGTTTAGTAAAAGAGTTGCTTCCGTAAATTCAACCAACCAATCAAGTATATCTAAAGCAATATATTCGTCACCAGTTGTTTTAACCCCTTTTTTAATAAGAAATTCTTTAGCTCTTGTTTGTAGTTCGGTCATATCCTTATTTCATATACAACAAAGATAAGTAAAGTAAATTAACAAAAAAAGCTTTTTCGTATATTTTTTGTATCTTTGTGTATGGATTTTATATTTAATGGGGGTTTCGTGGGTTTTATTTATAAAGACACCGCCTACACCTTATCACCCCATTTTAGTGCTTATGAAGAATTAAAGCATGGAGGATGGGGAATTGATTACGTTAAAAAAATCAACAAAATACTAATAATAAGGTACAAGAAAAGATGGAATTATGGATTATAAACTAACCCCTACGGCAGATAGGATATTAGTTAAGACCGAAAGGACAGAGGTGAGTAAGCTATACCTGCCCGATTTAAAAAAGCCAAGATACAAAAATTACGGTATAGTAGAAGAGGCTGGAGAAGGGTGTGAAAACGCCAAAAAAGGCGATAAAGTATGGTTTGGTAATGATGTAGGCAAAGAGATTGAGGAATTTTATTTATTAATGCGAGAAGTAGATTTGATATGGAAGAAGAAGTAAAAGAGCTTTTAGAAGGATTTTTCAAAAGTAAAGGCGAAGATATCCTTATAGATACAACCTTATTTAAAATTGGGTCAGGGCATGGGATGAAAATAATTATCACAGAAAACGACCCTTATTATATGGATAAAGCTTTAGAGCAATTGAAAGATTTTGAATACGTAAAAGAAATGAAGGAACACCCTTATAAATAAAAATAGTATGGAATACAAAGTGATGGGAGATAGGTTAATAATAGAACCTATAAAGGAAAAGGAAAAGAAGACCGCAGGTGGTATAATAATACCAGATATGGGTAAGAAAGAAGGTGAGACCCCACAAGGGAAGGTTTTGGAAGTCGGCGAAAAATCTCTAGTAAAAAAAGGAGATACAGTTTACTACCACAAACACGCAGGAACGGAGATAGATAAGTATTTAATTTTACGAATAGATGACATATTATGTCTAAAAGTGTAGGTAAGATAATATATATAGACGGATTAACAGAAATAGGATATAGGATTGAGCTGCTATCTGATAAGCAGGATGATATTGAAATCATCCTTGATGCTATGCCAGAAAAAATTGCATAAAAACTACGATGTTATGACTGTCTTAAACGAAAAAGAAGATGCTATAGGTATTTTAACAACGGAGATGGGGGCATTGTAATGGAAATATATACTGATGGAGCATGTGTGCCTAACCCTGGGCGTGGGGCTTGGGCGTTTGTAGTGGTAGAAGATAATAATTACGTATCCCATACAGCAGGGTACGAGAAATCCACTACAAACAATAGGATGGAAATGGAAGCTGTGATAGGAGCTTTAGAACACATAAAAAGTATTGGAGAAGAAAACATTACTATTTACTCCGACTCTAGATATGTTACCGATGGAATTACATCTTGGATAAAGAAATGGGTAAAAAATGGCTTTAAGAAAAATCGAAAAGATATAAAGAACAAAGACCTGTGGATTAAGATGTATTACCTATATAAAGAGATGAACCCAAATTTTGAATGGGTTAAAGGACACTCTGAAGACTATTTTAATGAATTAGCGGATTCTTTGTGTGATGCTGAGATATCTGCATATTCTTAAATTACATTGTAATTAGAATAATTTTTTATTATATTTGCACCAATATTAAAATATACCTGTTTCGACGGTTTTCAACTGACAACCAATAGAAAAAACTCAGAATAATGAAACAGCATAGATAAAGACCTGTTAAATCTCGCTCTGTCATTACTTGGACAACGAGGACTTGCATACGAACACCACTACAGACAGGAAGCTTCAAGGGGGCTAGTGCTTTATTTATGAGACCAGATTAAGAGGCTACTCTATTAATGATTTGGTAACTTGCTGTAGTATGCAAGGGAAAACAAGTTGTGTCTAATCGGCAAGGTTTACATATAAAAATAACATATAAATTATGGCTTTAAACTATGTAGAGTCAGCAAAAAATAACTCTCATTTATTTTTCGTATATTTGTAAGGTGAGAACCGCGAAAGAGAAGGCAAGGGTTATTTACAGCACAATAACCGAAATAAGGATAGAGAGGATTCATAGGAGATTTGAGCGATTGAACTTTAATAAGTTAGTTACAAAAATTTGCGAGAAGAATACCATTCCAGAGAGGCATGTAAGAATGGTCGCTCAATGGTTTTAAAATGTTTAACTTTGTAACTTAACTAATAAAAACATAGAATTATGTCACTATTTCAGGCAGCCGTCATAAAAAAAGATGGTAAAACAGTAAGTAAAACGTTATTATTAAACACTCTTTTCGTTAATTCTGATTTTTACCAGAACGATACAGGAGGAACTGTTTTTTATTACACCCCCGACTTAGGTCGAAGAGACAAGGCTACAGAGTATATCTTTGATGGTATTTTAAGCCAGTTTAAAGACCTTTTAGCGGAGGCAAGCGTAAATGAATATATTTCCATTACAGGAAATGGTCAAATAGACAATTTACGAATTAGATTCCCTAATAAGCGATTTTGGCAAATACATCCAAATGGATTATCAGGAACGGTAGTACTTAAAACAGACTCTATTTACGAATGCGAAGACAAAGCAGATGCAGGTAGTTCTATTATTAAGTACACAAGAGGAAATTTTGAGAAGGTGTGGTTAGACAATCCATTTACTATTAGTCAGATAGATGGTTCTGCATCAGGCTCAGGAAGTATGTTTGAATAAATATGAAGATAACCGAATTAAATTTTGACAAGTGTTTATACAATCCTATAAAAAAGGATTACAAGGAGTTAAAGAAATATTCGGAGTTTAATAATCCTTTTATATGACCCAGACTCCCCATTAAGAAGAGAAGTTCCAGACTGGATTACAAGAAGGAAAGAAGCCATGATTATGGCAGGGTATCCAGTACAGAAAACAGGGAGATTCGCTGAGAAGGTTGAGTTGGTTTTAGAAAATAAGAACCCAGACACCTTACTTATGCTAATGAAGCTACTAAGAATTTTCGGTAGCCCAGATTACACGGCTTTAATAATGTATTATCACCTATTTAACGCCACGCTTCAAGCTCAGGCAATGGGTACATTTGATAAGCCTTCCGTACTGATAAAGGCAATTTCCGATACCTTAGAGAAAATAAAAGAACAAGAAGATATAGTATTTGGAGGACAGGAGACTGTTGAGTTAAAAAAAGCCTTATACAAAGACATAGCCGATGATGAGAGTAATGTAAAGGTTGAGCATGTTGCTGAGTTAATATCTAAAGGAGATGACTTAGATAACTTTAACCCTTACGGAAAGTACGATGTAACAGACGGGGGTAAGGCATTTGGTTTTGTAGCGGATGAGTAATGATAGAAATAAAGACTAGTAAAAGAGAGAGGTTCTTAAGGATTATCGCTGAAGATGGTGATTATTTAGATGTGAGAGTATTTGAATCTGGCATAAACCCAGATATAAAAGACTATATAGTTAATACATTTAATAATTTTCCAAGTAAGAAGGAGATTGTCTATTGGTGTTTATTTACAGATGTAAATACTATTAGTAAAGGAGAAACCCCTTATTTTTTAGATACGAATAATGAAACCATCCCTGACTCTGAATTTTATGGAGCTACTTATATGTATAAGGATTATGAGGGTGAATATTATTGTATTAGGGGATTTATAGACTTAAGAACAAATAAGCCTGTTGGGGAGCGTTTTGATTCTTGCCATGTAACAAAGAGAAAAGATGTAACTATAGATGATGGGCATTTTTTAGGAAAAAGGTTTTAATGCATAAATACAAAGAGGCAGACACAAGTTTTTTAGTTAATTCAAGGTCTTCACTTAGACCCATTAGAATAGCACTGCCTAAACCACCACCATTAAAAACAATAGATGGGTACGGTAAAGCTCCAGAAGACCAGAAGTTTGAAAAGATAGAAATCCCTTACCGATTAAAGAGATTAGAAGATATAGCCGTTGAGGAGGCAGAGAAGGAAGCTGCGAAAAGAAGCACGGTTTTATCTCAATTTAAGATTTCCAAGCACTATTGGAAATACCTAAAAGACAATTCAGATATATACCAAGAAGAAATACAATTCATAAAGAAGATGTGGTGGCATCGTATGCATGGATATTGGTTTTTTAACAATGGAAAACCTACCTATATAGACGGATGGCATTTTATGTACCTTAATTTCTGGCACATGAGTACAGATAACGGCATAACAACACCAGAATACCGAGAGAGGAATCGAGAAGAGTTCTTATTCTATAGATATTCCTACCAAACAAAAGAGTATTTCGAGGAGCTTAAAGAAAACGGCGATGCATCTTCCTTAAAGATGAAAAAAGCAAAGCATAATACTTGCCTTGGAGTTATTCAGCCTAAAAATAGACGTAATGGGAATACCAATATGGCTCTTAATATAGGTTATGAGATATGCTCTAGAACTATAGGTACAGATGGGGGAGGAATAATGTCTTACACAGAGAAAAATGCCTCTGACCATTTCGATAAATTAATGATAGCATGGAGGTACTTCCCTTTATTCTTCAAACCTTATACAGTAAGTACAACACAATCTTCAGCTTTGGAGTTTGATGTACCTAAGAATGAATACTTAGAAAGAGGACTTAAAACAAAAATTGATTACGCTACTACAGCAGATGCTAAATTTTACGATGGACTAAAGAAAGTTTGGTTTTTAGTAGATGAGAGTGGAAAGACTGATAATGTAGATGTAGAGTTTAGGTGGATGATTCTTAAATCTTGTATCACACTAGGAGGTGGCGCAAAGAGAGTAGGATTTAGTTTTCATCCATCAACAGTACGAGAAAGCTCAAAAGGATTTAATGTATATAGAAATTTCGCTAAGGATTCTAAATTTTACAATAGAGTAAAAGGGACAGGGCAAACTTCATCAGGATGTTTTGAACTTTTTGTACCCGCAGACCACGGCTTAGAAGATAAGACCGATGAGTATGGAATGAGTGAGTTAAAAGCCGCGAGAGATTACATAGAAAGCCATCATAACCACCTAGAAAGCCAAAACACCCCTGATGCACTAGCTAAATCTAGGGATTGGAAAAGAGAATATCCATTAAGATATGAAGACTGTTGGTTAGGAGATTCCAGCTCAATAGGGTGGAATTTAAAAATACTAGATAAAGCAAAGGAAGATTTAGACCTACTGACTAATGCTGATAAACCTGTAAAAGGAAATTTCATATGGAAGGATGGGATAAAGGACAATGTGGTAGAATTTATTAGAGATAACGAGGGAAGGTGGGAAGTATCTGAGCTGTTTTCCTTAAGAGCAAATAAAAGAACACGAGAGCCTTACTACGACCCTGTTGAACAAGAGCAGAAAATGTCATGGACACCAGATGAAGGTTGGCGCGTGACGTTAGGAGTTGATCCTTATAGACCAAATACAGGAAGAGATGCTAAGATTGCTAAATCAGGATATAGTGATGGAGCTATAGTAGTAAAATGGAATAGAGATTCAGCCTTAGACCCTGGAGACAATAGGAGTGAATGGCAATCAGATAAGATTATAGCAACCTACTTAAACAGACCATTAAACCTAGATGATTTCTGTGAAGATGTTATAAAAGCAGCTATATGGTTTGGAGGATATGTGTTCCCTGAGACAAATTTAGAGGAAGTAGCTGTATACATGAGAAAGAGAGGCTACGCAGGATATTTAAATTACTTTACAGATGATGTAGGTAAAATGAATAACAAGCCAGGAATTCATATGAACGCCACAACAAAGCCTCAAGTGTTTAACCACGGAAGAGATTTTATTCAACTTAGAGGGCATACCTTACAGCATAGGGATTTACTTGACCAACTAACAGAGATAACGAACATGGATGATATGACACGTTATGATTTGGTTGCGGCATTTCTAATAGCAGAATACGGCTCTAAGAGTAAGTTTGGATTAATGAAAAGGCAAGAAATAGCAGGAGGTATTAATATGGAAGACTTTAGACAAATGTTGAGAAGGTGATGTTAATGAAATGTTTAGATAGTATTTATTAATTTTGTAGAATGAGTATAAAGAAGTTTGACAAATATTCATCGAAGAGGTATCCATTCCCTAATTCTGATATAGACCCAAAGGAAAAGGCAACAAAGGATTACGCACGTAGTTTTGCTGAAGCGATGTATTCGATGTTATTCATAGGGGGATTAGAGTCTGGATATAGTGATTTCAGTAGATACAGACAAGCTAGGCGATACGGTCGAGGAAACCAATCAGAAGAAGGGTATAAAGATTATTTTAAAGGAGATGACCAAACCACGGCTTCATCTATAGGTAGTGACGGAACGGATTTAGACGGAGAAGGCTCTAGTAATTACAAAAGAAAGGGGTATGGGAATATGCGTTGGGATATTATATCTCCAGCACAGAAAATATCTTCTCAGATACATGGAAACCTAGATGAATTAGATTATAGGATAATGCTTGACAGGATAGATTCTGACTCAGGCGATGAAGAAGAAAATGCTAAGTGGGATTTATGGGTAGAGGCGAGTCAGAAAGGATTTATTGATGAATTTAGAAATAACGCAGGTATACCGGGAGATGATGTAGACTTTATTCCAGCTAACCAACAAGAATTAGATATTTACGCTGCCGCAGGAGGGTTTAAGCCTAACTACATAAAGGCAATGCAAAAGTTACTTGCACATACAGAGAATATTTCCGATTACCAAAATATAAAAGAAAAGCATATAGATGACCTGAGAGATATAGGGAAGATATTCATGCAAGATTATTTTGATGAGCATACAGGTAAATCTAAATGCCGATATGTAGACCCTGAAAATTTCGTAGGGCAATATACCCGAAGACATAATTACAAAGATTCTGCTTATGCAGGAGAATGGAAGATACAAAGTATATTTGAGGTAATGGATGTCCTTTTAGAGGAGTATCCAGATATTACTGAAGATGATATTAAGAACCTATCAAAAATTTACTCAGGCTACGAAGGAAACCCTGAAGAAAGTGAATACGAATCCTTAACCAAAGATAATGACAGATGGTGGGAAAATACAAAGGTATGTGTATTAGACTTTGAATGGATAGAGAACGATAAAGAATACATAGTAAAATCTACTACTAAAAAAGGCAACAAAAGGTCTTACAAAGGTGAGTATGGTAAAGTAATGGATACTGAGGGGAAGAAGACCAAGGTAAATATGAAAAGAAACCGCTACCGAGGAAAATGGATAGTGGGAACTACGTATGTTTTTGATTACGGATTAGATTACGACCAACAACGCCCAAGCCAAGGAGAAGTAAACCTAACCTACCAAGGGTTCAAGATAGAAGGGAAGCCTTTAACAATGCAATTAGCGCCTATATATGACCAGATACAAATAGGATGGCTTAAATTCCAGAATGCCTTAGCAACACATTTCGATGATGTGTGGGCTATAGATATGAGGATGATAGGGAATGTTAGTGATGGGAAAGGAAAGAGTATAGGAGTACAGGAGATTATAGGTATGATGAAGGAGCTTAAAGCAGTTCCTTTTATGAGTTCTCCAGCAGGGCAAGGATACCAAGGTGGCGGGGTAACACCTGTTGTTAAGATACCAGGAACATTAATGAAGGATATTAATGAGTACCTGACCTATATAAACTCTCAATTACAATTAATAGAAAATATAGTAGGACTTAACTCTGTAGCATTAGGAGGAGCAGTAGACCCTAATAACCCAGTTAAGACAACGCAAATGGCTGTTGAGGCAGTTAGTAAAGGGATGAAGCCTTATATTAACGCTATTTTCAAGCTTAAAGAGATGACCTCTAAGAATTTGGTTCTTAGAATGCAATTAGGAGCTAAGTATAATAGTAGTTTCAAAAAAACATACGCACCAGTAGTAGGAGAGGTTGATATAGACCTTATTAAAAAAGCGCAGCATACAAATACGCAATATGGTTTAACATTAAAAGCTAAACCAGATGACCAGAAGAAATTAAGCTTACACCAAGCAATACAAAACGCAGGGAAGGAAGGTAGTTTAACGTCAGCTCAGATAATGTGGATGGACTCCGCTTTAGATGACGGAGAAGATTTGATAGAGATAGCACAAAAATTAGACTACCAAATTAATAAAGCAAAAGAACAAGCTGAGGCAGCTCAAGAGCAAGCTATAGTAAGACAGCAGGAAGAAGTGCTTAAGCAGAGACAAATAGAGCAACAAACTAAGCAAGAGCAATTCCAAATGGAGTACAAGAGAGAGATGGATGCCATAAGGATGAAGGCTGAAGAGGAGCGAAGAACAATAACCCACCAAGCTAACCTAAAATACATGGAAGGGTTAGAGGAAGCTGCTTCCTTAGAAGAAGGACAGAATGTAGAAGTAAATAAAGAACTAGCTAAGAATGTTTTGGAATAAAAGAAAAGCACAAGATGCCCCATCGAGGAAGACTAGCTTAACTGCTAGAGACAAATTAAATATAGCTGCTAATATACAAGGAGCAGGTTTTAAGATGAATGGGGATATTCTTTTAGAGGAAGAAGTTGCTAAGGCATCTAATTTTGCTCAGAAAGTTTTAGACAACGATAGAGGAGTGAGAGATTCAGGAAGAAAGAAATTTGGAGATGACCCATACCTAGAAGGATTGAGAGGGTTGCCAGAAAGAGAGGTTATTGATAAGATAGTTAATGAAGCCCCTTACGATGATAAAAACGCTGATGACTTAGCAGATAGGTTGAATGAGATGGGTTTAACAAGCTTAAAAGCCAAGCCACGAAGAAACGAGGCAGGGCAGATAGATTGGAGTTGGAATAAATCAGTAGATAGGTATGAGGCAGGTCAAAATCCTAATGGAGCGCCTGTGTTTACAAGGCATTATAACGATGGCTCTCTAGACCAACTAGATAAAAGAACATACGATGAAGAGAAGTATTATAATTTTTTACCAAGAAGCGTGAAAGATAAGGTGCTTAAAAGAATAAATTAAAATGAATTATTTTTGTAGGATAGAAAAAGATTAATTATGGAAGGTGAAGTAGAGAGAAGTGAGGCAGAAAATGAATCAGGAGCTTTATTAAAGGAGTTTTCTGGGATTTTAGATAAGTACAAGCCGAAACAGGAGGAAGCTCCAAAAGAAGAGGTTTCGGAAGAAGTGCAGGGAGAAGCTACTGAAAAAGAAGTAGAAGAAGAGCCTGCTTTTGATATGAGTTCTTTTAACAAGGCTACAGGGTCTAAATATAAGGATTTAGACGAGTATAAGAACAGTAGCACAGAAAGGGAAGCTAAATTCAAAGAGCTAGAGGAAGAAAAGACTAGAGTTTTAGGTGATTATCAAAAGCTTCGAGACTTTACGAGTACACTAGGAAGTAATGAAGATATAAAAAATTTCTTAATAACCAAAAAATTCAAGGACACTGTAAGCCCAGAAGTGGCGGGTAGAGTTCTTAGTATGGATGTTGGGAATACAAACCCATTAGATGCTATAATTCTAGCTGAGAGGCTTAAGAATAAAAATCTAAGAGGTGGGGATGAAGGAGTAAGAAAGGGTATTATAACGGATTTAGACTTGTCTAGCACAGACATGAATAGTCTAACTGACGAGGAATACAATAAATTAGAGCGTAAAGCATTTTCTGCTAGACAGGAGTTGAGGGATTTCCAAAACACTAATATCGATACAGGGGAGATTACGCCCTTAGATAAAGTGCTAGAAGAAAAATCATTAAAAGAGAATGAGAATAAAACTAATATAGAAGCAGCTTATCAGAATGTTTCAAATACGGTATCTAAAGAAGTTAATTCTATCAAGATAAAGGTTGGAGATAGAGAGACGGATTATGAGCTAGGAGACAATGATAAGAAAAGATTAAGTGAGTTAATGACTAATGAATTCTCTTACTACGCTAGAAATGGAGATAAGCCTGACAAAAAGAATGTGGGTGAATCGCTTGAAAGAGCTATTACTAGATTAAAAGGTGAGAGAATGGAATCTATACTAAATTACGTGAGTAAGGAAGTGAAAGAGGAAGTTGTTAATCAAAAAGAGGATGAATATTACAACGCCAGAAAAGCTAATTACGGCGAGACAAGTCCGAGTAACCGCAAAGAGACGGCAACGGAAAGGTCAGCACGTATAAAAAGAAATATGGAGGGAGCAGTATTCGGAGCGGATGCGCCAATGGGGTATAATTAATGGTGGTAAATTAATTATAAAAACAAAAAACAATGGCAACAGGATTTCCATCAAAACAACAGGTAGCTAATTACGAGAGTAATTTACTTTCGCTATATAATATACTACCACAACAAAACATACCTCAGCTTTACAAACAATTTGGTAAGGCTATGGGTGAATTTGAATTTCTAATGTTTGCATCTCAAAAGGATGGCAAAAGATTACAAATCAAAAACAGAACAATACATCATTACGAAGAGCAAGCTAATCAACGAGTAGTTACTACTAATGGTTCAATTAGCACAGGTGCAGCAGGAGCTAATATCACAGTTATCTTAGCAGCTACAGATTACGATGCTAATAACAACAGACCTTTACGTATAGGGGATACTTTACTTATTCCTAAAGCTAATCAACCTGCCGCAGTAGGTCAAACAAGAACATACAGAATACAATCTATTGCGAATACGGGAGCAGCTTCAGAGTACACATGTTCTCCTTTATTAGCTACTTCTCAAATTTCTGTTGCAATATCATCAGGAACTGAGTTGATGATAGGAGCGAATCTCCATGCTGAAGGTTCAGGACAACCTGATGGTAGAGCTACTACCTTAGTAGAAAGAACACATACAACTACTATTGCTAAGGAGACTAAGAATTTAGAGGGTGGAATGATTTCTCTAGAGACTTACGAAGCGAATTTAGAGGGCGGTATGCCTGACTATGGTGCTAGAGCAGTTGCAGAGCTAGAGTTTGAGCTTTCTGACCAACAAAATACGCAAGTATGGATAGGTGAGGAGAATACTAATAGTGTTGTAGAAGCTACTAATAGTAATGGTAATAAGAATGTACGTTCTGGAAAAGGTATTTGGACTTGGGCAGATGAATTAGCTCAAGATAAGAATTACATAGGAAACTTCCTTATTGATGATTTCGAGGACATGAAAGGTCTTTTTGAAAGTCAATATGTAACTTCTCAAGAAATCTTACTATTAACAGGTTCTAATTTATACAATCAAATTGAAGCTGCTGGACTTGATTATATCAAGGAATTTTCAGGAGGCTCTGATTTATTAAGAATGTATAACGATGCACTTACCTTAGTAGGTATGCCTTACCAAAAAATTAAGAAAAATAGTTTCACATACTGTCATGCACAGTCTATGTCTCTTACTAATCCTAACAGATTCGGTAATGATTCATACCACTTTACAGATGCAGGTTTAGCTATTCCTATTGGTAATACAAGAGTTGCTTACGATGAGGCTAGACCTACTGATTTAAGTCCAATTCCTTATTTATCTTTAGCTTTCTTAAACAACAACGGAGAAGATAGAACACGTATTATACAAAAAGTTGCTGGTGTAAACGGATCAGGTTTGTCAGCTTCTAATGCATTTGATGAGACTAATATCTACGCATTATCTGAGTTTGCAGTAATTGCAGCCGAGGTTAATAAATGGATTAAAATTGAAAAAGCGTAATAATTTATAGGGGAGGTATTTTGCCTTCCCTTATTTTAAAAAAACAAGAGTATGAGTTTATATATTAATGACGAAAAAGTAAATGAGCACACCTTATCAAACCCTATTTATAAATGGGTTGGAGCAGGATTGGCTAAGATTAGAGCATCAGAAAAGGATTATGTCTTTAAGGATGTAAAGCCTCAAAGAATGAGTTCTAATGGAATGGTAGAAAAATCAAAAAGAAGAACTATATCTATGGTTGATTATCACGCAAACCCACAAACTTCCTTAGAAGAAGAATGGAAATGTGTTGATGGGGTGATGCCTTCTTATATGGTTAAGCCTAAAGATAAGATTTTTGAGAAATCATTAATTTTAAATCCTAAAAAAGATACAGAATTAATATTCTATTTAAGTGAAATTTCAAGATTTAGACATAAGCTTAATGGAGAAGGAGTTAGCGGAGCATCTTTTTATAGATTAGAAGACAGAGAAGTAGAAGCTAAGAAAAAACTAGAAAACAAGACTGCTGAGGCGGAGATTGTTGCTTTAATTACAGCAGATTTCTCTCCTATATCAGTTAAATCTACAGGTTCAGATAAGGCTCTTAGAGAGTTGGCTTCAGCTTGGGGAGTTACTGGGGCAGAGGAGCTTGGAATAAATGAATTGAAAGCAGCCTTAATAGAGAGGGTTAATTACTTTGAAGAGACGAAGGTAGTTTCTAGACGGGGATACAAAGAATTTAGAAGAGATTGTTCTGATTTGTCTGGCAATAATATTTCAGAATCAGTTAAGGTAGCTACAGTTGTTCAGAGAGCTATGGAAAAAAGTATAGTTCACTATACAGATAGAAAATGGTTACTTACTGTAGATGGTTCTTATATTTGTGATGTACCTATTGGCGAGGAAGATAGAACGAAGGATGTATTGGTTAAATACTTCATGGAAGATGCCCAAGGTAAGGATAAATATAAAATGGTTAAAGGTAAAATCTTTTCTGATGATAATGGTTTAGATGATTTGGAAGAAATCAAAAAAGCTACACATCATATAGCAATAAAGAATATCGCAAAGCGTAATGGCATAGAAAAACAAGAAGGAGAATCCCATCATGATGTTAAAGCCAGGGTTATCCGTAAATTAGAAGAACAAAATGGCTAAAAGAAAAAGTTCAAGCATAGGAGCTAGTACAAGAGCAAGAACAGTAACTACGAAACCAGCAACGACGAAACCAGCAACGACGAAACCAGCAACGCCGAAACCAGTAACTACGAAGCCGAAACCAGTAACTACGAAGCCGAAACCAGGGTCAAACAGACCAGCCCCAATAAAGGAAGAGAGGGTTAAATACAAGGTAACAAGAAAGCCTTTAAGTAGGACTACTTCTGCTAAGGCTAATTTACAAAAGAGAGGCTCATCTACGATAGATGCTTTTAATAAGGTAAGAGCTAAGAGAGGTGCAGAGGCTAAGCCTAAGCCAAGACCAAGGCTAGGTAGGGTAAAAAGAAGACCTGGAACACCTGCTAAAAATAAGCCTACTTACGGAAGACCTGGAACACCTGCTAAAAATAAGCCTACTTACGGAAGACCTGGAAC
>LWDU01043208.1_pt1 | contig 15997 bp, 12 predicted proteins | sample 727161 | NCBI WGS metagenome assembly LWDU01 (sample SAMN04566230, study PRJNA314399) | hydrothermal vent metagenome | isolation source: deep sea hydrothermal plume seawater | place: Mexico: Gulf of California, Guaymas Basin | collected 2004-07-11 | reverse complement strand
TGATATTTCTTCATGAATCAGTTCCTGAATTCTTTGGGAACGCTTAAATCGCATGAAAACACCTGTTATTTCAAAAGTTTTTGGAGCCCATTCCCATGGTTTCAGTTTTGTATCCGGTCGTTTTGGTTAGGTTGGCCTTGTCAATCGCATCAACTACCCTTGTTATCAACCCGTCCATATAAGGAAGCGTTTTCAGATCCTGCAACCGAAATACCTGTGTGGAGCCTTTGCTAATGGTCCTGCTCACCCACTTCGTTCAGAGACACATTAAAGTCATTTTAAGCCGGTCTTTAATGACTCTGAGAATACGGTATTTATCTTTTAATGACCGGCATCTGTTCGAATAAAACCTGATGGAGCAACAACCTAGGACCATAGTAGTTTACAGAGAACCACATATCAGGATTTGATCTCTTCCATGATAAAGGGCTCAATAACATCTCCCTGTTTTAGATCTTGGAATTTTTCGATTGAAAGGCCACAGTCATAACCTGCTGCGACCTCTTTCACATCGTCCTTAAACCTTCTGATAGAAGCAATCTTGCCTTGGTAGACTANNNTGCTTCATATCATTGATAGCATCATAAATAATGCTGTAAAGTCGAATGTCTACCTGATCCCTTGTTGCCAGTTTTGTGGCCTGGTCTGTCGGACGCACATTGAAACCAATAATGATGGCATTTGATGCACTAGCCAGAATCACATCGGACTCAGTTATACCCCCGACAGCATCATGAATGCATTTGATGCGAACTTCTTGGTTTTTGAGCTTATTGAATGCTTCTTGTACAGCATGAATAGAGCCTTGCACATCTGCTTTGATGATTAAATTGAGTTCTTTAACTCGACCTTCCATTATCTGTTGGTGCAAATCATCCATGGTGATTCGTGTAGATTGGGCCAGTTGAGTTTCTCGCTGTTGCTGTAGTCTTAGGGTACTGAGTTGTCGTGCTTTTTTTTCATCCTGAACCACCATGAAGTGGTCACCCGGTTGCGGAACATCTGGCAAACCTACAACTTCTACAGGAGTAGAAGGGATGGCTTTTTTAATCTTTTTGCCTTTGTCATCAATAAGTGCGCGGACCTTGCCAAAATAGCAACCAACGATGAAAGGTTGCCCGATTTTCACAGTCCCGCTTTGAACGATCAAGGTGGCAATGGGGCCGCGTCCTTTGTCTAACCGGGACTCAACCACCACTCCCTTACCTCGGAGTGTCGCATTTGCCTTCAATTCCATGACTTCTGCTTGCAGGAGCAAGTTTTCAAGGAGGTTGTCGACCCCAGCCCCTGTCAGAGCTGAGACCTCTACGTAAATCGTTTGTCCGCCCCAATCTTCAGGCAAAAGACCGAGATCCGCCAACTGTTTTTTGACCTCATCGGGTTTTGCATCGTGTTTATCTATCTTGTTAATTGCCACAAGAATCGGAACCCCTGCTGCTTCGGCGTGGTGAATCGCTTCCTTGGTCTGCGGTTTGATTCCGTCATCGGCGGCGACCACCAGAACAACAATGTCTGTTACTTGGGCGCCCCTTGCTCTCATAGCCGTAAACGCCTCGTGCCCCGGTGTGTCAAGAAAAGTGATGGTTGACCCTTTAACGTGGGCCTGATAGGCACCAATATGCTGAGTGATTCCTCCAGCCTCAAATTTGGTAACTTCGGTTTTACGGATTGCATCAAGAAGGGAAGTCTTACCGTGATCGACATGACCCATGATGGTAACAATGGGTGCTCTGGTAAGATTATCCTCAATGTTATCCTGTTCTTCCTCAGTGAAACCTAGTTCAGATTTTTCAATCAGAAGCTCTACTTCAAAACCAAGTTTGTCAGCCACCTTGCTTGATAGTTCAAAGTTGAGAGTCTGATTAATATTAGCCAGAACTCCAAAGCCCATTAATTCTTTAATGATTTCATTGGGCGCACATTTTAATTTCTCCGAAAGTTCCCGCACTGGGGTGTTTTCCCCAATTTGAACCAGCTCGAACACTTCTTCTTCAACAACAGGTTCGGGAATTGGTTTGGATACAACGGGGGTTTGTTTTACTATAGTAGGTTTCTTTTTCGAAGCGAGAGTTTTAACTTTTTGGGCTGGGTCAGGTTTTTTCTCGACAGGTTTTGGCTTTTCCTCAGTTTTGACTATTTTGAGGCCAAGTTTTTTTATCACTTTTAATTCAGACTGTTCTTTAGTTTTGGTTGATTTTTTGGCTTCTTCCGTAGTTTTTATTTTTTTCGTGTCTTTTATTTCAGCTTCTACCGTTGAGGTTTTTTTTGCCTTTTCCTCTGATTTCTTTAGAGCTTTATTGGCGGCGGTAGATTTAGCCTGGGTCTTAGCAGTTGTGATTGTTACCTTAGAAGGAACCTTTATTTTGATTTTGGCCTTGGCTTTTTTCACCACTTTCAGGGGAGCAGATTTAGGCGTGAATAGGTCACGAATATATTCCGCAGCTTCACTATCAATGGAACTCATATAATTTTTTACAGCAATATCATGCTTCTGTAGGGCCTCAATGATCTGATTATTCCGGACATTGAGCTCCAAAGCCAGTTTGTTGATGCGAATCTTAAGCAAATTTCCTCCTGTTATTAAGACAACAATACAATTTTCTTAAGGCCCGGAGTTGGTACAAAGTTCACGGGTTTGGGTAAAAATTTCAATAAACTATTGAATGAAGTTGATCGGTATAGAGTTTTAAGCATCATCAATGTTCGTCAGGCGTTGTTTGACCTGGCTCAAAATGGATTGTCCAATTTCTTCATTAATGCCATCTAATGCGATGAGTTCATCCAGCGGAGTAATAGAAAGCTCAGCTAAAGTTTCAAATCCATTGCTGACAAGAGTTTGCAACGTATCGGGGCTCACACCGACCAATTCTTGTACTGAAATTTCTTCATCCTCATCATCCACTGTATCTTCAACACTCTCTTCTTCAGAGAAGGATTCACTTATAGGAGTTTCGTTTTCAGTGGTTTTAGCAATGGCCTCATCCGGCGCAGTTGTTTCGGGGGTTTCTTCTACCAGTTCATTCCTTTTAGCTTCTTCGTCAGATGCTATTTTTTGATCTTCCACTAACTTCATCAAGTTCTCGGCCTTTTTGGGGCCAATACCTGTCAAGTCAGTAAAGCCTTTTATCCCTCTTTTAATAGCTTCATCATAGGTGACAAGATTGTCCTGAAAAAGAATTGATCTGACCCTTTCGCCTAAACCTTTGGTGTTTTTTACATCTTCCAGAAAATCTAACTCGGATGAAGCGGAAATTTTTAAAAAAGGGTGCTGTTTGTCTAGCTCTATATCTTCGGAGGGACCTTTGATATCAACCTTCCACCGGACAAGCTTGGCGGCCAGACGCACATTTTGTCCTTTTTTCCCTATGGCCAAGGACATTTGATCCCCGGCCACAATGATTGTCATTTGTTTCTCATCTGGATTAAGGATGATTTTCAAAACTTTAGCCGGGCTCAACGCATTTCTGATATAGGTTTCCGGGTCTTCGGAGAACTCGACGATATCAATTTTTTCTCCACGTAGTTCCTGAACAATAGACTGGACCCTCATTCCGCGCATACCAACACAGGCGCCTACGGCATCAATTTCCCGATCATTGGACCGTACTGAAATTTTAGTTCGACCATTCGGCTCACGGACCACTTCCATGATTTCTACCATCCCCTCGCTGATTTCGGGAACTTCCATTTGGAATAAATGCTTGATCAACCCGACATGTGTGCGGGAGAGAATTACTAAAGCATTCTTTGGTGTTTTCCGTACATCGAGAACATAAGCCCTAATTCTTTCTCCACGATTAAAATTTTCTCGAAATACCTGCTCACGTCGTGGCAGAACCCCTTCTGCTTTTCCAAGGTCGACGATAAGATCACCATGCTCTACCCGTTGAACTATGCCATTAATCAATTCGCCTTTTCTATCAACATAGTCGTTATAAAGCAGGTCAATTTCCGCTTCGCGGAGTTTTTGTAGGATCACCTGTTTAGCAAGTTGGGCAGCAGTGCGCCCATAATTATCGATAACCTGTTCAACTAAGACCTGATCTCCCATTTGGATATCGTTAGCAAGTGTCGAAGCTTCCTTCAAGCTGATTTGTTCATCTGGAAGAGCGACGCTTTCCACTACGGTTTTTTCAACGTATACTTCAACTTCCCCAGTGGTTTCATTGAACTCAGTTTGCAATTCCTTGGCAGTAAGAAATCTCTTGCGTGCAGCCACTTCGACAGCAGATTTCAAAGCATCGATTAGAATGTTCCTATCGATACCTTTATCGCGACTGATTTGTTCCAAAATATTGATTAACTCTACACCCATGATTTTACCTAAATTTCAATGACTAAGTTTGCTTTTGCTACTTGACTCAATAGGATTTTAAAAGGTTTCCCATCTAAATCCATGAATACGGTTTGATCCTTGAAGTCAGAAAGAATGCCGATGAATTTTCTCCTGCTATCAATCGGGGCCAGGCTGTGAAGGCGAATTCGTTTTCCCTTGAACTTCACAAAGTCCTTTTCCCGCTTAAGAGACCGATCCAAGCCTGGTGATGAGACTTCCAAGTTGAAGGGAGTTTGGATAATTTCCTCAATTTCTATGAGGTCTCCTGTTAGGTGGCTGATTTTCCTACAGTCTTCAACGGTGATGCCTTCTTCTTTGTCAATAAAAACCCTTAGGACCCAATCCTTTCCTTCTTTTTTATATTCAACATCAGTCAATTCCAGTCCCTGACCCATCAGGACAGGTTCAATTAAGTTCATAACTGATTGGGCAATAGGGATTTTTGTCATTACAACCTCTTTCATATATGTGAGCTTGCCAATTCTCCCATCTTTTGAAGGGGTTTCAAGATCTTAAATCGATTTAACACCTTCTCCTGAAAAAAATAAAAAAAAAGCGGGCTCAAAGCCCGCGATGCAGGACCCATAATTGTACTGGGAATTGTACAAGAACTTGAGCCTTGATTTCAAGGAAAAACTGGAAACTTACGAAGTCGGATTGAATTCCTATAAGCCCTTTAAAATATTAGGGATATCTTCAATAATTTCGGGATAGGAGTGCAAGTTTGATTCATTTGTTTTACGAGTTTTAATCTCAACCTGTCTCGTAGCGAGATTTTTGGGTCCAATTATGATCTGCAGGGGAATACCAATAAGGTCAGCATCTTTCAGTTTGACACCCAAACGATCTGACCGGTCATCAAGAAGGGTTTCGATGCCCATTTCTTTAAGCCGGTTGTATATCGAGTCGCAGACGTTTTTTAACTCTTCATTGGAGTAGTTGACCGGAATGATTATCACTTGAAATGGGGCCAGATTTCGAGGCCAGACTATGCCTCTCTCATCATGGTTTTGTTCAATGGCGGCGGCGGCGGTGCGTCCAACTCCAATGCCATAGCAACCCATTATCATTGAGTTTTCTTTGCCTTGCTGATCGAGAAAAACGGCTTTCATAGCAGAAGAATATTTGGTGCCGAGGATAAAAATATGACCCACTTCAATTCCGCGTTTAACATGATATGTTCCCTTTTCGCATCGCGGGCAGGGGTCATCAGCCCGGACAGTTCTGATATCTCCTAGTTTCTCGATTTTAAAATCCCGTTCGACCTGAACCCCTGTGAAATGGGTGGAAGGTTTGTTCGCTCCGATTACAAAATTATGCAGAACAGAAATTTCATGATCTGCATAAACCGGAAGTTTCAGATCTATAGGTCCGACATATCCGGAATGCAATTCTGGGTATTTAGCAAGAATTTCTTGTTCTGCAGGGTGCAACCACTCGCAACCGATCAGATTTTTCATTTTGACAGGATTGATTTCATGGTCGCCGCGAACAAGGCCTGCTACTAGCCCATTCTCATTTTCAAATAAAATAGTTTTGACGATTTGTCTTTCAGGAAAGTTTAGGAACTCAGCGACCTCTTTCACAGATTTTTTACCAGGTGTTTCTACTTCTTTAAGGTCTTGCTGTATGGATGGTGTGATGTTGGGAAACGGTGGTTTTGATTCCGCAAGTTCCAAATTCGAAGCGTAACCACAAATTTCGCAAAAGCCTATTTCATCTTCTCCGGAATCAGCGAGCACCGTAAATTCATGTGAAAAGCTGCCTCCGATTGCACCCGCATCGGCCTGAACCTGTTTGAACTTCAATCCGCATCGATTGAATATATTAGTGTAGGCCTGTGCCATCTGGTGATAGGTGTGCTGGGTGTCTTTTTCGTCAGCGTGAAAGCTGTAGGCGTCCTTCATCATGAATTCTCGCCCGCGCATGATGCCGAATCGAGGCCTGACCTCATCGCGAAACTTAGTTTGAATTTGATATAGTAAAATAGGTAGCTGACGGTAAGACTTGACCTCTTTTCTAATTATATCGGTGATGACTTCTTCATGAGTGGGGCCATAACAGAATTCCCGATTATTCCTGTCCTTAATTCGTAATAGTTCCTTACCGTAAAAATCCCATCGTTTGCTTTCGACCCATAACTCGGCGGGTTGAATGCTGGGGAGAAAAACTTCTTGTCCGCCAATTTGATCAATCTCTTCGCGAATGATTTTTTCGACATTTCTTAAGACTCGTAGGCCTAGAGGAAGGATGGAGTAAATCCCCGAAGCAAGTTGACGGATCATCCCTGCACGTACCATGAGCTTGTGGCTGGTGACCTCTGCGTCAGCAGGAGATTCTTTTAATGTGGGAATGAAAAGTTTTGAAAAATACATATGCTAAATGCTCCCCAATAGTTTTTTTTGGAAAAGAGGAAGGGAGATTTTATGCGCTAAAGGATTTTTGAGCAAGGGCAATATGGTCCATATTGTGAATTTCTAGCCAGCCTTTATGGATTTCCATATAGTGAATCAGAAAACCGCGGTCAATCATTTCCTGGATGAGATCAGTGAAAGTGAGACGGGAGGTATCCTCGGACTCCTGAAATTGCCCAGAAAAATTTTGCTTCACATCATTATAAGTTTCGAGGAATTGCTCAGCCCCGGTTTTGCTAAACCGAGCAAGACCTATGAATTCGTGGGTAGCCGTTTCAGGATTTATCTTATTGCCAATGCTGGCCACTATATTTTCGCTGACGAATCGGATCTCGCGTCGGGCGGCTTTGTAGTGGTTTTTGCTTATAATGTGGTCAAGAATATTTCCCTCATCCGGTTGATGGTACTGGGTTGAGTTGTCCGCAACTAGAACGATACCCTCCTTGCATTCCATAAGCTTTCTGAGAATGTGATCTTCCATGAGGATGTCAGAATAAAGCATGATGAATCCATTGACCATCTTTTCCTTAGCAACCAGCAGAGAATTGAGCATGGAACCTTTGTGGTAATTTGGGTTTTCCAAAATATTTATGCCCTCCGCGCACAGATTATCTCTTCCATACCCTGTAATTACCGTGATGTCCGCTAGGTTAGCATTATTAAGGGTTTGAACCTGATGGGCGAGAAGCGTCTTACCGCCAATTTCCAGCATGTTTTTGGGTTTTCCATTTAGAATTTTCTGAAAGACGGGGTCTTCTCCAGCAGCAGGAATGATCACCGGAATATTGGTGGTCAATTCATCATGCTGGTCTTTTTCCGTTACTTCCAAAAAACCTACGGTTTTGAAAATATCCCGAACGGGTGCACATAGCGGGTCGGCTTCTAGAGACCTCTGATTTCTCAGGAGGGTTTTAGCCGTTTCCATCATTACCTGATAAGCACTGCGCAAGAGGTGATTGGCATATATGATGATATTAAACCCCGCCGCATTCAGTTCGTCCTCGGTGATCTTGTTATATGTGGTGGGAACACATACTAGTGGTTTGTTCAGGTTGAGATTTTTCAAAATAACCTGATATTCTTTAGCAAATTCCAATACTTCATCCGGACTTTTAGATTTTGAGTGGATCATGATTCCATCGACGCCAGCTTGGAGATAAAGCTTGGCTCTGTTCAGAGCGTCTTCCATGGGCTTGCCGGCAATAAGGCTTTCAATGCGAGCGATAATCATGAACTCATCACTTTTCTGAATGCTTTTTCCACGTCGAATTTTTTGTGCAAAGACTTCAGGTTCCTGCAGGTTTTGTTGGATACCGGATTCCAGACTATTACGTTTTGGAAAAACTTTATCTTCAATAATAACTGCAGATACACCGGCCCGTTCAAGTTTAGAAATAGTATATTCGAAGGTGTTTGCATCTCCTCCTGTATCGCCGTCAACGATCATGGCTTTATCCGTTACAGCAAGGATTTCGTTGATGGTATGGAGACGGGAATCAAAAGTGACGACCTCGATATCGGGGTGTCCTTTGGACGCCGAGTCGGTAAGACTGCTTTCCCAAATGGCATCAAATTGCAGGGCAACGCGTTGCCCATCTGATTCCCCAGTTACTTCAACCGTGTTGGCAATAATGCCGCTCAGCCCATTATGAGCCTCAAGTACGCGAATGGTTCTCCCGGATTCTAGAAGAGCCTTGAGTTTTCCCCGGCGTTGTTCTGGAAGAATAGTATTAAGAAGGGTCATGACTGGATTCCATAGGTTTTAGTGGTTTCAGTTTTCTCTCGGATCCAGTCAGCAATGTAAATGTTGTCCAAGTTGAATATTTTAATCGTATCAAAAATAACGGCCATATGTTTTGCATTTGGCAAGTTTTTATTTAGGATAATAAGGTCCTTGTCACTGGGTTTGCAGTAGCCACTTTGTATCAAGAACTCTTGATGGTTGAGATCAGAGGCTTCTATCTTCATAGGTAGCTTCTCTGCGAATTCTTTGAGATCCTGGATACGGCTCTCAATATTTTGCATAGATAGAAGTTGTTCTGGGTTCAGGTAATGATTCGCGCGATGTCATTATAAAATGCGAAAACCATGAGGCTGAGCAACATAAACATGCCGACTTGTTGTGCCCGTTCTCGATTTCTTTCGCTAATGGGCTTTCCCCTAATCATTTCTATCAAGAAAAAGAAAATATGCCCTCCATCCAGAACCGGTATGGGAAGAAGATTGAGCAGGCCTAGGTTAATACTCAATAGTGCTGTCAGGCGAATGAGTTCGTTGAACCCTTGTTCAGCCTGTTCTCCATAAATTTGAAAAATCAGGATGGGGCCTCCAATGGAATCTGCGGGGATAGAACCTGAAACCATTTTTTTAATGCTAACAGCGATCAAATAAATCAGCCGACCTGTTTCTTCGATGGATCTTTTGAGAGCACCAAAAACGCCATATTGCTCGTTTGCCATTTCTCCTGCCATGCCAATTCCGAGCAGGCCAATTTCCACACTTTTGCCTGTGATGTCTTTGACGATTTTGGCTTCCGGGATCAGTGTTGTGATGATCTCTGTGCCATTTCTGAGAATTTTGAATTTAAGTGTCTGACCTGGTTTGTCGACAGCTGCTGTTTTCAGGTCACCCCAACCATAAATAGTTGTGCCATCCACAGAGAGTAAAGTATCGCCTGCCTGAATTCCTGCTCGACTAGCAGGTGTATCGTCTTTTACCAAAATGATACTGCGTACTAAAGGTGTGATTCCAATCAGGCCAACACTTTCTTTATCACCAAAAAGATCGGTGATTTGCTCAGAGATAGGAGTAATGGTGATGTTAGCGGCAATCCCAGAACTTCTTTCCACTTGGAAATCCAAAGAGCGACCTGGGGATTTGTGGACGATATTTTGGAGATGCTCCCAATAAAGGATTTTTTCGTTGTCGATGGATAAAATACGGTCACCGGTTTGAAGCCCCGCTACAAAGGCGGGTGATTCATCTTTTACCGTACCAATAAGGGGTGACAATGCAGGGACGCCAACCAAATACACACAATAGTAAATGGCGATTGCAAATAGAATATTGAATAGTGGCCCGGCAAATGCAATAGCTAACCGGTGCAGGACCGGAGCGGCAGAAAACGACCCCTTATTGTCGGTAATTTCTTCGCCTACTTCTTCCCCTTTCATTTTTACGTAACCGCCAAGGGGAATCCAGGCAATGAGGTATTCGGTGTCCCCACGCGTAAAACTCATGATTTTAGGACCAAAACCAAGGGAGAATTTTTCCACGACGACTCCGACTTTCCGAGCAACTAAAAAATGTCCGAGTTCATGGATGAAGATGAGTGCTGCTAGGCCTCCAAGAAAAGCTGCCATTTTGATCCCAAAATTTAGGATTGTGTCTAGAGATAATATTGAAAATTCAAACATTAGATTCAGGGGGTTTGTGTGTAGTCCAAAATCTCTACCCCGGGTGGGGCCTTGAGCTGGAATTGTTCTTCCGGGATATCCCGATTAATCCGAATTCGGTTGAATTGGATTTCTGTTTTGTTTCCTAATCTATCATACACGGTAGACCCTGTGATTTGGTAGTTTTTCTGGTTCGCATGCAGGATCAATCTTGTCGGGCCCTGGTCCTCATCTTTAGGGACAAGGGAAACAAGAATGTTTTCGTTGTCCTCAATTACACTTTCAACGTTAAAGGATTTGGAAAGTTTGCCGGTGCCTGCCAAAAAAAGAGCAGGTGTATTGGAGGAGTAAATGCTTTCCACCGGTACCTTGGTAGCTTGTTCTTCATCAGGAACATAAAGCCAAAGGAATTTCCCATCGCTGATGAGAATTTGTGTGTCCGGAGCGCCATAGACCCATCTCATTTTTCCGGGTTTCTTGATTTTCACGGTGCCCTTCACATTCTGGGTCTGGTTCATCATTTTGACGTAAGACCTCTGGCTGAAATCGGCTTCAAAGGTTATGATTTTTTCATATTGCCGCTGAATAGCATCCAGAGCTTTCTGTTCCGAAGTCTCCGCAAAGGTGATTCCAGGTAGAGTTAGTATTATAAACAACGCTAAAAGTTTGTGCAGAAGGTTCATGAAAATTTTCTGTTTATTTGTTATGTAGAACCCTTCTACCTGAAAGGGTTAGCCTGTTTTCAGCGATCAGTCGGATAGCTTCCGGATAAATGATGTGCTCCTGTTCAAGAATTCTCTCAGAAAGAAGAGCCTCGCTATCATTATCATAAATGGGAACCACAGATTGTAAAATAATGGGACCGCCATCTACTTCTTCATTAACATAATGAACAGTGCAACCTGAAAACCGGGCCCCATGCTCCAGAGCTCGTTTCTGAACGTTCAACCCGGGAAATGCGGGAAGTAAAGACGGATGAATGTTAATGATCCGGTCTGAAAAGGTATTGATAAAATGTTTGCCTAGAATCCTCATGAATCCGGCGAGACAAACTAAATTAACAGATTTTGCTTGGATCTGTTCTACCAAGGCTTGTTCGTAGTTTTTTCGGTCAGGAAAAGTTTTTGGGTCTAGAAAAAGTTCATCGATATTATGTTTACGTGCTCGTTCTAAAGCAAAGGAATTTTTTACATCGCTGATCACCAACCCAATTTTAACGGGCAAACTTCTTATTTCTATGCTGTCGATAATGGCCTGTAAGTTAGAACCTCGTCCCGAAACCAAGACGGCGAGTATAAATTTATCGGAGACCATTTAAAAAAATTGTACGGGTTTATTTGGGGAAGACGTTAAAGCTAAAGCGAGCCTACCATTAAACAAACTTATAAATCAATGAATTCGGTTGTTTGTGGATTGAGCTAAATTCTCACCCTGCCAGTTTACTGTACCAAATTACACTCAATACAAAAACAGAATGTCCATATTATTTTCAATAATATGCTCTTGGTGTAATTTGTTTCTGAATTACCTGGCACAAATGACGCAGCGGTTTTGGGAAACTTGACAAAAATGGACTGTTATATTGTAATAATGATTTTGTTAACGGACATGGGTGGTGAACAACTGGTTACGGAGGTGGTACAGAAGAGGACAAGTAGGAGTCAGTGACTATCGACGGGTGGACGGGATTAAAGGTGGCGCGTCAATTAGATAAGTGGGAGGTGGTTGAACAACTGCAGTTGGCCGGGGCGAAAGAATAGAGTGGGTCAGCTCTTTTGTAGAAGATTTCCCTGGATGTTCTGAAGCAGACCTATATTCTGGGTGTGCCCTGATTTGTAAGCTTTAATGCGGCCGCGTATGGGTTTCCCCAGTAAATAAAAATCGCCGAGTATATCCAAAATTTTATGGCGAGGAAACTCGTCTTTAAAACGAAGTTCTGTGTTCAAAACTTTATTGTCGCCTAGCAGGATAAAGTTGTCTAGTTTCCCTCCCGATGCGTATCCCATTTTTGTCAATTGAGCGACTTCTTCCATAAAACCAAAGGTTCTTGCCGGGGCAATTTCCCTTTTAAAGCTTTCATTTCCTTGGAACTCAAAGGTGTAGTCTTGGATACCGATTGGTGCCGGATACTCCATGTGGTAACTGACGCACAAATTATCACTAGGTTCAATGGAGATAAAAGGCTCGCCCTGACCTGGGTTGCCAAACGTGTATTTTTTATCAATTATGAGCTCTTCATAAAAACCCGCCTGATCTTCAAACTCCCCATCTTCTATGAGGTCACAAAAATCCTTTGCTGAACCATCCATCACGGGTGCTTCATCGCCAATTTTAATGAGCAGGTTGCTGATCCGGTACATATGCAGAACGGCCATAATATGTTCAATGGTTCCAACAGATATTCTATTTTTCTGCAGGCGGGTGGAGTAGTCTGTGGACTTGACATTTTCCAGACGGGCGGGAATGGTTTTCCCTGTTGAAATATCCCCAAATATAATTCCGCTTCCCGGTGGCATGGGTTGTAGAATCAAACCCGTTTTAACACCTGAATGTAAACTACTTCCGCAAAGTACTACACTGCGTTTGAGAGTGCGTTGAGGATGGAAGGAACCATTATTGTTATTTTTAGAGTCTGGTATCTCAATGGCATGCCTTGCTATTTTTTCTTTAAGTTGTTTTTTTCCTGTCTTTAAAGTTTTACAGGTTGTATCGATATTCCAGCTGTTTTGTTTAAGGTGATGAATGATGAAATGTTTTTCCCAAACTAATTCTGCCTCTTTTAATGATGGTGCCTCCCTAACATTCCTGCTTTCTATGTGAGGTTGCCAGATTTCGGAAGGAAGATCTTGGGTAGATATTTTCTCTTGATTAGCGCCTTTGATAATCAATTGGTTCAATACCGATCTCAATTCCTTCATGTTTTTTGGCCAATGATAACTACATAAAGCTGCCAAGGCATCTTCGCTTATTTCGGGAATGGAAGTCTTTTGCGTTTGCCGGCTTTCTTCCATGTAATATTTTATCAATGCAGGGATATTTGCGGCATAATCGCGCAATGGGGGAACAAACAATATGGAGTCCTTAAAGGCGTTCAGTAATGCAGGGAGAAACTGGCCCTTTTCAGATAAGGCTACCAAATCCTTTCTAGATGATGCAAATATCCGGATAGGCATCAATTTCAGGTGGGAGTCAGACGACTGTAAGCTCTTGGGTCGCAGGGCTTCTGCAAGTTTTTTCTGCATTCCTTTACTCAACGATTCGATATTACTTAGATAAACTACCTTTTCATCAACCACCCGACTAAGATTTTTTGCCTCTAGTGATTTTTTCTCTGTGTCCTGAAAAAGCTGGGAATGAATGGCCCGTGCCTGACGGAAAGAACAATTTATTTTAACGAAAAATCTATCGCTGTTCCTGCTTTGTCGGTGAATGGCTTGGGCGATGCATTCTTTTCCTGTGCCATTCTCGCCATTTAATAAAACAGGTTCCATAGTTTTTGAAAATAGTTCAACCGCTTTTCTAACTTCTGCCATATTTTCAAAGCATAGAGGAAGTTCTTTGATTGTTTGGGATGGTTTCCCTTCAACTTTAGATGAAGTGCGTTGGTTTCTCAAAACCTCTTCAATCGATTGGGTGATTCTTTCGAGGGAAAAAGGTTTTTCAATAAAGTCCTGAGCCCCTAGTTTAGTGGCCTTGACAGCAGTTTCAATAGTTCCATGCCCAGACATAATCATGACACCAATTTCGGGGTTATATTCTTTCATTGTTTTTAAAACTTCAATCCCATCCATTCCCGGTATCCAGATATCAAGCAAAACTAGATCGGGAGGATCAGCTTGGATGATTTCCAGGGCTTCAACACCATCTCCTGCCTCCATGACTTCATAGCCTTCATCTGACAGTATTCCTCGCAGGGAAGTGACAATATTTTTTTCGTCATCGACAATCAAAATACGTTCTTTAGGCAAGGGATTCTCCCGTCACAGTCAATGTTTCGTGTTGTGGATGTGGAATATCAAGTCGGCAATATTCAAGATAATAAATCTTGCGACCGGCATTGATAAAGTTTTTTTCGTATTTTGTTTTGGGCAAGTCTTCACGATTTTCCAAAAAGCCTAAAGCGGGGTCTTGGTTTTGAAGCAGGGGTTCAGAGTTAAAATGTTTCAACATTTCTATTGCGTAAGGTTCGAAGTCGGTAGCTAGAAAAATGCGCCCCTTCGGGGCAAGTTTTTGCCCTATTAGTTTAACAAAATCCGGCTTGATCAACCTTCTTTTGGTATGCCTTTTTTTTGGCCAGGGATCAGGGAAGTTAATATAAATAGCCTCCAACTCTCCATCCTTGAACAGCACAGGGATTTTAAACCTTATATCACCATAAGCCACCCGGATGTTTTCCAATTGAAGCTTATTTTTTCGGGTCATCAACTTCCGGATCCCTTTATGATAGAAATCGATCCCGATAAAGTTGGTTTGAGGTTCTTGGGCAGCCATATCTATCAGAAAGCTTCCCATACCAAAGCCAATTTCCAGCTTTAATAGGCGTTGATTTCCAAATTGGGTTTTCCAGTCGGGCCACTCCTCTATGTCAAGAAAACTGGTATCCTCTTCCGCAATTTTGGAAAAAGAAATAAGCGGTTTCGTAGGCATTAATATTATGCAGAGTCGCCCTCTTTAGGGCTGTCATGAATGGTAATTACTTTTAGAACTTCATAATCTATTTTATTTTCAGGGAGAGATATGGTGACTTCATCCCCCTTCTGTTTCCCGACTAAACATTTTCCTACTGGAGAAGCTGTAGAAATTTTTCCTTCATCAGGATTAACTTCCTCAGGAAAAACCAATTGAAACTTTGCCACATTGCCGCTATCTAAATCTTTCAATTCAATGGTACTTCCAAGCCCGGATCGGTCTTTTGGGATTTGGTTTACGTTGATGGCCATGATATCACTAATGCGTTTCTGTAAAAGGGATATCCGAGATTCAAGAAACATTTGCCGTTCTTTAGCGGCCTTAAACTCGGCGTTTTCGCTCAGGTCCCCATGTTCCCGAGCCGTTAAAATGGCTTTAGGGATGTCCACCTGAAGTTCTCTTTGGGAACCTTCCAAGTCCTTGTCCAGCTTGTCTAAAATGGGAAGTCGCTTCATTACGATTACATCTCTCTGGTATTAAAGGTATAAAAAATGGTCAAATTCGGTTTTTTCGTGAAGTGGAGGGTAATGCCCACTGATCTGTTTCCATCCACGATACCAGATAATGTTTATGGCTAAGGCTGAGAAATTAGCAAATTATGGAAAAATGATCCCCTTAAAGGGCTACTTATTAACCCTTACATTATCACTTGATCGACATTGTAGGGGGTCAGTCACTACGGGGTCAACATAAATTTATAGGGTAATAATTTAGGTTTGATCGTGCATGTTTTTCCGGAAAAGGTCCTATCTGGGAAGGGGGCAGGGGAAATTTGGCTATAATGCTTTTTTTAAATCTGGCGCTATAGCTTTTAAAATCACCCCAGTCCTTGTGACATCCTAGTTATCTACTCTCATCTTCGGAACAGGTGCTTTGAGAATGAGGGGGATTTTAAAGCCTGCTATCAACCTGTTACTTGTTTTTTTTCTTATTCTTTTCTTGCCAAAGGATCAACCAGTGTTGCAGGAGTTTGATGGGTTGGGTGCCGCGGAACTTTCGGCGTTTGATTTTCGGGGTCAGATCGTGTTGGAGTTTGGCTACAACGGTGGCGCCCACTGCTTCTTCCAGTACTACACCGCGTTGGGCATGTTCTAATTTTTTGGATTCGCAGATGCCACGGAATGCTACTACCATGCGGCAGTCCAAGGGGCGGTCTTCATACA
>LWDU01038991.1_pt1 | contig 15998 bp, 11 predicted proteins | sample 727161 | NCBI WGS metagenome assembly LWDU01 (sample SAMN04566230, study PRJNA314399) | hydrothermal vent metagenome | isolation source: deep sea hydrothermal plume seawater | place: Mexico: Gulf of California, Guaymas Basin | collected 2004-07-11 | reverse complement strand
CGAATTTTGTAGGGAGCAAAAGATCGACCCCGTAAGGCTTGTCGCCGACTTCGTTCTCGATCCACTCGAGTTCCATCTTCAGGTTCTTGAGCGAGTGCCCGGCCACTCCCAAGACCCCGAGACCCCCAGCCTTTGAAACGGCTGCGGCTACATCGCGGCAATGGGTGAATGCAAAAATCGGAAATTCGAGCCCCATGTCTTCGGCGAGCTTGGATCGCATCGATAGATTTCCCTTCCACAAGCCGCAGCCCGCTTGGCTGAGGCGTGGGCCTGGTGCTGGTGCTGGTGCTGGTGAAGTAAGAGGATAGAGCTTGTGGGCTGGAGTGCGCTCGAACCGGCTGCGGGTTCTTACCGCCTCAGGCCTCGTCCTTGTCCTCGGCCCAGGAGGCCTTGCGCCGACCCAGGAATGCAGCCATGCCCTCTTTGGCCTCATCGCCCCCGAAGAGTTTTGCCGAGAGGCGAGTGGTGTACTTGAACGCTTCCTTTTGCTCCATGCCGGGGACTTCGTAGACGAGCCGCTTGGCGAGTCCCACGGCGGTGGGGCCGCCCTTGCGCAGGTCGTCGAGTACTTCCCCTACGGCGGCGTCGAGTTCGTCGGCGGGGACCGCCCGATTGATCAACCCCAATTCCGCGGCTCGTCGGGCGGGGAAGCGATTGCCGCGGAGAAAGGCCTCCATGGCTTCGCCGGCGCGCATCTTCGGCAGGCAGACCACGGAAATGATGGCAGGGATCACGCCGAGTCGAACCTCGGTGAAACCAAATTTGACGTCTTCGTCGGCGATGGAAATGTCGAGGGCTGCCGCCAGGCCGTTGCCACCGCCCACCACGTGGCCGGCAATTTTTCCAATGATGGGGGTCTTAGAACTCTGGATGGCTTCCAAGAGATCGTCGAAACCGACCTTTGAGTCGCCTTGGGTTTTCACCGCGCCGGATCTTTCCTTGAGGTTGGCACCGGCGCAGAACGTCGAACCTTCGTTGGTGACCACCACCGCACGAATCGACGGATCAGAATTGGCCGCAGTGATGGCCCCAAGGAGCCCGTTGAGCAGGGCCGATCCCAGGGCATTGCGATTTTCTACGTCCACCAGGGTGGCTGTCATGATGCCGCGGTCGGTGGTCACTCGTACGGGTTCCATCAAAGCTCCGATTCTCTAGCGCCCCTTAAATTTGGGCGGTCTCTTTTCCACGAAAGCCTTGACGCCTTCGAGGGTGTCTTCGCTCCCGAAGTTTACGGTCTGGGCCCACCCTTCGGCGTCGAGAGCCTGGGAAAAACTCATGGTCAGGGAATTCGAGAGCATGCGCTTGGTCATCTGCAGGGCTAGGGGAGGGCCGTTGGCCAGACGCTGGGCCCAGTCGTCCACGAAAGCATCCAACGCGTTGTCGGGCACAACCCGGTTTACGAGTCCCAGATCCCGGGCTTCATCGGCCGAGAGGATTTCCGCGAGCAGAGACAACTCCTTGGCTTTATGCATACCGATCAAGCGCGGCAGCAACCATGTACCGCCGAAGTCAACCGAGAGTCCTCGGCGCGCGAAGATTTCAGAGAAGCGAGCGCTTTCACCGGCTACCACCAGATCACACCCCAGGGCCAGGTTCATGCCGGCGCCCACTGCGTCCCCACCCACCTTGGCGAGAGTGGGCTTGGTCAGGGTGTGGAGGGCCAGTGCTGCGGCGTTTACCGCGTGCATGGCGTCCAGCGGATGCCCGCCGTTGACCATGTTGCCCCCGAGTTCGGCGCCCGCACAGAAGGCGCCCCCGGCGCCGGTGATCACCAAAACACGATCACTTTCGGTCTCGCGAATGTCCCGAAAAATTTGTTCCAGGGGCTCCCACAGATCGCCCGGTATCGCGTTCTTTACATGGGGGCGATTGAGGGTGAGCGTGACCACGCCGTTTTGCCCGCGGTCGATTCGGAGCGCACTGGCGATTTCCTTTTCACTCGGATTCGTGGCGGCGTTTGCTTGGGGCATGGGCACTCCTGGGATGGTAATATTTATTGCATATTGTTACCATACGGGTTACCCGTGTGTCAACGCGATCCGATCCGATCCTGGGCTCCCCCGATGAGGGATGAAGGTGGAAACGAAATGAACTCCCCCCTGCTTGCTCCTCCTCTGACGTCGAGTCTGAATCCGCGCACCGCCGAGTTCGCCGAGAATCGCGAGGCCATGCGCAAGAAACTGGCGGTGATCGACGAGCTTCTCGATGAAGCCGAGGAGGGTGGCGGTCCGGCCCATCACGAACGCTTGGCCAAGCGCGGAAAATTGCCGGTTCGCCAGCGAATCAACTTGGTACTCGACCCCGACAGCCCCTTTCTCGAAATCAGTTCCTTGGCAGGATACAACTCGGACTATGTCGTGGGTGGGGGAGCGGTACTCGGCATTGGGGTGATCGCCGGGGTGGAGTGCGTGATCTTCGCCAACGACCCCACGGTGCTCGGTGGCGCACTGACCCCCTACGTGGGCAAAAAGTGGATGCGCGCCCTGGAGATCGCCCGGGACAACGGAATCCCCTACGTGAGTTTTGTCGAATCTGCGGGAGCGGATCTGCGGCGCGGTGGGGGCGGGGGCGGGGGCGACAAGGAGAAGAAAAAGAGTCGTCCCGCGAAGATCGATCACTTCGCCGAAACGGGTCGTTTCTTTTACGAGATGATCGAACTTTCCAAGCTCGAGATCCCCACGGTTTGCGTAGTTTTCGGGTCGTCGACGGCGGGCGGCGCCTATCAGCCCGGGATGTCGGACTACAACATCGTGATCAAGAAACAGTCGAAGATCTTTCTCGCGGGGCCGCCGCTGGTCAAGATGGCCACTGGCGAAGAATCCGACGACGAAACCCTGGGCGGCGCCAAGATGCACGCAGAAATTTCGGGCCTGGGCGAATACCTGGCCGAGGATGAGCCGGACGCGTTGCGGCTTTGCCGGGAAGTCGTGTCGCACTTGAATTTCGAGAAGGCCGGCCCCCCTCCCACGCTTCGGGTCGACGAGCCTGTCCTCGACCCCGAGGAACTGCTCGGTCTCATGAGCGAGGATCTTCGGCGCCCGGTGGATGTGCGTGACGTGATTGGCCGGGTGGTTGATGGCTCGCGTTTCGAGGAGTTCAAGCCGCGCTACGGCACGACTTTGATTTGCGGTTGGTCTTCGATTCACGGTTATCCAATTGGGATCATCGGGAACAATGGTGTTCTCAATCCCGAGGCGGCTGAAAAAGCCGCGCATTTCATTCAGCTCTGCAATCAGATCGATGTGCCGCTTCTTTTCCTTCAGAACGTCACGGGCTTCGTTGTGGGTCGCGAAGTTGAGCATGCTGGAATCATCAAGAAGGGTTCTCAGATGATCAACGCGGTGACGAACTCGACGGTTCCCCACATCACCGTGATCCTTGGCAACTCCTACGGGGCGGCGACCTACGCCATGTCGGGGCGCGCCTTCAACAACCGATTCACCTTCATTTGGCCCAGCGCAAAAATTGCCGTCATGGGCGGGAAACAGATCGCCGGCGTGATGTCCATGGTTCGCCGGGGTCAGGCGCTTCGCAAGGGTGAAGATTTCGATGAAGAGGCCGACGAAAAAATTCGTGAAGCCGTCGCGGCGGCCCAGGATGCGGGGTCGGTTGCCCTCGAGGCCAGTGGCGCGATTAGCGATGACGGCATCATCGACCCCCGAGACACCCGCACGGTGCTCGGGATCTGCCTCTCGGTGGTTCGCAGCACGCCCATCGAGGGCGCAGATGGATACGGGGTATTCCGACTGTGAGTTTTTCAACTCTTCTTGTCGCCAACCGAGGTGAAATCGCCCGGCGTGTGATCCGGGGCGCCCGCGCCATGGGGATCCGGACGGTGGCCGTATATGTCGATGCTGACGCCGATGCGCCCTTCGTCGTCGACGCGGACGAAGCGGTGCGTCTCTCGGGCTCGTACCTCGACGGCAAGGAAATTCTCGAAGCCGCCCAGGCGACGGGGGCCGGTGCAATTCATCCGGGGTACGGCTTTCTCTCCGAGAATTCCGGTTTTGCCGAGAACGTCACCGCTGCGGGTCTCGCCTGGGTGGGCCCCTCCCCCACAATCATCGAACAGATGGGCGACAAGATCACCGCCAAGGCCTTGGCGGAGAAAGCGGGCGTGCCCATTCTGCCCGGGAGCGACGATCCCGAAGCCGGGGATGCCGTGGGTTACCCCCTGCTCGTCAAAGCGGCGGCGGGCGGTGGGGGCAAAGGAATGCGCATCGTCGAGTCGGCGGCGGACCTCGAAGAGTCCGTGGCTGCGGCTCGGCGCGAAGCTGCCAGTGGCTTCGGGGATGACCGGGTTTTTCTCGAGCGCTACGTGTCTCGCGCCCGGCATATCGAAATTCAGATTCTGGGTGATACCCACGGGAGCGTCGTTCACTTGGGCGAGCGTGAGTGTTCTATCCAGCGTCGTCACCAAAAAATCCTTGAAGAGTCTCCCTCGCCTGGAATCGATCCCGCAACCCGGCAGGCGATGGGGGATGCGGCGCTGCGTCTGGCCCAGGTGCTCGGTTACCAATCTGCGGGCACCGTGGAATTCCTGCTGGACGACGATTCCGGGGAGTTTTTCTTTCTCGAGGTCAATACCCGCCTTCAGGTCGAGCACCCGGTCACCGAAGCGGTAACGGGAATCGATCTGGTTCGGGAGCAACTGCGGATCGCGGCGGGGGAGCCTCTGGGCTACGACCAGTCGTCGATTCAGTTCGAGGGGGCCGCCATCGAGGCGCGCCTTTACGCCGAAGATCCAGAAAACGATTTTCTTCCCGCTACGGGAACTCTCTTGGCCTTCGCGCCGGCAGAGTCGCCCGAGGTACGATGGGATTCGGGAGTCGTCCAAGGCTCGGTGATTGGCGTGGATTTTGACCCCATGCTCGCCAAGGTCATTGCCCACGGGCCGACCCGGGCCGACGCGATTGGGCGCTTGGCGCTGGCCCTTGAGCGCACTCATCTCGGCGGGCTCATTACCAACCGAGATTTTCTGACCGCGACGCTTCGAAACGCCGAGTTCCTGGCTGGCCATACGACCACGGATTTCATCGACCGGGTGGCGCCGCCTCGGGGGCTTGCGCCCAGCGAGGAGGAACTTCTTCGCGCCGCCCAGTTGGCCGCGCTCTGGATCAGCCGGGCAAATCGAGCCGAGGCCCGGGTGCTACGAGAGACGCCTTCGGGCTGGCGCAATGCCCGAATGCCCGATCAGGAAATTGTTTTCGGCTATGGGGAGCGCGAGGTCAAGGTTCACTACCGAACCCTGCGCGATGGTGATTTGCGATTCGCCGACGGAGCCGTGGCACGGATTCACGCTTGGAACGAAGAGGGGCTCGACGCAGCGATTGCTGGGCGACGCAGCCATGCGCGGGTCACTCGGGCCGAGGATCGAATTATTGTTCTTGGCCCTCGGGGCGATCTGGAATTCAAAATTCAACCCCGCTTCGTGCTTCCTGGCGCCGATGATGCGGCCGGCGGATTCGTGGCCCGGATGCCCGGCAAGGTGATCGATCTGCGAGTTCAGGCTGGCGAGCGTGTTGAGGCGGGTCAGACCCTGGTCGTGCTGGAAGCGATGAAGATGGAACACCCCATGAGCGCCGCCGAGGATGGGGTGGTGACCGAAGTGCGGGTTGAATTGGGTGATCAAGTAGAGAGCGGCACGCTATTGCTGGTCTTTGAGCCCGAGTCCGGCGACGAATAGCGCCAGGGCTCAGAAAATTGTTCGAGTGCTCGCAGTGAAGGCGAGCCGTTTTCTATTGGCGAACTCGAAGTTCATTGGCGAACTCGGAGTTGGCCGCGGACCCGAACGCGCTTAAAAAATTGCCCTAAAAATGAATGAGGAGAGAGTCGATGACGGATCCGGTTCGAATCGCGAATTGCTCGGGCTTTTTTGGGGATCGAATGTCCGCTGCCAAGGAAATGGTCGAAGGCGGTCCCATCGACTTCCTCACCGGCGACTGGTTGGCGGAACTCACCATGCTCATTCTGGCTCGAACCCAGGCCAAGAAGCCGGGTGCGGGGTATGCGCGCACGTTTGTGACCCAGATGGAAGAAGTGATGGGGACCTGTCTCGACAAGGGCATCAAGGTGGTGACCAATGCGGGTGGCCTCGACCCGGACAACTGCGCAGAAGCCGTGGCCCAGGTGGCGCAAAAGCTCGGCTTGAACCCGAAGATCGCTTACGTCCAGGGCGATAATCTGATGCCCCGCATGGCTGACCTTTTGGCCTCGGACCAACTGCGCCATTTCGAAACGGGCGAACCCATCAAGGAGGCCTCGTTTCTTACGGCTAATGCCTATTTCGGTTGTTGGGGCATCGTCGATGCCCTCGAACAGGGCGCAGACATTGTGATTACCGGCCGTACCACCGACGCGGCGGTGGTTTGCGGTCCCGCGGCTTGGCATCACAAATGGGCGCGAGACGACTGGAACGCGCTGGCGGGCGCTGTGACGGCGGGGCACGTTATCGAATGCGGGACCCAGGCCACGGGTGGCAATTACTCTTTCTTTACCGAAGTGCCCGGAATGGTTCGGACGGGCTTTCCCTGGGCAGAAGTTGCCGCCGACGGCTCCTCGGTGATCGGCAAGCACGACGGGACGGGAGGCGAGGTTTCTATTGGGACTGTGACCTCGCAGCTTCTCTATGAAATCGGCGGCCCCGAATATTTGGGCCCCGACGTCACCACCCGCTTCGACACCATCGAACTCGAGCAGGTGGGCAAAGATCGGGTTCGTATGCACGGGATTCAGGGTGAGCCCCCGCCGTCGACCCTCAAAGTGTGCATCAATCGCTCCGGCGGTTTCCGGAACGATGTCAATATCTGTCTGACGGGTCTGGATATCGAGGCCAAGGCCGCGCTCATCGAGGAGGCGTTCTGGAGTTCGTCTCGGTACCAGCCCGAGGACTACGCCCAGGCCACAACCCGGCTAATGCGTACGGACTGTGAGGATCCTGCGAGCAATGAAGAAGCCGTAGCGATTCTGAAGATCAGCGTGAAGGATCCCGATCAGGCCAAGGTGGGCCGTGCCTTTTCCAACGGGATTGGCGATTTGGCCCTGGCTACGATCCCGGGTTTCTTCGGCGTGGGCGGCGGGCCGGGAAATGGGCGGCCCTTTGGCGTGTACGAACCCGCGTGTATCTCGGCGGCGACTGTTCCCCAGGAGGTCGTGTTACTGGGCGGCGATCCCCGAACAGTTTCTTCGGTGATCCCGCCGGCGGAAGTTTCGGTGACTCCAACCCCGGGCCCTCGGGTGGAAGCGCCGGGAGGTCCGACCCGACGAGTGCCCCTGGGTGCCATCTACGGTTCGCGTTCGGGGGACAAGGGAGGCAATGCCAACTTGGGAGTTTTCGCCCGGAGCGATGAGGCTTGGGCTTGGCTCGACGGTTTTCTCTCCACCGAGAAGCTGAAGGAACTTTTGCCCGAGACCGTCGCCATGCAGGTGGATCGCCACCCGCTTCCCGCCCTGCGCTCCGTGAATTTCTTGATCCACGGTCTGCTCGAAGAGGGCGTGGCCGCTTCGACGCGGCAGGACGGTCAGGCCAAGAGCCTCGGTGAGTGGTTGAGGGCACGGGTTGTGGATATCCCCGAGGCGCTGCTGCCTTGAGTTCGCCTGAAGGGGCAGAGGGTACGAAGCCGGGCATTCGCCTGCCCGGGGTGCGCCCCCCCAAGCCGCTGCTCCCTCTGGAGATCGAGCGCCGGCTGACGGATCGCCAACGGGAGTTGCTCGACGAACTCGAGGAGCTTGTCGTGGGGGAGGGTTTGGCGGATGTCACCATGGCGCAGATTGCGGCGCGGGTGAATTGTTCCCTGCGCACCCTCTACGGAATTTCGCCGAGCAAAGATGAACTGGTGCTGACGGTCACCGATCGTCGGCTACACCGGATTGGTCGCGTCGCCATCGCTTCCCTCGACCCGGACCTCCCTCCCCTGGAAGCTCTTCGTGCCTACCTGGCAGCGGCGAACGAGGCGGTCCGAACCGAGCAGGGTGCAATGATCCGAAGTTTCGTGGACCTTCCGGGGGCGAAGCGACTCTTCGACACCCACGAGAATTATCTGACGGGTATCGTTCAAAGCTTGCTTGACCGTGCGGTGGCCCAAGGCGATATCGCTCCCCTGGATACCGCTGCAGTCGCGCATGTGCTGGGTGGCCTCGGTCAGGAATTTTCTCGCTCAAGTGTCCACCCGGTCATCAAAGAATCGCCCAAGCAGACCGCGAATGATCTGACGAAGATCATTCTACGCGGACTCGAGAGGCCCTGATTCGGTCTTGAGGCACGTGCACTGGTGCGGCGGCGCTGGGCTGCGCGACTACCGGATCGCGTCCGGTGCGAGCACACAGTGGGTGCCCTGATAGATCGTGGGAATGCACTTGTTGCAGTGAATGCAGAGTCCCTCGCCTTCGTTGCCCGCCTGCCAGCGGCGAATCAGGCCGGGCTCGCGCAGGAGTGGGCGACCCAGGGCGACGAATTCGAACCCCTCAGCCAGAGCGTTCTCGACAGTCTCCAGCCGGTTGAGTCCGCCTAACAGGATCAGGGGCATGTCGAGTGCCGCGCGAAATTGCCGGGCGTAGGGGAGGAAGTAGGCCTCCTCGAAAGGGTATTCGCGCAGGAAGCGCCCCGCGCCGAGCTTGAAGCCCAGGCGCAGGGGTTGGGGAAACGCCGAGGCCATTTCGTGGATGGGCGCCTCGCCGCGAAACAAGTACATGGGGTTCTGAAAGGAGCTGCCCCCGCTGAGTTCCAGGGCGTTGAGGTGACCGTCGGCTTCGAGCAGCTGCGCCACCTGGACACTTTCGTCGAGCCAGAAGCCCCCGGCGACGCCGTCGGCCATGTTGAATTTGGCGATCAACGCGACGCCATCGCCCACCGACTCGCGCACCGCTTGGGCGACGACCCGGGCCAATCGGGCCCGGTTTTCGAGAGTCCCTCCCCAGCGGTCCTTGCGCCGGTTCAGGCTGGGGCTGAGAAAAGAGCTGATCAGGTAGCCGTGACCGAAATGCAACTCCAGGGCGTCAAAGCCCGAGTCCGCGGCCACTTTTGCGGCATTTGCAAAGTTTTGAATCGTCCTCTGGAGGTCGTCCTCGCTGGCGGCCCGTGTAAAGCGAAGCGCTTGGGGCGCGAAAACCCGGGAGGGTGAAAGGCCCTTTTGGCCAGCGCCGGCGCCCACAGGCCCCGCGTGCCCGAGTTGGATGGAAGCTGCGGTCCCGCATTCGTGGATGGCGTCGGTGAAGCGGCGAAGGCCCTCGGCGGCGGGCGGGCCAACTACGATTTCGTTGGGTGCGCCCTGTCCATCGGCGGAAACCGCGCAGTATGCAATGGTCGTCATGCCGACGCCGCCTTCGGCAATTCGGCGGTGGAAAGTGATGAGTTCGTCGCTGACCACGTTATCGGGCGCGAGTCCCTCAAAGGTGGCTGCCTTGATGAAGCGGTTCGCAAGCGTGATGGGACCGAGCTGAGCCTCTTGGAAACTTCTCAGCGATTTTCCCTCGGGCTTTGTTTCGGAATTTGTCTCTGGATTTGTCTGAGGGTCCTGGGGAGTGGTTTGCACAGGGCTAGCTGCTCTTTTCAACTGGGCTGCCGTGGGTTCCCAGGTAGTGGGCTGAAAAGGGCGGCGGCTCTTCGAGGGCGCTGCTGAGTTCGTAGATGCGTTCGTAGCGGGTGTCCTTGATGAGCCAGCGGCCGTCTACCTTCAGATAGCGATCCCAATAGACCGCGGTGCCGCTGGTAAAGAAGTTGTAATTCATCACCCACATATTGTCGGCCAGGTACCAAATTCCCGTGGCCTCGGTTTCGCTCAGCATCTGGATCTCGGGATGGTGGCCGTTGTGATGGCCGACGGACTGGTTGGTGAACGAGGTCTTGATGGAACTGAGGTATTCGTCCTTGCCCTGGAGTTTCCATTCGTAATTTCCGCCGACGAAGTGGACCAGGACATCATCGTGAAAGAGAGTGCTCAACTCGTCGAAGTTGGCGGTGTCGATGCAGCGAAAATAGGCGTGCTTGAGCTGACGAATCGACTCCATGTCCATGAGCATTTGCAGACCCTTTCGCAGGTCCTCGACTCCGCCTTCACCGACCTCCAGGGGAAGCCCATCCTCAATTCCGATGCCGGCCTTGGTGAGCAGTCGGCGGGCCTTGGTCTCGCTCGTGGATGATTCGCTCATGCTCCAACTCCCATTCTTGCTGGTCTCGGTTGTATTTTGAGTTCATGCATCGCTGGAATCCAGGGCCAGTGCCGCCTCAAAACCCTCACGAATCGCACCTTCTATGTAACCGACCCCCGTGCAGTCCCCAACGGAAACGACCCGAGCATTACTGCTCTTCAGCCTAGCAGCCAGATCGGGGTTGGGTTCAAGACCCAGGGTGACAATTACGCTCGCCGCCTCCACGCTGCGAGTCTCGACCTTGTCGTCGTCGGCCGAAACCGAGAAGTCGACACTCCGCTCGGTGATTCGATCCACTCGCGCGCGCCCCACCAATTCGACTCCGGCCTTCCGGACATCGTGGAGCACTCGCCAGCGGCGGGGGTGGGCCATTTGAAGCGCAAATATTTCGCCCTCCTCAAGCACAGTGACCTGTCGATTGCGCGCGGCTAGAAATTCGGCCAACTCGATGCCCACGAGTCCTCCGCCGATGATCACGACTCGCTCGCCAATGGGCATATAGCGATGAGACAAAACCCGCAGTCGCCGGGGGCTACGCATGACTCCGAGCCGCCTTCCCGCCGCAATGACGAAGCGGTCAAAAGCGCCGAGGGATTGACTGCCGGCGCTGGAAGCTTCTCCCGTCAGCAGTGCCCGGAGGGTGTCGCCATCCATGACGTGTGCCAGGTCCGAGCCGGGAATCGAGGGATTCTCGCGTCGTGCTCCGGCGGCGACAATGACATGGTCCGGCTGCTGTTGTCGCACATCTTCGAAACTGAGTTCCCGGCCCAGCAATATTTCGACGCCCAGTTCGCGCACCTGACCCTCCAACCAATTCAGGAGTCGCTCGTTGGGTTCGTAGACCAGCGCGGCAAAGCGGAGGGTTCCTCCCAACTGATCGCCTTTTTCGTAAAGGGTGACCCGATGGCCCCGCATTGCGGCCACCCGTGCAGCCTCGAGGCCAGCCGGACCGCCTCCCGCGATGAGAACCCGTTGGGGGTGAGGAGACTTTTCGCGCATGCGCTGGGCCAGGTCGGCTTCGTGTGCGGTGACCGGGTTCACCGCGCAGCGCACCGAGCGATCAAAGAAGGCCTGAGCCACGCACGTGTAGCAGTAGATGCAGGGCCGGATGGAGTCGCTTCGGTTGTCGCTGAGCTTTTGCGCCGTGGCCGGGTCGGCGAGCATCTGACGCCCCATCGCGATGATATCCGCCTTGCCTTCGCGAATGAGTCGATCGCCGGCCTCGGGCGAGAGGCGGCCCACCGCGATGACAGGAACCGTGACGCGGGTCTTGATCGCTGCGGCGAACCCCGCGAAGCCGCCTTCGGCGTGGACGATGGGCGCCTGGGTGAATCCAGCTCCGAGTGGATGGGCGTAGGCGCTGACGTGGATTGCATCGGCACCTGCCTTTACGGCGAGTTCCGCGGTGAGCTGAGCATCTTCGAGTCGGATACCGTCGTCTTCGCCGAACTCGGTAGCGTCGATGCGGCACCAGACAGGGAAGGCTCCTCCCGTGGCCGCCTTGCAGGCGGAGATGGTCTCGCAGAGCAGCCGAGCGCGGTTCTCAATAGCGCCGCCAAATTGATCCTGGCGAAAATTCCACGCCGGCGAGAGAAATTCGGAGAAGACGGCATCGAATCCCGCCCGCTGGGCGCGCTCGGCGGCAGCGGCGAAATCTTCGACGAGTTCGGCGAGGTCCTCTTCGGTGGCCTCTTGAATGGTCGGCCTTCTGTTTCCCGCCGCCGCCGCCATCAATCCCATTTCTTCTCGACTGAGATCGAGGGGGCCTCCGTGCCCGGGCTTTTTCCGCGGAGTCGAGGGCATTAGGAGGGGGCGTCCGTGTTGGGTGTCGAGGCGTCCCACCTTGCCGTGGTGTGCGAGTTGAATGGCGATTCGAGCGCCATGGGCGTGAACCCGCTCGGTCAGTGCCCGGAGACCGGGGAGAAATCCGTCATTTGAGACGCCGAGTTCGTGGGCTGAGTTTGCACCGCGGGGATAACAGGCCGAGGTATTTTCCGTGATGATGAGCCCGGCTCCTCCGCGAGCGCGTTCTTCGTAGTACGCGATGACCGGTTCGCGAACGTGGCCGTCGGCTTCGGCAATTTCGACTCCCATGGGCGCTACCGCGATGCGATTGCGAAGTTTTAGTCCGCCGATTTGGGTCGATGAGAGAAGATGTTTAAGCACTCAAGCCTTTCGTTTTCAATCTTCGCCGCTCGGAGGGAAGCCGCCTCTTTCCGTCGAGCAGAATTTATGACGTCCAGTTGGGGCCGAATTGGCGGGCTACCCCATCCGCGCAAAGCGTTACACTTGTGGACCTGCTGCCTGCAGTCGCTCAGGATAAGAGAATCCGAGCAATCTTTCGAGCAGTGCTCCTGCGACGAATATGGATTCGATATTTTGGCCCGGCGGTACAAATCCGGGCGGCACACGGCAAGCGAAGAGCGGAACAGGGAGAGGAACAGGGAGAGGCAAATGACACCAATGACAGGGAGGCCAAAATGAAGGATTTGAGCGGAAAAGTTGCAGTTGTTACCGGCGGTGCCGGAGGGATCGGAAAGGCGCTGGTGGGCGCGCTACTCGCCGAGGGGGCGCGAGTCGTGGTCGGCGACGTCGAGCAGACCGTACTGGATGAAACCATCGCTGATTTTTCGTCTCAGGGATCCGACGTGGTGGGCGTCGTGACCGACGTCTCCGATCCGGCTTCGGTGACCGCCCTGGCTGATCGTGTTTTCGAGACCCACGGCGCGTGTCATTTACTTTTCAACAACGCGGGAGTCGCCGCACCTTCGGCCAATATCTGGGAGACGACAGTCAACGACTGGCTCTGGGTTCATGGTGTCAACATCATGGGCGTGATTCACGGCATCCAGGCTTTCGTTCCGCGCATGATTGCCTCGGGGGAGGCTGGCCACGTGGTCAACACCTCGTCCGGCGATGGTGGGATCTCGCCGCTTCCCTTCCAATCGGTATACGCCTCGAGCAAGGCGGCGGTTTCCACAATTACCGAATGTTTGGACGCCCAACTTCAGACCGAGAAAACGAATTTGCGAGCTTCCATCTTCTACCCCTCAGGTGGTTTGCTGGAAACTGGGATTTGGACCACGGCGAGGAATCGCCCGGTGGCTCTGGCTCGTGAGTCCGAGCCTGCCACGCCGGCGCCGACCATCGACCAGTTCAAGGACGCCGCCAAGGCAGCGGGGATGGAATTGCAATTCCAGGATCTCGATGATCTCGCTCGCCATTGTCTGGAAGGGATTCGCCAACAACAGTTCATTATCATGTTCGGCCACGAAGAGACGGCAGCTACACTCAAGGATCGCGCGTCGAGAATCGGCAGGGGGGAACTCCCCATCGATCTGGCCAGTCTGCCCGTGATGTAGATTTTCGGCGCGCTGGGGCGGACCGGGCTAGCGCCTCCTTCCCCAGGCCCCAATGAGGGAAGGAATCGTGAGAGCGAATCGGGACGGCTGTCCCTCTTGATATTCTCACGTCGCATTCCCGTCCGAGAGCGACCGGAGGTTCTGAATCAGGCTTATGACAGCGCAATCCAAGGCACTCTCGGTTTTGAGGTACAGCTTCGTCGTTCTGTTCATAGCGGTTCCAGCGTTCGCGTCTCAGCCAGAAAAATTTTGCGAAACCCTCGCGCGGGTTAATCGGGGTGAAATTGATACCCGGGGATTTCCCGAACTCGCGGGGCATGTGCGGGTTGCCCAGACTCTGCTTGATTCCGCGCCGGATGAAATCAGTGGAGACCTGACGGTCCTTCGCGACACCTTCGGTGCCTGGCTCAACGCAGTTGATGGCGAAACGCCGATGATTCAGACATTCGCGATTCTCAGGAATCCTGAATTTGCTGGGGTCCAGGGGCGAATCGCCGACTATGTGGCTGAGCAATGTGGCATTCGGCTGGGCGATGGCCGCTACAACGTAGGAACCGAGGCCTCTCGGGCGGGCCGCTGCCCGGCTTGGCCAAGTGTCGGTAATCCGCTGACATTCAATCATTTCCCGAACCTCCCAGATATTTCGGGGGGGAACTATTTCGCTCAACGCTTCTGGATTTTGTCGGATATACCGACTCCACCGGGCATGTTCGGGGTCGAAGCGGGAGGGCGTGTCAAGCTCCGCGGGCAGTATCCTCGGGCGCGATATTTCGCCTTTCATCCCAACGACGAAGACCTCAACAATCTCCGCACGGTGCGCGATCTCGATCTCGATCCCGACCCGGGAAGCATAAATCCCTTCAGGCAGGTGCCAGAGAACGACGATCCGAATTATTACACCGCTTGGCTGGTGTTTGATCAGCCCGCCGCGAACCCGCCCCCCAATACCTATTACGTGGGCGCTCAGAAGAATGGAATCAAACCGACGCGGTGGGTTTGGAACATGCTGCGGCTCTATGCTTCAGATCTTGGAGACGGGCCGAACTCAGGCGGCGTTCCCTTGCCCGCAGTCACGATCTACAGCCGGGATGGAAAAGTCGTTCGGCACTTTGATGAGTGCGAGCCGTTTGAAGTCGGCGAGAAAAATGCCGAGACCGATATGCTCTTCCCGGTGCTCCCCATTGCGGACCACCGAGCCGTTTATCCGGCGGTTTGGAGTACCTCNNNNGAGCCGGTGAGCACTCCCGGGATGGACATTCGACTCTTTACCCTGTGCACCTACAATATCTGGTCGGGGAGCGCTCGGGACTGCATGCTTGAGCAGGAACTTCGCGAAGACGAGAATGGTTTCTACACCCTGATCGTTTCCGACGAAATTAATCGCCCCGGTAACCTCGAGGCATCGCATGCGACCTGGATCGACTGGGGTCCCTACTTGGATGGCCAGCTCACGTACCGCATGGTTTATCGAGAGAACGAATTTGCACGCCGCATCGCTTTTGCGCTCAACGGTGGATATGTGCCTCCGGAGATGAAAGCTTACGTACCGCGGTCGGCACCCTGCAGTCGGCAACGATTCGAAGAAGCGGGTTGGAGGGGCTGCTTTCAGGATGCAGGTCTCGAAATTGAAAGCGGTCCTTAGTCGGCCTTGGCGTCAAAGTAGGCGGCGGGATACGCGCGGCATCGGCCGTCTTCCCAATTCCAGTAGGTGCCCGGGTCGTAGAGGGGCTCGTCCTTGAGGTTGAGGTAGACGAGCCAGCAGATGTCTTCTTCGTTTCGTGCACGCTCATCCGAAGCGGCGAGCACGAGCAACTCGTCGAGGAAAACTTCGTCGTTCGACATCCGAATGCCTCCCCCGTCCGGAGTGTCGAGAATCATGAACTTGTCAGCTCCCTTCTCGAGATTCCAGGCTGTCCACTCGGGTAGCTCATTGCCCCGGCCGCGCCCTGGCTTGCCCGCGTACGCGAACTCCGCCCAATAGGATTGCATTTCCCGGGAGAGAGTGAGCCTTCCCTTCTCATTGGAGCCCGTGAAGAGCATTCCCGCGAGACCGTCTTGGGGGAAGACACCGGTGAGGAACGTGGTTTCGAGGCCGTGGGCCGCCCCTACCAGCAGCGAAAAATCGCCCCAGACGCCCTTGGGTTCTTCGTCCCAATCCCAGCGATAGGCGAAAGCGTCGACTCCTGTGGCAGTGACCCACCGACTCGGGTCGTCTGCTCCCCGAGCCTTCCAGCCCTTGGCGCGGTATTCCGAGAAAAATCGGTAGCGAGCCTCATCCTTGGGTCGATAGAACGCTCCAAAGTAGTTGGTGACGAGTTCAGGGCTTAGGGCCAACCAGAGATTGTTCTCGTCACGATTGGTTCCGGCAATCAGGGGTACTCGGTGTAAACGACCCTGTTGAAAGGCGGAAGCGATTCCATCGGCGGGAATGACCACGCCGTCTGCGATCATGATGGGTGCGGTGTGGTTCTTGCTCTCGGCGTAGTAGCC
>LWDU01036602.1_pt1 | contig 15998 bp, 12 predicted proteins | sample 727161 | NCBI WGS metagenome assembly LWDU01 (sample SAMN04566230, study PRJNA314399) | hydrothermal vent metagenome | isolation source: deep sea hydrothermal plume seawater | place: Mexico: Gulf of California, Guaymas Basin | collected 2004-07-11 | reverse complement strand
GAGGAAAACGACTCACCGCTGGATGGAATTTAGACAAGCTCAAAGGCATTTTGGCTGCTTTTCAAGACGTCTGAACATGCGATTGCCCTGCCTCTAAGGCTCACACACACGCAATTACTCCAGAAAGTAGGCCGTGACCGAGCGAAGCGCTGTTCCGGCATCGTCAGCACAATTCTTTGATAAACCATTGCCGGGGCGGCGTCGCTGTGGCTCCTGGATCCGTCCCCAGCTACCTTTCCTGAATCGTTGATGCCGGGAAATCGGCACGTTTCGATCCGTTGGGGCTGCGCTGGCTGGCTCCGTGATTGCGTTTGAAGCCCAATGGAATGGCAAGGCCGTTGGTTGCCTTCAGCTGTTCGTACAATTGTCGACGCAGTTGGGCCACGCGATTCTGCTGACCAGCCTCGCTGATCAGGTTTTTCGTTTCCAGCGGATCGTTGACAACGTCATACAGTTCATCCGTATCCCACAGTCCGTGATACTGAATCAATTTGTACTGATTTCCACGAACAGCAAACGTCGTCGGCGTCTGAGGAAAACTCGGTTCCCAATAATATTCGTACAGCAGTGTTGTCGAATGTGAATCACCCGCTGACGGATCCTGCAGCAGATTCACCAGGCTGCGTCCGTCCATCCATTGCGGTGGTGTGACACCGGCCAGTTCCAGCAACGTTGGCGCGATATCAATGTTAGCCACGACAGCACTGCACTGGCGATCCGCCGGGATCAGGGCAGGACAGTACGCCAGCAGAGGAATGCGAATCGATTCCTCATACGCGCAACGTTTGTCGATCAGACCGTGTTCTCCCCACAGATGGCCGCCATCGCTGGTGAACACGACCACCGTTTCCTGATCGAGTCCCTTGTTTCGCAGAGTCTTCATGACTCGCCCCACGCTGTCATCGATCGACAGAATCATTTCGCAGTAGTGGCGGTACATTTCCGTCAGCGACTGTTTTGCTCGACCGTGGTACGGAAATTCCACACCGTGCCAGCTGTTCCTTTGGTCATGGACCCACATCGGCTTGCCGGCGTAGTTTTCCACTGAGTTGGCCATCGTTGCGGGCACTGCCACCGCGGCATTCTTATAACGATCGCGGTGCCGCGGTGCCGGATCGTACAGGCCATGCACGCCTTTGTGAGACAGGTACAACAGAAACGGCTGGTCGCCAGTGCGGTCGTCAAGCCATTCCTCGCTGTAATCGGTCAGCTCGTCGGTCATGTATTTCGTGCGCGGCACCTGACGACCATTGACGTTCAGCGTCTGCTTTTCAGGTGCGTACGTCCCCTGACCTCGAAAACTGACCCAGTGATCAAACCCGGGACGTGCAGCGTCGCTGGATCCGCCCATGTGCCATTTGCCGATGAAAGCGGTTTCGTAATCAGCCTGCTGCAGCAGCTGCGGAAACGTCTGAGTTTCCTGCGGCATGCGATCGGCATTGTCCACCACCTTGTGGTTATGCATGTACTGCCCCGTCAGAAACGATGCACGCGACGGCGAACACAGAGACGTCGTCACAAACGCGTTCGTAAACTGCACGCCCTTGTGCGCCAGGGCGTCAATATTCGGCGTCTCCACAAACGGGTGGTTCATGAAACCGAACGTGTCGTAACGCAGATCGTCAATCAGAATGAAGACGACATTTCTGTGCCGCGGTGGTTCTTCGCATGTGCCAAAGGAAAACGTGGTCAACACAATGATCAGTGCAGCAATTGATCGCACGGTGGACCTCGACAGCAGAAGGTTGATTGAAGATTCACAAGCCTGGCAGATCAGACTACCCGGAGAGAAGAGGGTCGGGAGTCTTTTTCGGATTTACGACGATGACAACAGACGGGACCTCGTCCGAAAAAGACTCCCGACCCTTTCCTTTACTCAAGTAGGCCGAATCCAGGAGCCTACAGCAGTTTTCAAAATCACGCGGTCGTCTGTAGCGGAATTCGCCAAGACTTTCGGCAATGACAGGTCGAAAGCCTTGGCGGCTTCCGCTACGAAAAACAGTAAAATGCTCTCAGCGACGCCGCTCCGGCAATGGGGTGAATGTGGATGTAAGATTAAACTGCGCGGTGCCGGAACAGCGCTTCGCTCGGTCACGGCCTACTTGGTTCAGACAACAGGATGGCTTCGGACATCCCGTCCTGATACCCTCGACTGCAGCACGGGGCGAGGCAGGTGCTTCTGCCAATCCGGCCCGTTTCCATACGTCAGCGTTGATGGAGCTGGTTTGCCCTTGAAAATGTCGAAACTGAATTCCCTTGCAATTCTGATCACCACGCTGATATTGCTTCTGGCTGGACAGAACAGGTCCGTCGCGACCGATGACGTCGACTTCCGGCGGGACGTGGCTCCTATTCTGCAGGCTCGGTGTCTGAGCTGTCATAACGAACGTGACCGCCGCGGTGGACTGTCTTTGCACTCAAGTCGTTCTGTGCGAGCCGGTGGTGAAAGTGGCGTGGTGCTTACGCCGGGGGACGTGGATGCCAGCGACCTGCTGGATCTGATCCTTCCTGCCGACGGAACGGCTGAGATGCCAAAGGACGAGGCTCCGCTTGATGCATCGGAGATCGCCGTCATTCGAAAATGGATCGAATCCGGTGCGGCCTGGCCGGATGACGTTGTCCTGGAACCGCCAGTGCTGTGGTCACTCAAACCTATTCAACGACCCGAGATTCCAGAGAATCAAGCCGCGTTCGACAGCTTTTCCATCCGAAACCCCATTGACGCGTTTGTGGCGGCACGGCACACGGAGGCCGGACTCACTCCTGCTGCCGGGGCCGACAGACGCACTCTGATTCGTCGGCTGTACCTGGATTTAACGGGGCTCCCGCCGTCTCCGGATGCTGTCGAATTGTTCGTACTGAACGAGGCCCCCGCAGCCTATGAGCAACTGGTCGATGAATTGCTGAGTTCTCCGCATTACGGAGAACAGTGGGGACGATACTGGCTGGACCTGGCTCGGTATGCGGACAGCGAGGGCTATCTGGGCGACAACGAACGGCCTCATGCGTGGGTCTATCGCGAATGGGTCATTAACGCGATCAACCTGGACCTGCCATTCGATCAGTTCACGATCGAACAGCTGGCGGGCGACCTGCTGGATGAACCCACTCTGGAACAGAAGATCGCGACAGGCTTTCACCGCAATACTCTGCGAAACACCGAAGCGGGAGTGGATCTGGAATTGTACCGCACCAAGGAAATTGTGGACCGAGTCAACACAACCGGCATGGTCTGGCTGGGCTTAACGCTGGGCTGTGCTGAATGTCACGACCACAAGAACGACCCCATCAGTCAGAAAGAATTTTACCAGCTGTACGCATTTTTCAACAATGCTGACGACGTAGGAGTGACAGCGACCAGGCCATGGGAGATCGCCGAACACAACCAGGCCATGCAGATCTGGCAGCCACAATGGGATGAATTGCTGCAGAAGCTGCAACACTTTGAAATGGAAAACCTGACGACGGAGCAGAAAACCGAGCTGTCGACAAAGCTGGACAGGACCGGCAAGTCGACAGACATAAACGCCGTCGAAACGTTTTACCGCACAAAAGAGTCGGGGTGGAAAGAGTTGCAGCCCCGACTGGAAGCACACACCAAAAAGAGGCCCGTGCAACCGTCGACCAAAGCCCGCGCCTTCGCTGAACGCCGCAAGGATCGTCGAGAGACCTTTGTCCATGTCCGCGGCGTCTACAATCGACCTGGCGACAAAGTGAGTCTAGGAACACCGGCCGTGCTGCCGCCGCTGCAGCCGCGAGCCGCCGTGCCGGACCGGTTCGATTTGGCCCGATGGTTGTTTCATGAAGACAACACGTTGACCGCACGAGTGGCCGTAAACAGAATCTGGCAGCAATTGTATGGCCAGGGGTTGGTGGCGACTGCCAACGACTTCGGAACTCAGGGAGCGACGCCCACGGACCGAGTATCGGCGTTTGGGGTGGAGTCGCAAAGCGATGATCCGCCTGATCGTGCTGTCGTCCACGTACCGCCTGTCGTCGTCCTCCAATTCCGTTGCTGGGCAGCAGCAGGCTGGCAATCAACTTTTATGGAGACAGAATAGTTATCGCGTCAGTGCCGAATCTGTCCGCGACCTTCATCTGGCGGCCAGCGGACTGCTGAATCGTACGATCGGCCGTCGTGGAATCCGTCCGCCGCTGCCGGCGTTTGTGACGGAGGTGGGACGCAGCGTGAAGTGGCCGGTCAGTCAGGGCAGTGAGCGCTATCGCCGAGGCATGTACATCTTCTTCAAACGCACGGTGCCGTACCCGATGCTGATGACGTTCGATGCGCCGGACGCGACCGTTTCCTGCAGNNTGGGGGCGGAAGCCGCCCGGCAGTTCACTGAGGAGCCCAGGGAAGCAATCCACATAATTTTCCTGAGATGTCTGGGAAGGCCTCCCGCTGAAGACGAATTGAATTTCCTTATGGCGGCGCACGATGAAGTCTTACTGCTGATGGAAGATGAACAGACGAAGGCAGGTAGTGAAGACGGGGCCGCCGCAATGATCGCGATGGCCCGGATCGTGATGAATCTGGATGAGTTTGTGACGCGGGATTGAATGACATGACAGCTACCAATCACAATCCATGCGACCTTGAGCGTCGAAAATTCTTCACGTCCAGCGGCAGCGGACTGGGCACGCTGGCGCTGGCGTCGTTGCTGCAGGACGACGGACTGCTGGCCGGTGAGACGCCGTTGCCATTTACTCACTTCGCTCCAAAAGCGAAACGCTGCATCTACCTGTTCATGGAGGGCGGTCCGAGTCAGATGGACCTGTTCGATCCTAAGCCGAAGCTGAACGAACTGGATGGGCAGCCCATGCCCGAATCGCTTCTGAATGAAATTAAGTTCGCGTTTATTCAAAAAGAGAGTGCCAGGCTGATGGGCAGTCCGCGTCGATTTCGTCGGCACGGTGAATGTGGCATGGAGTTGTCTGACCTGCTGCCGCACCTGAGCACTTGTGTCGATGACATAGCGTTTGTGCGATCGATGCATTGCGAACAGTTCAATCATCTGCCAGGCCAGCTGATGATGCTGACTGGTTCTGCTCTGCAGGGCTGGCCGACATTCGGGTCGTGGCTGAACTACGGACTGGGCAGTGAATCAAAGAATCTGCCGAGTTACGTGGCGATGACCACTCTGGGACGAGGTCTGCCGGGTGGAGCATCCAGCTGGTCCAGCGGATTTCTGCCGTCTCAACACTCCGGCACGCTGTTTCGGAATCAGGGAAGTCCCGTGCTGAATCTTGCCAATCCTCCCGGCATATCGCGCGATGTTCAGGCACGAAGTCTGCAGACCATCAACGAACTGAACCGCGTTCGCTTTGACCGCGTCGGCAACCCCGAAGTCAACAGCCGTATCGAAGCCTATGAACTGGCATTTCGCATGCAGCAAACGGCTCCGGAATTGCTCGATCTATCGGGAGAATCAAAGGCAACTCTGGAAGCATACGGACTGGACCGCCCGGACAATGCGAAGGATGCCACTGCCGGCTTTATGGGATCGTATGCCCGCAACTGCCTGCTGGCTCGCCGCATGATCGAGCGTGGTGTGCGCTTCGTGACTCTGTTTCTGTCGACGTGGGACCACCACAGCTATCTGAACAGCGGTCTGAAGCGATACACACAGATTTCCGACCAGCCGGTCACGGCTCTACTGAAAGACCTGAAGCAACGAGGACTGCTGGATGAAACGCTGGTCGTGTGGGGCGGTGAATTCGGTCGGACACCTCTGGGTGAAAACCGAGTCAACTTCAAGACGGTGACCGGACGCGACCATCATCCGTATTCGTTCAGCATGTGGCTGGCAGGTGGCGGCGTCAAAGGTGGTCAGGTGATTGGCGAGACCGATGAAATCGGCTGGGGCGTCGCCAAAGATCCGGTCCATGTGCACGACCTGCATGCCACACTTCTGCATCTTTTTGGCATGGACCACAAGAAGCTGACCTATCGCTTCCAGGGCCGCGATTTTCGCCTGACGGATGTGGCGGGCAATATTGTGGAGCAACTTCTGCAGCATACGGCGTGAACAGTTCTGCATTACAGCAGTTTTCAAAATCACGCGATCGTTCTGTAGCGGAATTCGCCAGGAATTTCGGCAGTGACAGGTCGAAAGCCCTGGCGGCTTCCGCTACGACAAAAAGCACAATGCTCTATTCATCCATTTCGGCCAGCACTTTTCCTACCAGGCGTCCACTGGTCATGGCCCATGCGATGTGCAGGCCGTGGCCCCAGAGAATCTGGCCGCCCAGTCCGTTTTGACCGATGGCGTACAGTCCGGTGATTGCGGCACCGCTGCGATCAAGCACACGGAATGACGTGTCAATCGCGGCTCCACCTTCGGTTGTGGTGAAGTAGGATTTGACGGGGCCCAGCAACACCCAACGGTTTCCCTGCAATGCTCTTTTCATCTGCGGCACGCCGTCGAATTTCTGCGTCCCAGCCGCGGCGGCCATAAGTTCTGTCGGCGGCAGGTTCCGTCGGGCGGCGAGTTGTTCAAGCGAGCCGGCTGCGGTCGCAACATCCGGCCGCAGCCTCAGATAATCGTCAACGTACGCATATGCAATTTCGGGCGCGGTGGAAATGAAGTGTGGCCATTGGCTGTAGCGTTTGATAATCGCTTCATCCAGCAGAATCCACGCCACCTTATCCGGCTGATTCGCCACGGCGATTTCTCGGTCAGAGCTGGCCAATTCATCGCAGAATCGTCGACCGTGTTTGTTGACCAGGATGGCTCCGTCGTCCAGCAGGGCGTCTTCCGGATGCTGCCACGTCACCAGCAGTCTTTTGATGAACGCGTTGATCACGAACTTTGGCACCAGCGGCAACAGAGCGCCCATTAGTTTCACGGCTGCAGGGTTGGACGGCAGCAATTGTGAGAACGACTTCCGGGGCGGAGGAACGAACCGAAATTCGGGACCGTAGGTGATGGACATGTTGCGTAATTGTCCGCCGACCGACGCGACAAGTCGGTGGCCGTCGCCCGTTGCGTCAGGATTGATTCCCTCAACAGCCGCAAACGTCGGGCCTTTATGTTCCGCGATCATCTGGGCGTTATTCGCATAGTCACCGGCCGCCAGCACGACGCCACGTTTCGATGTTTCCGCACGCTGTATTCCGTTCACGTCCACGGTCACACCTGTCACTCGGCCATCGGTCCGCAGCAATCCCGCGACAGAGGCATTTGTAGTGATGTGTCCCCCAAGACGCAGGAAACGCATATGCAGAGCACTGATGTATGCCTTCGCATTGGGGATGACGTTGTGCATTCTGGGCACACGATTGGGTGGTTCGGGGCTGGGGCCGTGGAAACGCAGCCCCATGGCTTCCAGCCAGTCCAGCGTGTCCGCTGCATGGCTGAGAAAGAACTCACGTAATTCGCAGTTTCCAGCTGCCTCAACGTCCGACCTTGCAAACCGGCCTGCATCTTCGTTGTGGTCGCGTGAATTGTCGTCGATATTGTTTCGCCGCTGATGCCGCGTGCCGCTGGCGGTAAACGAACCGACGGCAATGCCCGTTGTGCCACCCAGTTGAGGACGTTCCAGGCAACTGACGCCCGCCGCAATGCCGCTGCCTCCGCCACCGACAATGATGACGTCCGGAATGTCAGCAACCGAGCGATCCACAGTGACGTGTTCCCCAAATGTTCCATCGTTCCGACTGACGTTCCTCGTCAATCGCCATGTGTCACAGCGATCGCGTTGCGAAAGATCGATTCGTACAGGTTCTTCACTCCGCCGGCTTTTCGCGCAGCAGCCAGACCAGGTACTTCGCCGTTTCGTCGGCGATCACGTTGTAGCCGGCCAGATTGGGATGACGGTCGCTGTACCAGCCCGGCAGATGCCCCAGAATCGGATCCAGCTCATTGGCCATAACAACAACCCGATCTCCGTGAACAAACGGTTTCACAAACTCGTGATACTTTTGCGGAACATTGCCCAGCGGATACCGACGATAGTTGAGCATATTATGCCCCTTCTTCAGTTCCGCGGCGTAGCGTGGATAGATATCGAAGACGGGCAGCTGTTCCTGCTCTGCAACCTGTCTCACCAGATCGTTGATTTCCTGGCTGGCCTCTTCGTTGGCAAACGGAATGACGGTCATCGGAATCAGCGACGCATCGGGATGATCTTTCCGCAGGCGGTCGATGAGTTCGTGAAAGTGCGTGGGGAATTCGCTGGTGAAGTTCTTTACCCTCGCCCGATCGTTCAGCCCGTAGCGAATAAAGACATAGTCAACGCCCGGCAGCTTTGCGGCATCGCGATCGTAACGGCCGGAATCTATGAGCCTGCGAATGTACTCACCGCTGAGGCTGGAGTTAGTCACGTGGCACGGTGGAACATTTTCTTCGGCAGCGAGCAACTGTTCCAGGACAGTCTCAAGATGCGGCCCGTTTGGTTTCAGCAGTCGCGGGATGCTGCCTTCCGCCGTGCTGTCACCCAGCAACAGAATTTGCACCTTGCCTTCATGCTCTGCTCTGGCTGTGAGCGGTAGCATGACCAGAAGTAACAACAGGCCGAACAATCGAGTGGCAGAGAATATCAAACGCAGGGCAGGCATATCGTTCATTGGATCATTCGAGCGAAGGAGTGGTGGGACGAAGTTTGCGGAGGTCAGGACGTCATGGTACGACATAGAAGCAAGTCTGTCGCATGGTCGCTGTCAAACGAAGACGGCAACACAGCGGTTCTCACGTCCGAACTCGCATGCCGTCCGCCCATCGGCCGAACCGAAGCATTCTGGGCGATCAATATTGTATTTGCCGCCACTGTGTTGGAATTACTGTGCAGAATATAGACAATCGCAATGCTGACAGCGCAACACATTCCGCCGCGCTGTTTTACTCCCACCTCAAATCTCCTTCCGGAACACAACAATGAACCGTCGTCAAATGCTCACCACTTCGGCTGCCGCAATGACCGCCTTTGCAGCCAGGGGGTTGCCTGCGGTTGCGACCGCCGATGATCAGACGCCTCGCTTTATTGACATGCATACCCATATCGGGACATACACCAATGGCAACAAGGAGCTAACGGCGAAGGCACTCGTGGAATGGATGGACCAGCACAATATCGAGAAGGCGGTCGTGCTGCCGTTGGTGTCACCCGAATCCACAACCTATCTGCAGCTTCCGGATGCAGCGATCAAGGCTTCAAAAGAGTTTCCGGACCGCCTGATTCCGTTCTGCTCGATCGACCCGCGCGCCATCATTCGGGGCGGCGTGGAGGGGCTGGTTGACATCCTGCGCAAGTACGTCGACCAGGGAGCCAAGGGCTTCGGCGAACATAAAGTCGGTCTCGATTTTGATGACCCGCTGATGATGCGTGTCTACGAGGCCTGCGAGCAGGTCGGAATTCCATTGTTGTTCCACATCGACAACATCCGCGGCAAAGACAAACCCGGTCTGCCGCGACTTGAGAACGCCGTTCGGTCATTCCCGAAACTCAACTTCATCGGACACGGCCCGGGCTGGTGGGCATCGATTTCGGGGCTCGATGACCAAAAATCGCTTGGCGGCTACCCGAACGGCAAAGTGCTGCCGGGCGGGGCCATCGATCGGCTGATGGAAACGTATCCCAATATTTACGGCGATCTATCCGCGGGTTCAGGGTCCAATGCCATCAGCCGGGATCTGGAATTCGGCCGCGAGTTTCTGATTCGTCGTCAGGACCGCATTTGTTTCGGGACCGACTATCTGCAGCCAGGGCAAAAGGTGCCTCAGTTTGACGTTTTCAAGAATCTGGATCTGCCATCAGACGTCCGTAAAAAGATCTACCGTGGGAATGCTGAACGCGTCCTGGATCTTTGATGGGACAGGTGGCACGGTCGGAAACACGGCCCCGCGACGGGATCTTACATTCAGACGTCCAGACCGGTCAACGTACCGGAGCTTGAACCGAAACTGTCCGCCTCGATACCGACCCGCTGCAGCATGCTGACGAACAGATTGCACAGCGGTTTATTGTTATCGCGTTTGAACGCCAGATGCCGACCGTGCCTGAATCCCCCGCCCGCCAGAAGAATGGGCAGGTTGGTATTGTCGTGCGTGTTAGAGTCGCCCATGTTGCTGCCATACAGAACCATGGTGCTGTCCAGCAGTCGCCGGTCGCCATGCTGCTTATTCGCCAGTTCCTGCAGAAGTTCGTGCAGCAGTGTCATCTGCTGGTGGTCGACGTCTTTGAGTTGTGCCACTTTCTCCTCCGCCTGTCCGTGATGACTGAGGTTGTGGTATCCGTCCGTTGTCTGCTGCTTTTCATGCAACTGAAAAACGGGTGTCGCAAAGGCATCAACCATCAATGTAACGATCCGTGCAGAATCGGACTCCAGCGCCAACCGGGCCATCGACAGCATCAGTTCGAACTTTTTGAAGAACAGCTTCCTGTCGTGGATTTCCGGGGGTAGGGGCTGCACGGTGACGGGCTTCGGCCGCAGTTCCCATTCACGGGCCGAATGCAGGCGCTGTTCGACCTCGCGAACGGATGTGAGGTACTGATCCAATCGACTGCGGTCATTGTTGCCCAGACGACGCTTAAATTGCCGTGCGTCGTCCAGCAGCGTATCCAGGATACTGCCGCGTTCTTCCAGCCGCTGCAGTTGCCGAGCGACATCCGCCGGTTTGCCCTGCACGAACATCCGGCGAAACAGTGCTGGCGCGCTGTCTTCGGCGGGCAACAGAGAACCATCCCTTGTCCAGGACAGGCTGCGATTGGCCTTGTCGATGTTCACTCCGAGATTGAGCGTCGGAAAGCGAGTGACCGGACCAAGTGCCTCTGCTGCAAATTGATCCAGTGAAATACTGTTCCGAAAGCCGCTGCGGGTCGGTCCCCGTGCGGCGGTCAGAAAGCAGTTTTCAGTACTATGTCCACCTGCGACATCGGGATGAGACAGACCGCTGATGACCGTAAAGTCGTCCCGCAAATCGGCGAACTGTGACAGATACGGAGAGAGCTCGTAGTCTGCCCCCGCGCTATTCGGGAAAAACGGCTTTGGCAGCACGCCCAGATTGTTTGAAATCAACAGCATCCGACGGGGTATCTGAGCAGCACCTGATCGTTCACCTTCAGAAGCCGTCGCGATAGTCTCCAGCCACGGCAGAGCCAGAGTCACGCCCAGACCTCGCAGAAATGTTCGGCGAGCCGTAGCGTCTGTTGTCGCGATGCAGGTTCGTGGCATGTTGTCGCAGCTTCAATCAGTTTTGATTCAGGTGGTTGCGCTTCAGAAACAAATTGTCGTTCGTTGGCCGATCGTCGTGAGCGTTGGAAACTGATTCGTGCTCCACTGGTCCCAGAAAGATTCGGCTTTGTACCATGGCCCGCAGCAGGTCGCCGGTGCGATAACCGTTCGTTGCCAGGACATCCAGAATACGGTCGATCTCAGCGCGGTCCGAAAACCTCACCGGAGTACCCGTCGCGTAGACGGTGAACTGTTGCAGCAGATTCTGAGCGAGTTGCCGTGGATCTGCAGACAGCAGTTTCTTCAGTTCATGAAGATTCCGGAATCTACGGCCATCCCGCAGCGTTCCGCTGGCGTCGACTGACGATGACAGTGTGTACTCGAAATCATGGCCCGCTCGATCAATGCCCGTCACTTTTTCACCTTGTCCCAGGCTACGATATCGAGTCCGCCATCCTCCCAGAATGTCGAAGTTTTCCAACGCGAGACCAACGGGATCAAATCGGGCGTGGCAGTTTGCGCACGATTCAGACTTCGTATGCAGATCCAGCAGTTCTCGAATCGTCTTCGCCCCACGAATGTCCGGTTCGACCGCGGGAACGCTGGCTGGCGGAGGCGGGGGCGGCTGTCCGATCAGTCGTTCCATGATCCGACGGGCGATGTCGTCGTGCCGTTGGCGGTGACCTTCAGAATCGCCGCCTGAGTCAACAGACCGCCATAGGGACTGTCCGCGGGCAGTATGACTTTCTGCAGTGCAGAACCACTGACTGGCGGCAGCTGATAGTGCTGTGCAAGGCGATCGTTCACGTAAGCGAAGTCTGTGTCAATCAGCACACTGACGGGCAGATTTTCGCGCACCATCGCAGTGAAAAACTCGCGTGTCTCCCGTTCCATCGATTCCACCAGATACGCGTCAAAGCGGTACTCCGGATAAAGTCGCACGTCCGGCTCATCGCGATGAATTTGCCGCAGGTTCAGCCAGTAGTCCGTGAAGTTCCGCACAAACCGTTCAAAGCCCGCACCTTCGATCAGACGATTCGTTTCCTGACTCAGAACATCGACATCGCGAAGCTGACTTGCTTCGGCGCTATCCATCAATCGCGGATCGGGCCGGGTGTTGGTCAAAAAGTGTGACAGCCGCGAAGCGATGGCGTAGTGGATATTGCTATGAGGACCGTGGACAGAACGCTCGTTGTGCAGCGACAACGGCTCGTGCAGATAGAGCACGTGGCCGGAACACAGAAAGGCCTTGTATCCGGCCAGCATCGCTTCGGCGAATGGTCTCCCCTGCTCCAATCTGGACGAGATCAATCGTACAAAGGTCTGCAGAGTGTCGTCCGCCACTGGCTGCCTTGCCGCTCGATCGACGAACCTGCGCATAAGTCGTCGCACGTCCTGTTGCGGTTTCTCTGAGACAACACCGACGGACAGCCCACTGTCGTTTTCCACAGCGCAAATGGGTAGATCGCCGAATAGCACACGATGAGATGGTGGCGGCCACGCTGCGGGTGACAAAGGGCCTTCAATTTCAAGCCATTGAAACGCAACACCCGGCTGACCTTCATCGGGAAATGGTGGGTAGCGATATGTCGGTGGACCGCCGTCGACATTTCTGGCCAGGGGGACCGGCAGCCCGAGCAGGCTGTATTCAAACGTTTCGCCCTCGCGCAAATGAACCGTGGTTTCGTAGTCCGCACGATCCGGCTGAATGTCCATCAGTCCGCCGGTTGCGCGTACGTCACCAGAGACGTCGGCCCCCGAAGGTTTCCGTGCTCGAAATGTCATCGGCACGGGTAGCGTTGCCGGTGCCAATTCAAACCCGGGCAACTGCACGACCGCCCGCGCAGAGAATCGCACGCGGTACTCGCCAGGCAGACGGGCCACGAAACCCTGTGGATAACCATAATAGGGCCAGTGTGCCGAACGAAACAGGGCCATCTCGATCGTTTCGTCGTCGGGGGATTCAGCCAGTTGCTCGCTGTCAATGGCCTTCGAATCCCTTGCGAAGAACATCGCCTCCCGGTTTCCGAATGTCGCCGTTTGTGAGAACAGCCGGCGGCCGACGGCGCGATACGTGGACGACGCAGGTGCTTCAATGCCACTGGCCATCGCTTTCAGCAATGCCGCTTCCGCCGCTTCCAGGTACGCCGTCAATTGTACGCGTGAGATGTCCAGCGTGTCCGTCGTCTTGTTGAAGCGGTGACCTTCACGGTCTTCCGGCAGCATGTCCCGAATGTCCAGCGTGGGAAGGGCCAGCACATCGCGCAGGTTCTGCTGATACTCGTCCCGATTCAGCCTCCGCATAGGTCCACGACCGGTGGCAGCAACCTCCTTCCCATCTGCCGCGTGAAGCGAGGTCGCCAGGGTCATCACCAGGCTTGTGCGTTGATCAACCGGAAGGCCATCTCGATCCGGCGGCATTTCGCCCTGTACGATGCGATCGTGGATTCGAACCCAGCGTTTCCGGATGTTTCGGTCACTCAGTTCAAACGACAGAGAATCCAGGTTGAGTCCGCCTTCCGAAGTTTCTTCGTTGTGGCAGTCAAAGCACGCTGCTTTGAAGACCGTGTGAATCGAGGCGGGCTTTGCAATGTCGTCAGATTCGGTCGCAGACGCGATGCCCGCAGAAAACGTGAACAGCATCAGCAGGACACAACCAGTTGCAGCGTGTATCGAAGCCGGGCCTGGACTGGGGCATTCCGCGTGGCAACGGAGTCCCACAGCAAAACCAACGATCTCATTCACGACAACACTTCCTCAGAGACACCGATATTCAGCACTGAATTCGCCTTTGATATGGACCAGCATACCGCTGGCGAACGGCAGCCGAAACCCCATCGCTCGGAGCTTTTCGCTCGTACTGACAGTCAGCATCATGCGTAAAACCAATACGTCATCGAGCGAAACCCAGTCACCGGCACACGGATTACGTGCCCACACGGAAAGAAACTGCCGAGAGTACAGGTTAGTCACTTGAATTCATCCTCATTTGCCGGATTATGTGAAATCGTGTCTCGGCGAGGTGCGTCGGTCCATGAAAACACCGGAAAACCCAGCGGTTAGCTCAGATGTCTACGCTTGGCTTCCGAACGTCCAATTCAAAGGAATAGTCCCAATGTCTAAAGTCTCGCTCACATTGGCCACCGTGCTCGCGCTGCAGACGGTGACGTTCGCATCTGATTTCGATGCACTTGCCAGGAAGCTGCCGGCTGGCACGAACGTACTACTGGCCATCGACGTGGACAAAGTCATGGCGTCAGAGATGGCCGTGAAAAACAATTGGGGCGGTCGCGCAGACGATGGCAACCGGCCCGTCTATCTGCCTCAGGAAGCCGACAAAGTCCTGGTTGCTGCACAGGTTGATCCTGCGAGAGGTTTTGCCCAGGCCTGGGAGGTGGCCATCATGGGGCTGAAGGAATCGCTGCCGATGCGGTTGATTGCGAAAGCGGAAGGTGGCTACACAGATACGATTGACGGCATGAAAGCGGCGTGGGTGCCCAGTGACGCGTATTTCGTTGAGATTGAACCCCTGACAATGGGACTGATGCATCCGGCGAACCGACAGGCTGTTTCACGTTGGGCTGAATCCCAGAAAAGAAGAGCCACATCACCAGTCTCGGACTATCTGCTGGGCGCCGTCAGTGCGGTCAAATCAGGGCCGCAGATCGTGCTCGCCCTGGATGTTCAGAACAGTGTGCAACCGCATCGCGTACATCAAACACTCTCTCAATCCGAAGTGGTAAAAAAACAGAAACTCAATGTCGACGAAGTCACCTCCGTCATGACAAGTATGAGAGGGTTGAAACTTAGGATAACAATCACTGACAAAGCCCGTGGCAGCCTGCAGATCGACTTTGGCAAGCCGGTAACCTTCAACGAACGCGCCGCTAAGGGGTTGTTGCTGGGGGCACTCACAAACTTTCAGGCGGAACTGCCGGGCGTTGAAGACTGGGACGTCAAAGTCAGCGGCAATACGATTCTGTGCAGCGGCGACACCGAACCGGACGCCCTCCGCCGCATTCTCAGTATGCTGGAGATCCCCACAACAAAATTCAGCAGTCTGAAGGAGCAGGACACTAACGAAGCCACCGGAGACGTGATGGCCCAAAACTCTTTGGCCTACTTCAAGTCAATCACGAAGTTGACCAACGACCTTGAGAAGAACAGTAAGTCCAGCCGCGGCGACAACTACTGGATGGATCGCTACGCTCAAAAGATTGACCGACTGCCGATTCTGCACGTCGATCCGGACCTGCTGAACTTCGGCCAAAAAACTGTCGAAACATTTCGGGTGATGTCCGAAGCCAGAAAGAGTGCGAACATGTCAGCCGGCGTGCGACAGGCCAACATTTTTTCGTCGGGCAGCGGCGGCGGCTACGGCGGCTACGGCGGCTATAATAATGGTTACCGCAACAGTGGGTACTACAATGGCCGGGCGAACGCTCGTTCCTCGCTGAGCGCCATGAACACGGCAAAGCTTGAGGAAGCGGCTGGCGCATCCAGCACCAAGATTGAGGGCTTCCGCAGGATCAACAACGCCACGTCTGAAATGCGTCGCCTGATGACGGAACGTTACAACATCGAATTTTAAACGGTGAATTTCGGTCGTAAACCACCAGCTCTGCCGGCGAGCACTCATGAGGCTCTGCCGTTCCTGATACAAGCACGCAGCGCAAGCAAGCAAGTGACTGGAGTTCTACAAGGGTACGAGACTCACTCGCTGGCGCGTCGAGCTTGTATGGCGGCCCCTTCGACAGACTGTCCCGTTATCTGGTGAGGCAAGGCAATCTGCATTGTTTCGTTCGTATCATGCTACGGCCGTAAG
>LWDU01000231.1_pt1 | contig 16001 bp, 17 predicted proteins | sample 727161 | NCBI WGS metagenome assembly LWDU01 (sample SAMN04566230, study PRJNA314399) | hydrothermal vent metagenome | isolation source: deep sea hydrothermal plume seawater | place: Mexico: Gulf of California, Guaymas Basin | collected 2004-07-11 | reverse complement strand
GAACAACTAAAAACCGTCCATCCTGACCTTGATTTAGTAGTAGATTATGGTTTTTTATGGTGGTTGGGCAAGCCTATATATTGGTTGTTAAATGTTGGCCATGATGTCTTTAAAAACTGGGGTGTTGCCATTATCTTTTTAACACTCCTTCTAAAGATTGTGACTTGGCCTTTTTCGGCTGCTGCCTATAAATCCATGGGTAAAATGAGGTTGTTACAACCCAAAATAACTGCGTTGCAAGCACAACATGGGGATGATAAGCAAAAGCTGGGGCAAGCAACAATGGAATTCTATAAAAAAGAAGGCGTTAATCCCCTTGGCGGCTGCCTTCCAATATTGGGTTTTAATGGAAACAGTTGAATTAAGACATTCGCCTTTTGTGTTTTGGATTGACGATCTTTCTGCTATGGATCCGTTTTTTGTGTTACCCCTGCTTAACGCTGCTGGCATGTATTATTCTCAAAAATTAACTCCTACACCTGCAAACGCAGATCCTATGCAAGCTCAAATGATGAAATATTTTCCTCTGATTTTTGCTTGTATATTCGCGTTTTTTCCTTCGGGGTTGGTTTTATATTGGTTGGTTAATATGCTGGTCACTCTCTTGCAACAATGGTGGTACTACAGAAAAATAGCCAAGCCTTAGTTGTAAAAAGATGAACCCAGATACTATTGTAGCTCCAGCTACTGCCCCGGGTAGAAGCGGAGTGGCAGTCATAAGACTATCGGGGCCTTTGTCTTTTAAAATTGGTAAGCTGCTTTGTGGTGGTTTGGCTAACCCTATGTTTCTTAAGCCCTGTTCTGTTAAAAACTCTTCTCAACAAACAATAGACAGGGGCCTTGTTGTTTGTTTTAAAGGTCCTGCCAGCTACACCGGAGAGGATGTTATTGAAATACATTGCCACGGCAACCCTGTTATCGTAGACCTTATTATAAAAGAGGCTCTGGATTTTGGGGCAAGGGTGGCTGAACCAGGAGAATTTACAAAGCGCTCTTTTTTAAACGGTAAAATTGATTTAGCTCAGGCTGAATCAGTTGCTGATTTAATAGCAGCTCAAACTGACAGTGCCGTCTTGGGCGCCAACGCCTCTCTGGCTGGTGAATTTTCTAAAGAGGTTGTGGGGTGCATTGAATCTTTGGTCGGACTTAGGGTGGTGATTGAGGCCGCCTTAGACTTTCCTGATGAAGAAACCTCTGACGAAGACATTAAAGATTTGGTGGCAGCTGTCGAAAATCAAATTAGTTTTTTAGACAACCTCACTCAAAACGCTAACCAAGGTGTATTAATGCGAGAGGGGATCAGGGTGGTTATTCTTGGGGCCCCTAATGTTGGAAAATCTACTTTATTGAATTGTTTCGCAAAAGAAAATCTTGCAATTGTTTCGGATGGCCCGGGGACAACGAGAGACTTAATATCAGTAAGTGTTAATTTGGGTGGTGTGCCTGTTGAGTTTGTAGATACCGCAGGCATACACACCAAGGCTCAAGACCCTGTAGAAATTGAAGGTATGAACAGGGCTCGAAAAGCTACAGAAAGTTCTGATGTGGTTTTAGAGGTGGTAGACGTTAGGAATATCTCTGAATTTGAGAGGTTAGATAAAAAAAGCATACTTGTTTTTAATAAAATAGATTTGTTAACGGGTGATGTTTTGAATTCTTCTAAGGGGGCTTTTATATCGGCTGCAAACGGGAACGGAATAACCGAGCTTATAGATTTAATTATTGAGAGTGCCGGTTTAAAACCGGGTGTTGAAGTCCCTGCTCTGTCTAGAAGAAGACATATCCATTGTCTTGATAGAGCAACTATAAACCTGAAAGAGTCAGCAGCACTGCTTAAAGATAATGGTTTATTAGAGTTGGTGGCCGAGTCTCTGCTTTCGGCTCAAATAAATTTGGGTGAAATTACAAACCCAATTTCATCAGATGCTCTTTTGGGAGAAATTTTTTCTGAATTTTGCATAGGAAAGTAATATCCTGTTTACAACCGGGGTATGAATTTTTTCTAAATGTGAATTAAATAATTATCTACATTTAGTAATTTCATATTCACAGTTTTTAGGGTGGCGAAAACCTTTTTGTCATTCGCTAGAGGCTCTTTGTTTGCCAGCCCTAAATCATCTTACTGACAGAAGTTGTCCTCCCCAATAACTAAGAAAAAAATAATCTTATATAATATATATATAATTTTTTTTTATTAACACTGTGAATACTTTTGATTTAATTGTCATAGGCGGGGGTCATGCCGGAGCAGAAGCGGCCGCGGCCGCATCGCGTATGGGCATTGAAACCCTTCTAGTAAGCCACAAGAAAGAGACCATAGGACAGATGTCTTGTAATCCGGCTATAGGCGGAATTGGCAAGAGCCACTTAGCAAAAGAGGTTGACGCCTTAGGTGGGTTAATGGCTCGAGCAACCGATTTATCTGCAATTCATTATAGGGTTTTAAACTCAACGAAAGGCCAAGCCGTTAGAGCGACAAGAGCCCAAACAGACAGACAGCTCTATAAATTAGCCATTCAGAATCTTTTGGAGAGGGAAGAAAAATTAACGATTATAGGGGACTCTGTTGAGGACATTATCGTGGAAGATGGAGCTGTTATAGCAATAAAAACCTCCTCAGGAGGAGAGATAAAAACCAACAAAGTCATACTGACAACAGGAACGTTTTTAGGCGGCATAATGCACACAGGTTTTGAGCAAAAACCAGGCGGAAGAATAGGGGACCCGCCCAGTAATATTTTAGCCACAAGATTGCGCAACATGCCTTTTAGAGTAGGAAGACTTAAAACAGGCACCCCACCAAGACTGGATGGAGACACAATAAACTGGTCAAAATTATTAATACAACCAGGCGACACCCCAACTCCTTTTCTGTCTTACACGGGCAACAAAAACAAACACCAAAAACAAGTCAACTGTTATATAACTAGAACTAACCCCAAAACCCACGCACTAATAAGGAACTCCCTTAGTCAATCTCCACTTTATAGCGGAGCCATAGAGGGGGTGGGCCCCCGTTATTGTCCGTCTATAGAAGACAAAGTTGTAAGGTTTGCAGACAGAAACTCTCACCAAATATTTGTTGAACCAGAAGGCTTAAAAACAACTGAAATTTATCCAAACGGCATATCAACAAGCCTTCCTTCGGAGATTCAACTACAGATGATCAGGTCTATAAAAGGCTTCGAGGAAACCAACATAACAAAAGAAGGCTACGCCATTGAGTATGACTTTTTTGACCCAAGGGATCTAAAACACACCCTTGAAACGAAACACATAAAAGGCCTGTATTTTGCAGGACAGATAAATGGCACGACAGGATACGAAGAAGCAGCAGCCCAAGGCTTGATGGCAGGCATAAACGCAGCTTTAAACGCACAAAAGAAAAAAGGGTGGGTGCCAGGGAGACACGAAGCTTATATAGGAGTTTTAATAGACGACCTGGTGTCTCTTGGTACAAAAGAGCCATACAGAATGTTCACCAGCCGGGCAGAGTACAGACTAATCTTAAGGGAAGACAATGCCGATATGAGACTAAGCAAAAAAGGCCGAGAGCTGGGTTTGGTAGATGATGAGTTGTGGAACAAATACCAAGACAAAAAAAAGCAAAGCCAAAAAGAGTTAAAAAACCTAAAAACGAAAAAACTGAAGCCCAACACACAAGAAGCAATAGCGCTAACCCAAGAAACAGGAGAGGACATAAGCTCAACCAAAACACACCTGGAGCTTTTAAAAAGGCCTTCAATAAAATATAACAACTTGCCAAGCCATAACAAAAAATTAACTAAAAATATAATTGATGAAATAGAAGCAGAGATAAAATATGCCGGATATATCAAAAGGCAAAAAATCGAGATAACAAAGCTTCAAAAAAACGAGAACACAAAAATACCGACAACACTAAACTATGACAACGTGGTGGGCTTGTCGAACGAAGTAAGACAAAAATTAATATCGGCCAGACCCGAAAGCTTAGCCAGAGCTTCAAGACTACCAGGCATAACCCCGGCAGCCATCTCCTTGTTAATGGTTCACATAAAAAAAGAAAGAAAAATGGCAGGTTAAACATTGGAACAGTTAAACCAATATAAAAAATTACTTCTTAACTGGAACAAAACTCACAACCTTGTTTCAAAAAGTCAGGCCCTCAACTTGGACGACCACATAGACGACTCTCTTTCAATTTCACAATTTTTAGGAAACGAAATTGTCGACATGGGAAGCGGAGGGGGTTTTCCAGGACTCCCTTTGGCCATAAAAAACCCTTCAAAAAAAATCCACCTTGTGGAAAGCAACACTAAAAAGGCATCCTTTTTATTAAACACTATTAATCGCTTAGATCTTATCAATACCAGGGTGTATAACTGCAGAATGGAAGACTTGCAGCCAGAAAACTTCAGCCCCTCACTGGAAATTGTAACAAGAGCTTTTGGGCCAATATCTCAGATAATAAAATCTTCAGAACATTTTTTAGTTTTTAAAAACAACACATTAAAATTAATGAGAACCACACGCCAATACGAAGAAGACCTCTTGCCGGAAGGCTATAAGGAAACAAAGAGGGAAAAGATTTTGTTAAAAGGAAAAGACAAGGGGCGCATCTTGGTTACAATAGAATTAAACAAGAATTAAATGTGCAAACTTTAGTAATAGCCAATCAAAAGGGTGGAGTTGGAAAAACAACAACAGCTGTTAATTTGTGCGCTTCCTTGGCCGCGATGAAAAGAAGGGTTTTATTGGTGGATGCAGATCCCCAAGCCAACGCAACAACCGGCTCAGGTTTAGAAAAAGTAGACGAAACAGAAGGAACCTCCTCGGCCCTTTTAAATTTAGAGGGCAAAAGAATATTTAAAACCGACGGTCTTGGTTACGATGTTATGCCGTCAGGGCCTTCTTTGGTGGCAACTGAGTCTGAATTAAGAACTGTCGATGAAAGAGAGCTGGCCCTTTTGAAAAGCCTAGAGCCATTAAAAGACAAATATGATTATGTCGTCATAGACTGCCCTCCTTCTTTAAATTTACTTACAATCAACGGCTTAAGGGCCTCTAAAAATCTTTTAGTGCCTATGCAGTGTGAATATTATGCTTTAGAGGGTTTGGCCGGCCTGATAGAAACAATAGACCAATTAAACGCCAGTACGGGCCACAACCTTCAGTTAACTGCCATCGTAAGGACCATGTTTGACCCAAGGAACAAACTGGGAAAACAAGTAACAGAGGAGCTTGCAACCCACTTTAAAGAAGAGCTTTTTTCTACAGTCATACCGAGAAATATAAAATTGGCAGAAGCCCCAAGTTTTGGAAAACCAGCCCTTATTTACGAGCCAAATGCAAAAGGAACGTTGGCCTATCTTGCGATGGCAGGCGAGCTTATTGCGAGAATGGAAGACCAGTACAAAGAGGGTGCAATATGACTAAAGACAAGACCCCCTTGGGAAAGGGATTGGGTTCGCTTTTGGGAGATAGGCCCAAACAACAAAATGCCGGCTTAACAGAAATACCCACCGAAGACCTAACCCCGGGCCAATATCAGCCAAGAAAAAAAATGTACAGAGATACCCTCGAGGAGCTGGCTCAAAGCATTAAGCAGCAGGGAGTTATACAACCTTTAGTTGTTCGAAGGTTGGCATCTGGGCGCTATGAAATAGTGGTAGGAGAAAGAAGGTGGAGAGCGGCGCAAATGGCTGGCTTAACAACAGTGCCTGCGGTAGTGAGGGATTTAAATAATAACGAAACAGCAAAAATAGCACTAATAGAGAATTTACAAAGAGAAGATTTAAATGCCCTGGATCAGGCCAGGGGCCTTCAGCGCCTACAAAAAGAATTCAACCTATCCCAAGAGTCTCTTGGCGAGGCGGTAGGAAAATCTAGAACAGCAGTAGCAAACCTACTCAGGCTTTTAAAACTTTCTTTTGAGGTACAAGAGCTTCTTGAACAGGGAAAGTTGGAGATGGGACATGCCAGAGCCTTGCTTTCTTTGGACGAAAATCAACAAATCGTATTCGCAGCAGAAATAATAAAAAAAAGGTTTTCTGTCAGAGAAACTGAAAAGTATGTTTCGGTCAAAAAATCTAAAAACACTCCGCTGACCACAACAACATCAAAAGACCCGAACACAATTTCTCTTGAAAGAGAGGTTTCGGAAATCCTGGGCGCGACCACCGAAATAAAGCACAACAAGCAGGGCAGGGGCAAGATGGTAATAAGATATAAAAGCCTCGATATATTGCAAGGAATCTTAGAAAAAATTAAAAACTAATAAAATTACAATTGTGCTTGGACTCCGGGGCACACATCTTTATAATTGCGGCGCCCAACAAAACCAGAATGGCTAGCAAAGAACTAAACTCGACAGACTTTATACAACACCACCTCCAAAACTTAACCTTTGGCGAGTGTTCTGATGGAAAGTGGAGATTTGCTGACGGCCATATAAATTTAAACAAAGATCACGAGGCTCACGCAGAACATAAAGACTATACCTGTGATGTAAAAGAGATGGGGTTCAACGCCGTCCACGTTGACACAATGGGAATGTCTCTTTTATTGGGCGGGTTGTTTTGTTTGTTTTTTTGGAGGGTGGCTAAAAACGCCTCTGTTGACAAACCCTCAAAAGTCCAAAATGCCGTAGAGTACCTTTTTGATTTTGTAAAAGGTGTAGTGAATGATAATTTTCAAGATAAAAATAACAAGTTAATAGGCCCGCTGTCCCTCACTATTGTGTGTTGGGTCTTTTTAATGAACTTAACAGACTTGTTGCCGGTAGACCTTGTTCCTTGGATAGCCAACGGGTTTCAGTCTTCAACCATCTATGGGCCTATACATTACTTTAAGGTGTTGCCCGTAGCTGATGTAAATGCGCCTATGGGCATGGCTTTAGGAATAGCTATTTTAATTCATTATTACAGCATAAAGAAAAAAGGGCTTGGTGGGTTTTTAGGAGAATTAACACTACAGCCGCTAGGCAAATGGGCGATGCCTTTTAACATGCTAATAGAGATACCTGGTTTTTATGCAAAACAAATAGCCCTTGGCCTTAGGCTTTATGGGAATTTATTTGCAGGGGAAATGATATTTATTTTAATCGCACTCTTTTTCGGGGCACTTTTTGACAGCCTATACGGGTTTGCTTTAGGAGTGTTTGGAATTTTACTAAGCTTGGGGTGGGCAATTTTTCATGTTTTAATAATAGCCTTACAAGCTTATGTTTTTATGATTTTAACTGTTGTGTTTCTGAATCAAGCTCACGAAACACACTAATTTTTTAACACAAAAAGGAGAAAAAAAATGGAAGGAATGGAATTAGTAGCAGGAGCCCTCATGACGGGCTTTGGTGCAATAGGTGGCGCCATAGGCGTTGGTATTGTTGCCTCTAAGTACATGGAGGGAATTGCTAGGCAACCCGAGCTTCAGGGGTATTTGCTTGGTCAGTTCTTTTTTATGATGGCTGTTGTAGACGCTTTGCCTATCATTTCGTTAGGATTGGGACTGCTTCAGATATTTGCTTAATAAATAGCAAGGGCAAGACATGAATTTTAATTACACACTAATAGGGCAGCTTTTAGCCTTCATTCTTTTTGTGTGGTTTTGTATGAGGTTTATATGGCCTCAGCTTCTAGAGATTATTGAAACACGAGAGAAAGAGATAAGCGAAGGACTAGAGGCGGCCAGCCGAGGAAAGAGGGAGCTTGAAGAGGCGGAAATAAAAAAAACAGAGGTCATGGGGGCTGCAAAAAAAGAAGCAGCAGATCTTATAAACCAAGCCAATCTTAGAGCCAATCAAATGGTTGAAGATGCGAAATCTAAGGCGCAAGAGGAGGCGGGCAGAATCAAAGAGTCCGCAGAGAAAGACGTGATTCAAGGCATGAATAAGGCTAGAGAGGGCCTTAGGTCCGAGGTGGCAATTCTTGCAGTGGCTGGCGCAGAAAAACTTCTAAAAGCTGAGATTGACCAAGAAGGAAACTCAACTTTAATTGATGAGATAGCTAAAGAGCTGTAAATATGGCAAACAATCAGACGCTTTCAAGACCGTATGCTCAGGCTCTTTTTGAGCATTCTGAAGGCTGGTTAGAGGATCTAGAAAAATTAACAGCCGTTGTTAGAGACCCGAGTGTCAGTAATTTAATTGACTCTCCTCACCTTTCTTACCAAGACAAAGTTAAACAAATTTTGACTTTATTTGAAGGAGAGGTGGAATCTAAGTCTATAAATTTTTTAAAAGTCCTGGGAGGGGCTAAAAGACTCTCTTTGTTACCAGAAATACAAAAAGAATATAAGGCATTAATAGAAAACAGAGAGGGGAAGAAAACAATTGCGCTGGTGGCTCCCTTTAAACTATCTGCCGAGCAACAGGAAAAGCTTACACCAGTCTTAAGGAAACGTTTTGGTGAAAACCTAATAATAGAGCCGGAGGTAGATAAGTCATTAATAGGTGGTTTTCTAGCTAAAAGCGGAGATGACGTAATTGATGCATCTATTAAAGGAAAGCTAGAAAAACTCAAGAATCAAATAACATAAATATCAAAGGTTAAAAATGGAAGAACTAAACCCATCTGAAATAAGCCAAATAATTAAACAAAAAATAGATGCTTTGGACTCAGAACCAAAGCCAAGCAACGAAGGAACTATCGTCTTTTTGGCAGACGGGATAGCCAGGATTCATGGCTTAGGCGAAGTAATGAACGGAGAGTTAATTCAGTTTGAGCATGGCGTACAAGGCATGGCGCTGAACTTAGAAAGGGATTTTGTAGGCGCGGTTATTCTTGGGGACTACAGGTTGCTTGCAGAAGGTGAAACAGCTAAATGCACCAAAACAATTCTAGAAGTCCCAGTTGGCGAAGCCTTATTGGGCAGAGTTGTTAACGCCTTGGGGGAACCAATTGACGGAAAAGGCGCTATTGAAACAGATTTTAGATCGCCGGTAGAAAAGATTGCTCCCGGTGTAATTACAAGACAGCCAGTTGATCAACCTGTGCAGATTGGTTTAAAAGCAATTGACAGCATGGTACCCATAGGAAGGGGTCAGCGCGAGCTGATTATTGGAGACAGACAGACAGGAAAAACAGCCATTGCGATTGACGCAATCATCAACCAAAAAGATACTGGTGTTAAGTGTGTTTATGTAGCTATTGGCCAAAAACAATCAACAATTGCGGGTGTGGTAAGAACTTTAGAAAAACACGGCGCCATGGACAACACCATAGTAGTTGCTGCTGGGGCAGCTGACCCAGCTCCCATGCAATATATAGCGGCATTTTCAGGTTGTTCAATGGGTGAGTATTTTAGAGATCGCGGCGAGGATGCTCTGATTGTCTATGATGATTTAACCAAACAAGCTTGGGCCTATAGACAAATGTCCCTTTTATTAAAAAGACCCCCTGGAAGAGAAGCTTATCCGGGTGATGTTTTTTACCTTCACTCAAGGCTTTTAGAAAGAGCAGCAAGAGTAAGTGCGGACTACGTTGAAAAATTTACAGATGGTAAAGTAAAAGGCAAAACAGGCTCTTTAACAGCACTGCCCATTGTTGAAACGCAAGAAGGTGACATTTCTGCTTTTGTGCCCACCAACGTCATCTCTATTACCGACGGCCAAATTTTCTTAGAGACTTCTCTTTTTAGTGCCGGATTAAAGCCTGCCATGGACCCTGGTATTTCTGTATCAAGAGTTGGAGGAGCAGCACAACTTCCAATCATAAAAAAACTTGGTGGCGGAATTAGAACGGCTCTAGCACAGTATAGAGAATTAGAGGCCTTCTCTCAGTTTGCATCCGATCTTGATGATGCATCCAGAGAGCAGCTAGAACACGGAACGCGTGTAACCGAGCTAATGAAGCAGGGTCAAAACTCACCCATGAGTGTGTCTGAAATGGGGGCTGTTCTTTTTGCAGCTAACGAAGGATACCTAAAAGAAGTAGAGGTAGAGAAAATCAAAGATTTCGAAAAAGCTTTGCTGGCTTATTTGCACTCTGAGCACACCGAGCTCATGAAAACTGTAGCAGAGACCGGTGATTACGGCGATGGAGTCGCCGCTGAATTTAAGGAAGCTTTAGATAATTTTGTGAGCACGCAGGCATACTAAAAAATGGCGAAAAGTAAGGAAGTAAGAAACCAGATAGCCAGCATTGGGAATACCCAAAAGATAACTAGTGCCATGGAAAAGGTCGCTGCTAGTAAAATGAAAAAGACCGAACTAAGAATGGCAAAAGGCAGGCCTTACAGGGAAAGAATGCTAGAAGTCATATCTCATTTGGCAAACGGACAGCCCGAATACAAGCCCACCTACATGGACGAAAGAGAGGTAAAAAATGTTGCCATTATTGTCGTAACTTCTGACAAAGGACTTTGTGGTGGGCTTAATGCCAATTTGCTTAGACAAGTGACAAGGTTCACAAAAGAACTCTCAGAAGAAGGAAAGCAAGTGAGCTTTTGTTTGATAGGCACAAAGGGAAGAGCTTTCTTTAAGTCTTACGGTGGAAAAATTATTTCTGCAACCGAGAAGCTTGGAGACGACCCTTCTATAGAGGAGTTGCTTGGGGCTGTAAAAGTGCTTCTAGACTCTTTTGTTGAAGGAGAGGTGGATAAAATTTACCTAGCAAGCAACAAGTTTGTAAACACAATGTCACAACACCCAGCCGTAGAACAGTTGGTGCCTTTGGTGAGAGAAGAGACTGAACAAAAACCACAACACTGGGACTACCTGTATGAACCCGATGACTCGAGAGCGATACTGGATGGACTGATGTCTAGGTACATAGAGTCTTTGGTTTATCAAGGAGTGGTGGAGAATATTGCCTGTGAGCAGGCAGCTAAAATGGTGGCCATGAAGAGCGCGACCGACAATGCAGGCGACTTGATAGACGAGTTAAAGCTGGTTTATAACAAAACAAGACAGGCGGCGATAACACAAGAACTTTCAGAAATAGTAGCGGGTGCCGCGGCACTTTAATTAGTAATTAAACTTTGGATTTAACATTATGAGTACAGGAACAGTAATACAAATAATCGGTGCGGTAATTGACGTTGAATTCCCTAAGGATAACTTGCCTAGAATCTATGACGCTTTAGAGGTGGAAGAGAATGGTCTGGTTTTAGAAGTGCAACAACAGCTAGGCGATGGAATTGTAAGGACGATTGCCATGGGTGCCTCCGAGGGTCTTCAAAGGGGTGTGTCTGTTAAAAACACTAGCAACCCAATTTCCGTTCCCGTTGGAACAGGAACCCTTGGAAGAATCATGAATATTCTTGGTGAACCGATTGACGAAAAGGGCAAAATTAAGTCAGACAAAAGGATGCCTATACATAGGGCGCCTCCTTCTTATGAAGACCAAGCAGAAACAAAAGAATTGTTGGAAACTGGAATTAAAGTCATTGATTTAATGTGTCCGTTTGCAAAAGGTGGAAAGGTTGGATTGTTTGGTGGTGCCGGCGTTGGCAAGACGGTAAATATACAAGAGCTCATCAGAAACATAGCTTACGAGCATGAAGGGTACTCGGTGTTTGCTGGTGTGGGTGAAAGAACACGTGAAGGCAATGATATGTATCACGAGATGATTGAGGGTGGGGTTTTAGACAAGGTGGCTTTGGTTTATGGGCAGATGAACGAGCCCCCAGGAAATAGACTAAGGGTTGCCCTCTCCGGATTAACAATGGCAGAGGAATTCAGGGATGAGGGAAACGACGTTCTCATGTTTATAGACAATATATACAGATACACTTTAGCTGGAACAGAATGTTCTGCGCTTTTAGGAAGAATGCCTTCGGCGGTTGGATATCAACCGACACTGGCCGAGGAAATGGGTGTTCTTCAAGAAAGAATAACTTCAACAAAAAAGGGCTCGATAACATCGGTTCAAGCCATCTACGTTCCTGCTGACGACAACACAGACCCCTCTCCTGCGACAACATTTGCGCATTTGGATTCAACGGTCGTTCTTTCTCGACAGATTGCAACTTTGGGTATTTATCCTGCGGTTGACCCCCTAGATTCGTCGAGCAGACAATTAGAACCCGATGTGGTTGGTCAGGAGCATTACGACGTAGCCAACTCGGTTAAGATGGTCTTAAATCGTTACAAAGAGCTTAAAGACATTATCGCTATTCTGGGAATGGACGAGCTTTCGGAACAAGATAAGCTTATTGTTACAAGGGCAAGAAAAATTGAAAGATTTTTATCCCAGCCATTCTTCGTGGCAGAGATATTCACAAACGAACCAGGAAAATATGTTTCTTTAGCCGAAACCATAAGAGGGTTTAAGGGAATTATTGAAGGAGAGTATGATGATCTTCCCGAGCAAGCCTTTTTTATGGTTGGTGGAATTGACGAAGTAATCGAGAAAGCAAAAGCAGGATAAAAGATGTCAGTTGTCAGTTGTAGCATTGTTAGTCCAGAAGGAGAGTTGTTCTCGGGTAAGGTCGAGCAACTTATAGCAGATGGAGGAGCGGGTGAAGTAGCCATTACTCCACGACACGCCCCTTTGTTAGCAACCCTTAAACCCGGACCATTAAGACTAATTATGGAAGGGGGAGAGGAGGAAGTTTTTTATGCCTCGGGCGGGTTCTTAGAAGTACAACCGAGCTACAGACATTGATGAGGCAGAAGCAGAAAGAGCAAAAGAATTGGCTGAAAAAGAACTTGAAGGCCATAAATCTGACTTAGATTATGCTTTGGCAGCCGCCCAGCTGGCCGAAGCAGCAGCTCGCCTTAAATCACTACAAAAACTTCGAAAGAAGTAGGCCAATCTAACCTCTTTGTTTGGGTCTAAGGCTCTATTACTCTAGTATGTGCATTCTATGAATACCGATTTTATAATTTTGGCTGCCGGAAAGGGCACTAGAATGGGAAGTAATCTCCCAAAGGTTCTGAACTTGTTGGGAGGAAAACCCATGGTTCAGCATTTGATAGACACAGTTGCCGACATTAAGGGTTTCAAGATTCATTTGGTCGTTGGTTACAAACCAGAACTTGTTAAAAGCAGCTTAGACGTTAAAAAGAACACAGGCTTCATCAACCAAAAAAATCAACTGGGCACTGGCCATGCAGTAAGACAAACATTAAAACACTTAAGATCAAATTCTATATCACTTGTCTTGTACGGGGACGGACCATTGGTTAAAAAATCTACTTTAGCAAAACTAATTTCTTCTGCTCAAAAAGGTAATCTTTCCATTTTGACTTACCGACCAAAATCGCCAAAAGGCCTAGGAAGAATTGTTAGAGGCAAAAGCGGCTTGGTGGAACAAATAATAGAGGAGAAAGATGCAAACCCAGAAGAAAAGAGAATTGACGAGGTAAATTCAGGTATTCTGGCAATTAAAACCAAGTACCTTAAAGTCCTAGTAGGGAAGATTTCCAATAAAAATGCTGCAAAGGAATATTATTTGACCGACATCGTTGCTTTGGCTAATAAAGCCAACATCCCAGTAAAAGCAACTATCATTTCAGACCAAAAACAGGTTCGAGGAGTCAACAACCCCCAGGAACTTCACGACCTTGAAAGGCTATATCAAGAGGATTTGGCGAGAGAGCTCATTATCAAAGGCACGAGGATAGCCGATACTTCAAGGATCGATATCAGAGGCAATTTGTCTTCGGACAAGGGGACTTTTATAGACGTTAACACTGTGTTCGAAGGAACAAATAAATTAGGGAAAAATGTTTCAATCGGACCAAATTGCTACATTAAAGATTCTGTTATTAAAGATGGTGCCGTAGTATTGCCAAATACTGTTATAGAGGACTCGGTTGTGGGAGAGCGCTGCTCTCTAGGACCTTTTTCAAGAATAAGGGGAGGCACCGAAATGGACTCAGGATCAGAGCTTGGTAATTTTGTTGAGGCAAATAGGAGTAAAATAGGGAGTTCTTCCAAAGCAAAACATCTAACTTATCTTGGAGATGCAGAGTTAGGAAAAAAAGTTAACGTTGGTGCTGGAACCATAACTTGTAATTACGATGGCAAGAAAAAACACAAGACGATAATGGACGATGGGTCTTTTATAGGATCTAATTCTTCGGTTCTGTTATCACTAAAAATGTAAAAGATGGGGAGCTCGCCATAGGAAGAGGAAAGCAGGTTAATCTCAAGAAGAAAAATTAGTTATGTGCGGAATTATTGGAGTAGCTTCAAATCGACCGGTAGTTGATAAATTACTTGTGGGTTTGTCTCGCCAAGAGTACAGAGGATACGATTCTGCGGGACTGGCTGTATTTGATGAAGAATCAGAAGACGTCCGCGTCTACAAAAGGCTGGGTAAGGTTATAGAGCTCCAAAGTGCTCTTTTAGACAATCCTATTAACGGTACTACAGGGATAGCCCATACAAGGTGGGCAACACACGGTGTTCCTGCCGAAAAGAATGCCCATCCACACCATTCAAACCATGAAGTTTTTGTCGTTCACAATGGAATTATAGAGAATCACAAAGAGATAAAGACAACTCTAAGAGCGCTGGGTTACCATTTTGAATCCGATACCGATAGTGAAGTAATAGGACACCTTATTCATGCTAAATTAGAAAAACACCACTCGCTTGTGGAGGCTTTAAGGTCAGCAGTTAAAGATCTTAGGGGCGCTTATGCCATAGGCGCTGTTTATTCAAAAGAACCTTCTATCATAGCGGCTGCAAGAAAGGGTAGCCCTTTGGTTGTGGCTTATGGTGCAGGAGAAAACTTCATAGCTTCCGATCAAATGGCATTGGCAGATTATGCAGAAGATTTTGTTTTTCTAGAAGACGGAGATCTTGCTGAAATAACACCAACTTCGACAAAATTCTGGAACCTGGAAGATGTGGAGGTTGATCGTCCTGTCGTTGTCGCTAAATCTTTGGGTGAAACTATTGATAAAGGCAATCATAGACATTTCATGCTTAAAGAGATTTATGAGCAGCCAGAAAAGATTAAGGGACTTTTGGAAGGGCAACTTACAGAGTCGGGAGTCCAAGAGGAAATATTTGGACCTAAAGCCCCGGAAATATTCGAAAAAGTAGAAGCGGTCCAGATAGTTGCTTGTGGAACAAGCTATCATGCTGGAACTGTTGCAAAGTACTGGCTAGAAGGTTTGGCCGGTTTGCCTTGTAGCGTAGAAGTAGCAAGTGAATTTAGGTACAGAAACAAAGTGATAGCACCAAATACGCTGTTTGTGACCATTTCCCAATCAGGCGAAACTGCAGATACCTTGGCTTGCCTTAGATTTGCTAAAGATTTAGGTTACCTAGCCCGTCTTGGCATTTGTAACGTGCCTTCAAGCTCTCTGGCTAGGGAGGCAGATCTTGTTTTTCTTACCAAAGCTGGACCTGAAATAGGGGTGGCTTCAACCAAAGCTTTTACAACCCAACTGGTCGGTTTGTTGATGCTGACCCTTATTCTTGGAAGACATCAAGGCCTGTCTCCGGTAGCTGAGAGGGCCATTAATGACTCGTTGAGGGCTTTGCCAGATTCATTAGATGCCGTTATGTTGTTAGAAGAAGAGATTATAGAAATGGCAGAAGACTTTGATAAAAAGGAACACGCTCTGTTTCTTGGCAGAGGAATACACTACCCAATCGCAATGGAAGGCGCTTTGAAGCTTAAAGAGATTTCCTACATTCACGCCGAAGCCTATCCTGCAGGGGAATTAAAACATGGCCCTTTGGCCCTAGTCGATGGAGACATGCCCGTTGTGGCGGTGGCCCCAAACGATGATTTACTAGAGAAATTACAGTCTAACTTAGAAGAGGTGAGAGCAAGAGGAGGAAAACTGTATGTTTTTGGCCATTCTGAAGCTCATCATCACGATGCATCCATAACTAAATTCATAGAATTACCAGAAATACCCGAATTAATAGCTCCGTTGATCTACACAATACCCCTTCAGCTGCTTGCCTATCATGTAGCCATACTCAAAGGCACAGACATTGATCAGCCAAGAAATTTGGCCAAGTCCGTAACTGTCGAGTAAGTTTGAGTGCAGAATTAAATTGAAGCATGACATTATCTGAATATGTCTTAAAAAGAAATGGGGTACCCCT
>LWDU01040450.1_pt1 | contig 16006 bp, 13 predicted proteins | sample 727161 | NCBI WGS metagenome assembly LWDU01 (sample SAMN04566230, study PRJNA314399) | hydrothermal vent metagenome | isolation source: deep sea hydrothermal plume seawater | place: Mexico: Gulf of California, Guaymas Basin | collected 2004-07-11 | reverse complement strand
AGAAGGGCACTTCCAAAGTGCCGTCTTGGTTGGCCGTCAGATAGAGTTTGTAGGGAGGCATCTGCGATTCGTCAGGAGCCCCCCCTTCGCTAGCCAACGGCATGCGAATATTGAAGTCACCCTCCTGGGCAACAATCTTGAAAGTCATGATGAAAAACACGAGCAGCTGAAACACGATGTCAATCATCGGGGTCATCTGCAATTCGATCTTGTCATCACCACTACTGGTGGTATGTCGAAACTTCATTTCGGTTCCTAGAGGTTCTCTTTCGCTCGCAGCGTGAAATGATCGAATCCCTGTTCCTGACAGACCTTAATGATGTCTTGGATCTTGCCAGTTGCCGCCTCTCGATGCCCGCGAATGATGATCGAGGCATCGGTGGGCGACTTGTCCATGAACTTCAGCACATTAGCTTCGTTTTGCAGCAGGGGTTTCAAACCGATTGCGGGCACCTCACGACCACCAATGATGGCAATGCCAGCCTTGGTCACATGGATCGTGATCGGATACTCCATCACTTCTTGTGGTGGTTTTGCCAAGTCGCTGAGCGGAAGTTTGACTTTGTCGTTCTGCTCGCTTTGGCTGAAGTTAATCAACACCATAAAGAAGGCGATCAACTGAAACGTCATGTCGATCATCGGCGTAAGATCCGCTTCGTGGATCGAACTGTCCGCCTTTTTTCGCCGCATTCGCATATCGGTTCCAGGTCATTGTTGCTAGTGCACTAGTTCAACGCGTCAACACAACTAGCTCTGTTTTTGAAAACGGCTCATCAGGCCTTCACTGGTCACACCAACTTCCAGAACTAAGCGGGCAACTTTATTCTTCAGAATATTGAAGGCCACAATCGCTGGAATGGCGATGAAAAGCCCCACCAGGGTCGTGAACAGAGCAGTCGAAATACCATTGGCCAGCTTGCTGGCATCGGGTGAAGACCCGGCAATCGCAATCACCGTAAACGAGTCGATCATGCCGTGTACCGTACCGAACAATCCCACCATCGGGCTGATTGTTCCAATCAATGCCATGTAGCTCAAGCGATGTTCGAGCTTCATCGTCTCTTCCTCGCCGACCTCTTGCATCGCCTCCAGAGCCTGGGGGTAACCGCCGGTCGATACCTTGGCCAGGCCAGCCGATAAAACTTGCCCCAGAAAGGACTCATCGTTGTTAGCCAACTCGTATGCTTCCTGAAACTGTCCTTGCTCAAGGTGCGACTCGAAGCCCTCAACTAGGACCAACGGGCAGACACTCTCCCGTCTTGAGTGAAGAAGGTTCATGACCAACAGAGCCACGAAGGTCAACGAAATGAGCAGGAACACGATTGAGTACTGCCAACCGAGCGCATCCTGAATCCACTGAAGGTAGCTTCGATCCTTCTTTTTCTTTTCTTCTTTCTTCTCACCGGCGCCTTCTTCATCGCCTTCTGCGTTGTCATTGTCGCCACCCTCAGGAGGCTGATCGCCATCTCCATCTGGTTGAGCCCAGACCGCTGGCGACGAGATGCCGGGGCAGGGGACGAAACCAGCGATTACAAGGAACGCCCCAGCAATGCTCGCAAGGGCGAGAATTCGAATTCCGGAAACCGACCGCATTTTGATCTCCAAGTCATATCTGGTGGATGTATTAGATGGTGAATTACGACTCTTGCGAATCATGCTCCACCGGCTTCATGATAAACGACCGAGCATTAAATCTCTATTTTACTGAACGCCTAGCTCGAAGAAGCGTTCGATTCTAACAACTTTTTTGAGTGTTGGGGTTACTCTTTCGATGCCCAGACCGTGCCACCATACTCCTGTTGTAGGCGATTTTTTGCCGCCACGGCGCGATCCGACTTCTTGGCCGTCACCCACAATGTCTGCAGATAATAGAGGGCCTCTGCATGCGATTCGACGTCTTTACTAAACAATAAATCGACGTGTAAGAATGCTAGCAGAGCATCCTCCGACCGACCAGCCTTCATGTGGCTGACCCCCAACGCGTTATAAGTTCGCCCAAACAACTGGCTGTCCGACGGATCGTTTCCCTTGATGACGGCCTCCAAACGCTTCATCGCCTGGTCGACGTCACCGGTTTGCGCCTCACAGACCGCCTGGCCCACCTCGGACAACAGTTTCTGCCGCCGTGAGGCAGGGTCGTCGGCCGTCGATACGAGCACCTCACCGTAAACATCACTCGCCTCAACAAACTTGCCGGCACCGTAAAGCGCATGGGCCTTCAACCGCTTTGCGCGCAATTCAAAGTCCTTCCACGGTGCCGCAGCAACTTTTTCAAAGAACTGATCGGCCACGTCAAACCGTCCCATCGAGAAGGCCAACTGTCCCAGAGTTTCGCAAGCTGTGTAGAAGTGGACAGAATCCTCGTTCGCTTTGACAAATTCGACGAGTGCCGACGCCGCCTGGCCCTTGTCGCCGCCTCCGGTCATCGCAATATGAGCCTGCGATGAGGCGTTGAGGAAGGCAAAATTCACTTTTTGCTCCGCACGTGTGATGGTCGCCTCATCGATACGACCCAACAGCGCCAACGCCTCTTCGTGCTGGCCTGCCGCCATCCGAATTCTGGCCGTACGCACTTCGTTTGGTTCATTATTGAAACCCAGCTTCAAGATGTCTCGGCTGGAGATCGTTCGCACACCTTGCCTTGTCTTGATTTCCAACTCGTTCGCCGAGACCTTCGTGATGTCGCCAGAGACGGGCGGCCCGATTTTGACAAAGACCTGGTCTTGTGCGGAGAGAACGCAAACTGGCAAGAGCACGAGAAAAATGGTGGAAACAGACCGACAAAAGATCATTATCAACTCCCGTTTGTGGCGGCAACGGTGACAATCACGCCTTGACTGACCAGTGAATACAATTACTTCTTCTGCTTAAATGCTGCCAAACCGCGTTGCGGTTCCTTGAGCGCGGCCTGAATTTTTCGGAGCAGTGCATCAAATTGAGCCTGATGTTGGTCACCTCCCAATTTGGGATAAGCACGCGAAGTTCGGTAGATATCCTGCTTGGCATACGCAAGATATTTCGCTTTTTCCGCGCCCGACGCCGACGCGCCGTAGAGGTAACGGCACTCGGCCATCTTCAGACGAGCTTCAAAATACTCTTCACGAAATCTTGGATTCCCTTGAGTCAATTTTCCGATCTTCCCCCAACCCCACACCGCATTTTCGTTCTTTCGATCCATGTCTGGATGAGCTCCGGCAACAGCCTTGAGGTAGAGAGCTCTGCGGTCCGGGAATCCGGCCCATTCCTGATACGTTAAGGCGGCCTCCTTCTGGACATTCACCATCATCGGGTGAGCCGAAAGGACTTCCACCAACAAGTCCATGGCAGCTGTAAATTTGTAGAGCCGTCTCTTGACAGTCACCGATCGCAATTTGATTTGCACGGCGGAAGTCGATGTGACAAAGAACTTGCTGTCTGCCTTTCCTTTGGCCAGGATGTCGTCGTAAACTTCTTGAGCCTGTATGTAGTACTCCGCGGCTTCGGCCGTTGGCTGCCCTTTGCCGCTGTCGGACGCCAGTGCCAACGTGCGAAACGAGTCACCGACCCAGAACAGCGTTTGGAAATCGGACGCTTCTTTGCCTACCTGTTCCAAAAACGTCGCAAAACTCGCAGCCAGCGATGTTCGTTGTTCTGGAGAAGCCGCCGCCAGCTGTTTTTGTAGCGTCTGAGCCACGCCGACCAGCGTTCCGATCAACCTTTTCTTGCCTTCGGCATCGTTACCTGAGTGCTTCTTCAGCTCGATGATTGTCGCATTTATTTTCCCTGATGCGCCCGTTTCGTTGGCGGCACCGACGTATGACTTCAACGCCGTTCGCAGTGTTTCTTCGACTAACGGACTCTTGTCCGCAAAGGCACCGTCACCCTTAATCAACTGCATTGGGCCATAGCCAATTGCATCTACCACGTTCATGGCTTCCACTGCCCGGTGGTTTTCTAAATAGGCTTGGGCGAGGGCCAAGACACTCAATCCTGTTGGATAATCAATGGGCTGATCACTGGTCAACTTGCCGACCCCGGCAGCCAAGATATTCATGGCATTGGTGGCTAGGGCAAGGACCTCGGGGGTCTTTGGCTCGCTGGCAGCTTTGCCGTCGATAGCGCGCAAGTATGCCGCCCAATAAGCTCGGCCGACCATTCGTTCCGCGTCGCCCCTCTTGTCGGCCGCTTCGGGAATGCGATCGAGCAATTCCCGAGTTTTTTTCAAGTCGGCATCTTCAACGGCAAACGAGATGAGTACCAAGGCGGCCTCCGCCGTCTCTGACTCGGCAGGCCAAGTATCCAACACGAACTGCCCGAGCGACTTGAGTTTCGCGCGGGCGAATTGCTCCGACATCGGTTGGGTTCGAGCGATTTGTTGGTAGGCATTGAGTGCCAACTGTGCGCCCGGTTGTGCAGTCGATGTGGCCGTGTAGTGCCGCGCCAAGAACTCACCGATGACCGCCGTATTATGGTACTGACCGCGAGAAAGGTAGATCTGTGCCAAGAAAACTCGGATCAGATTCAAATCATCCTGCGGTGCATCACCATCGGTAAATTTCAGCGCCAACTCAAGGTTGACCAGGGCTTGCTGGCGAAACCTGGCGACATCAACTGTCGATTGCTTCAGGCGTTCGGACAATTTCTTTTTTTCGTCCTCATCCTTTTCATATCGAATCCGTTCAGGCAACATCGCCATCAGGTAATTTGCGTTTTGAAACTCCTGCATCGCCTCATTGGATAGATCTCGCGCCTCGGCAAATGTGGCCGCCCGCGGGATGTCGGTCATTTTCACCTCGCCACCTCCGCGGATGTCGGCGAGCAATTCACGAGCTTCCCGTTGGTACGGATTGCGAATTTTCGTCAAGTCGGTGGCCACATCTTTGGCATCGGCTCGAAGCTGGTTGGCTTGGGTGTTTCCCGGCTGTTTCTCATCCAAATATGCCGCGTACAACAGGTTGCCTTTTGCCAACGACAAACGGATTGCACATCCTCGTTGGCTGTTGCGTTCATCGCGGTCCGCCGAACGTAGCCAAGTCGAACCACGATTGACGGCCTCGGCGTACTTCTTGTGCTTTTCGTCGAGCCAAATCCGCATTGCCAATTCGATCGCCTGTAGTTTGACATCTCGAAAGACAGGAGCGTCGTTGGGCTGATCGAAAAGATCCGTGTACAAACTTAGCGCGTCCAGCTCCTGCCCCAGTTTTTGTAGGCAGCGAGCCTGGTAGAGCCGTGAATACAAACCGACAGTCTTTCGGCGGTAAGCCTTGTAGATCATGCCAAATTCGCCCGCCGCCTTTTCTAACAACGCCTTCCGTTCGTCGGATCCTTCCTCCTCGGCTCCAGCGGCAGCTTCCGACACCGAGGCCACATAGACCAGACTCTGAAGGTAGTCCGTCCTCAAATTGTCACGTGCCTCTTTTTGCTCCTTCTGCGACGGATCAAACTGCACTGTGTTGATCGGATCGAGACGTTCCTCCAGTCCATCGCGCAGTCCGCTAAAATACTCATGGGCTTGCTGAAACGAACTCCGCGCCGAGGCGATCAACGTCTGATTGTTACCGCGTCGTCCCAATTCCATTTGCTGGTCGGCCTTTTCGACCAAGACGTTCCCCAACTGGATTTGCGCCTTTGTGCGGAGGGGGTGCTGCGAGTGGTTCTCCGCGAATTCGCGCAGACTAACCTCCGCACTTCGCAGCATTCGCGTACGCTTCAGATTGTCCGTTGTGCGTTGGGACGCACTAATCAAGGTCATCCCGCGTTGATAGGGAATGGCCTGTCTGAACGCCGCTGTTGACAGCGGACTTGTCCCCATTTTGTCCAAATAGAGCAGCGCTTCATCGAAGTAACCCACCTCTCGCATCGCATCGAGGAATTCTTCATCTGGCTCACCTGCGTTGAGCGGTTGAATCGCCAACAAAGTGTTGAGGGTCAGGCAAAGCAGAAGTGGGGTTTTCGTCATGCGGCACAGAGATAGGAAAATGGGAGCATTTTTCAGTCGCATCCGTTGTAGTTCCTCTTGCTCGTCAAGATTATTCCGACCACTAATTGTCGGCGTCGTGAAATTCTGTTGGTGGGTCGACAGGTTTCTTTCCAACGAGTGGTCCGGGCAACATACTTCCCACAGCTTACGCTTTCAATCGACGAGTGCCAAAACGATGCCTGGGTTTTCACGCTGACACCGCTAGGTAAACTTGCCACACCCGTTGAAGGATATGAATGGAATAAATGAGACGAGGCCGAGTCGCGCCCCATAAAATACGGGGCGGAGTAGGGACTTTCCTACTTCCTTTCATTTTCCTTGCTTCTGTTGGCATGTAAAGTGGTTGCCCAGTTTCTCGCTGAGGATTCTGCTGTAAACCGGTCGGCGCGGTACACTACCGGTGATACGCGCGATAGGGAATCTCAGATGATTCGGTATCGCAGTCCCATTTTGCCAAATTCACGATCGAAATCGCAATGAACGCTTTGCGTTTCAACGACAAAACACCAGCTCCCCCGCCCAACTATCAATCTCGGAAGGTGCAGATCCGATTACTCGGACTTGTTTTTGCCCTAATGCTGGTGATCGCCATGGCCATCGAGGCCAGAGATCCTGCCAATTTCGCCTGGATGTGGCATCTTGACGGAACCACGTCAACTCCTCCCCCCATTACGGAGGAGTCCAAGGTGGATCGGACGCCGAATTCTGACCCTGAGACAAAACTCCGCGAGGACTTCCTGACACACGTCGTGACCCACATAAGCGAGGAACAGCGGGACACGCTGCTACGCCGACTCGACAGTCAGCTCGACCCAACCCGAGACTACGGTGATCGGACCGAGGGTGATTTATTGGCAAGTCCATTGGTTGCGGTAACAGAATCCTATTTTGACAACGCTTTCGAGCGACTAGGTCCCGATGATGGGCCCAAATGGAAACCGTTACTCGTCGATTTGCAGGAGCGATGGAATGCCGAAGTTATCCAACAAGTCATCGAAAATCGCCGTGATTTGACCAATATTGGCTTGTTGGTCGCGTTGCGCAGCACGCTCGAGGACGAAATCTTGCGCCTCGTAAAAGACAACACGATGTTCGAACGACGTGAATCGCTGGCCTGGAGGGCGATGTTGCGGAGGGCGATGCAAGAGTCCGAGAACGCAGAACCGATCGCAACGACTCGGCTGCAGTTGGCCGAACAGCCGGCGGGGTATCGAGGCCGCGCCATCAGCGTTGGGGGACGGGTACTCCGCGGTTATACGGTGGAAGCGAAACCGAATCCCTTTGACATTGAGAAATATAATGTCCTGTGGATAAGGCCTCACGGTGCGGATCATCTGCCTATCGCCATCTACTGCCTGCAACTACCAGCGGGATTTCCTCAGCTTGAGCCATTACGAGAGGGCGGAAACCGCATCGATGAAGAGATTGAGTCGACCGGCTGGTTCTACAAACACTGGGCCTACGCGTCGTCAACTGGTCTTAGTTTGGCTCCGCTGTTAGTTGCTCGATCGGTTGTGTGGTACCCGCGAACCAGAGAGGTCGAATCTCAACTCAACCCAATGTTTATCGCCGTACAGGTGTTGCTCGCGGTCGCTTTTGCTGCAGTTTTTTCTCGTTTCGTTTACCGTTGGAGCCGATGGGCCAATGTCTCTCGCCAACAGCTGGCGGGTGAGTCGCGTATCGAAGAATTGACGCCCGATGATCTTGGCCCCGGCGTGAGCGACGGGTTACGGCAGATGGAACGTGAAGAGAGAGGTAAACAGCCGGAATGAAGTGGCGAGAAGTCTATCGTATCGTGTCGTGCCTCATTGTGTGGATTGTCTCGATCCAGTTTATCGCGGCGGACGATGATCTACCGTGGAAACTCGGTCAAGAAGATTCCCTACCCGAATTGCGAACGCTACTGGAGCCGCTGGGTTTCGATGACGCGTATTGGCAGACGTTCCAGCATGGACGCACCCTCGATTCGGACAATAGGGAAGCGGGCATTCGGCTACTTGATCGCCTGGCGATTTTCTCGCCAGAACAATGGGCGACTTGGCGAACCTCCATGCCCACGACGATCCCGATCGACGGTTCGGCGCGGGGTCAGGTCTTCGAGATCAGAGGGCAAGTAAAAACCGTTCACGGGCCGTATCGTCTTGCCGATGAAGGGTTGTACGGGTTCAAAATTGATACTTTTCACGTCGTCGACGTGGAACCGGACAACGGATTACCGCCATGCAAAGTGCTCTGCCGGCAAATCCCTAGTTCGTGGAGCAGTGCCAAAAACCTCCACGAGTCGTGCTGCTTCGACGGAGTCCTGATGGTCGGCGGAGCAGATGGCCCGTATTGGTTTGCTGCCGACCGCTTGAAGTGGTTTGTGTCCGGCGAATACCAAGGTAGCATCCCGATCGCAAAGTCGTGGCAGTTCTTGGGGGCCAACGGCGTGGACCTAGTACGCGTCGAAGCACTTCAAAAGCGCAATCAACGGCCCCTTAATAACGACGATCGAGAGGCCTTTTACAGCATTCTTCGCGTCGTTTCTGACCCGCCAGAATCCTGGCAATCAGTCCCCACGACTCCCTGGGATCTCACCGATCTTCTCGTGGCACCGCAGAAATTCCAAGGGAAACGGCTGCGAGGTCGCGCCACGGCTCGTCGAGTCACAAAAGTCTTGGTCGATGACCCGGCAATTGCCAGGCGATTCGGAATTGATGCCTATTACCAAATCGATATCTTCTTTCGTTTAGATGGAACGAAGATCCGCCTCCGTTCGCCGGATCGGCCGTTGAACGATGCCCGCATCTACACCAACGGTTATCCGGCGACACTCGTTTGCCGTCACTTGCCAAAAAAACTCGAATCGGCAGCGAAGAAAGTACTCGCTGGCACAGCAAAAGCGGAACTAATTAAGGTGCCGCTCGATCTCGATGGTGTTTTCTTTAAGGTCTGGTCCTACCGGTCGACGTTCCTGATGGATGAAAACAGCGAACAGCTGCACCCCAGTCCGCTCTTCCTGGCCGCGGCGGTCGAAGTCGTCGAATCTCCACAGATAGGAAAGAGCTCTCGCTTTAGTTTCGGCGTCCTGGCTGTTTTTATCTTCTTTTTTGCGGGTGCTTGGGCGCTGGCATGGTGGTCGCAACGAGGATGGGCCGACCGTCGAAAACCGAAACGCTCCACCGATTCGTGAATGGGATGCGACCAGGTCGCTCACGATTCGATCCTGCCTTGCTTGTCCACCAGCGAATGACACCTAGCTGGACCTCCGCCAGTCACGCGGCCACTGTTGGCCCCTTGACTTGAGACGCACGACCTTCATATTCGTTAAGAAGTTTGATCATGTTCACTCCGTACTTCAAACAAGGGGATCCCGTCATGGGCCGTGCCAAGATCACGATTGTCGGCGCTGGAAATGTTGGTGCCACCACCGCACATTGGTGTGCCGCGGCCGAGTTAGGGGACATCGTGTTGCTCGACATACCACGAACCGAGGACATGCCCAAAGGTAAAGCGCTCGACTTGATGCAGTCATCGCCCATCATGGGATTCGACTCCAACATCGCGGGAACAACGTCCTATGATGCCACAGCAGATAGCGATGTTGTCGTGATCACCGCTGGCATTCCTCGCAAACCGGGGATGAGTCGCGACGATCTACTGAGCACGAATGCAAAAATCGTCTCCTCGGTGGCCGAACAGATCAAAGAAACCAGTCCCAATGCCATCCTGATTGTGGTCAGTAACCCTCTGGACGCGATGGTGCAACAGGTTTGGAAGGTGAGTGGTTTCCCTTCAAAGCGAGTCCTCGGACAAGCAGGCGTGCTGGACACTGCCCGCTACCGCACGTTCATCGCAATGGAGTTAGGTGTGAGCGTGGAGGATGTCGCCGCTTTATTGATGGGCGGACATGGTGATACCATGGTGCCGATGCCCAGTTGTACCTCGGTAGGTGGAATCCCAGTCACTCGCCTGATGGACCGCAGTCGGCTCGACGAAATCGTTGACCGGGCACGAAAAGGCGGTGCCGAAATCGTCAGCTTATTGAAAACGGGCAGCGCATACTACGCACCTGCTGCCGCCTGTGCCCAAATGGTTGAAGCGATCGTGAAAGACAAGCGACGCGTGCTTCCCTGTGCGGCCTATTGCGATGAAGAATATGGCGTGGGGGGCTACTATGTTGGAGTGCCGATCGTGCTTGGGGCGAATGGCGTCGAAAAGGTCATTGAGCTCGACTTGGATGCCGACGAGAACGCCGCTTTTCGAAAAAGTGTCGACGCCGTCCAGGAATTAGTAGCGAAAACCGAGGAGTTGATGAGCGTGGGTTAAATCGGTCCGCTCATTCCAAGGGCGATGGCTTATTCGCAACTCGGATGTTAGCGAATCGCGTTGATTGACGTTGACACGATCAAAGCCTACCGCATACAACGCGGACCGCTCGACGCTCGACAAGTTGGGATGCCCTTGTTTTTAACTGACACGGATGACCTTCTTTCCAAGTCTGTAGTGCAAGTGGCAAAAGGTCCTAGTTCGCCTCGCAAAAACCGTACCAGCAGACACAACTAGCGGACAGACAATGAACCGACTTCCCTCATGGACAGCCGAAAAAACGGCATCGAGTTTCGATTCTCCCTTCGAGAACTCCGCCTCCCCCAATGGGGGAATGCAGCGAAATGACTGCGATAGCGTAGACCAGCTGCTCAGCCCAATGAGCGTTCGTCAAGGTGTTCCCTTTCAAGTCTTCTCGCCCCTTCACTATGAAAAGAACTACGAATATCCACTCGTCGTTTGGCTGCATGGGCCGGCCGCGAACGAACGTCAATTACTGCGAGTAATGCCGCAACTAAGTGCACGAAATTACGTGGGAGTTGCGCCAAGAGGGATCAAAACTGGGCAATGCGGGTTTGATTGGCCCGATTCGAACCACAGTGCTGAAGCCGCCTTGGAACGGATTCTGGACGCCGTCGAATCCGCCAAATCGCAGCTGAACATAGCCGCCAACCATGTCTATCTCGTCGGATATCAAAGCGGTGGAACGGTGGCGATGCGAATCGCCCTCAAATACCCGGACCTTTTTGCCGGTTTCGCCAACATAGGTGGGCATTTTCCACGGGGTGACCAACCGTTAAGGAATTTGGACAGTGTACGTCGCACGCAATTGCTCATGATGTTCGGCGAAGACTCGCCACTCTACGGTACGGTCGATGTCTGCTCGGACTTACCGCTATTTCACGCTGCCGGTCTAAAACTGTTGATGCGACAGTATCCCGGAGACGGTGAACTTACAACGCAAATGCTCCACGATCTCAATGTCTGGATCATGGAACGCGTCACCGGACAGACGATGGATCCGGCGCCGTTCGAGCCTGGTTCGACCAGCTGGAATTAGGTCGCGCAACGGGTTACGAGCCAGAATCGGCTGAGAACTACGGTAAGACGCGGACTCTGACAGAGTTCTTGCCCCGACATCTAATTCGCATTGACTTGCAATGTAGGATTTGGGTAGAAGTTGATCGCTTGCCATTGTGCAGACGTCACGGATGACGCTAGCTTGAGGTAAAGGAAGCGATGGATCGCGATGCGCACTCCCCGGAAACCGCCGGGGAATCAACAACTCGATGGGGACGGTTATTACGTCCTCTCCAGCGGTTTGAATCGCTGCGAACTGCCCTAAGTGAACGGCCGATAGTTGCCGTCGGCGGTGTGGTGCTGTTCGTACTAACGGTCGGCTTGGGCACCCTCGGATCTTTACTCCTTACACCAAAATCCTCCAAAGATTTTGAAACGGAGTTCACCAACGTGCTTGCCCACCTCGATGCAGAGGATTTTGAACTCGGGCGTCGAAGTGCATCCGACATGCGGCAACAAAAATGGAGCTACGACGCAATCGCCGCCTACTCGTCAGCAACCAATCGGTATCAACATGAACCCGCCTCGCTGGATGCGAACTTGCAGATTTCCGCATGCTATCGGCACCTAGACAAGCCTAAGAAGGCAAAAGGCATCATGGAACAAGCACGCATCGTCTTGCAAAAAATGCCGACTGACATGGACTATCGAAAGACAAGTCGATTCTCGAGACAACAGTGGGAACAGCACCTGAAGTTGCCAAATTGAGCGAAGACATGACTAAGAAAATCGAAACGGACATCATTGCCGAGTTGATGGTCGCTAAGTGCGACGTCCTTCAACAACTCTGCACGCTCATGCATCGGCAGGCCGAGCATGTAGCTGCCGGAGACATGGATGCGCTGATGAACTTATTGGCTGCCAAAGATCGTCTGCTCACCAAACTAAAACCTATCCAGGCTTCGCTCGACCCGTTTCGTTCACAAGATCCGGAGGAACGCCTATGGCGAACCAAAGAGGATCGAGCCGAGTGCCAAAGGGCTGCTACCAAGTGCGGGGCATTGTTGGCCGAAATCATCGATTTGGAGAAGCAGGACCTTGACGACTTGACCTGCCGACGAGATCTGGTTGCCAAAAAACTTGAGGGACTTCACGTTTCAAGCAAGGCGGTACAAGCCTACCAGCAGTCAGTCAAATCCCCGGTCGGAAGATTCACATCCGACGCCTAGGATACGTTGTCATGGTTACCCATATAAACCAAGAGGCGGAGACCACTGCCGATCGAGAAGTGAGACTGTCGGTCGACCGCGTTACCGGTCGGGTCGCCGGCGGAGCCGTGACAATTGATGACCACGTCAACAGTGGACCAGAACTCGAATACGTATTGCGGGCGTGGCACGAGGCCACTGGCCGTTTGCAGAAATCACAGGAGACGTTGCGATCCGAACTGAGACGTTTATCGACCGAGCTCAACCGGAAGAACGAAGAGTTGGAAAGAAAGAACCGCTTGGCAGATCTCGGTCATATGGCAGTTCATGTAGCGCACGAAGTTCGCAACTCGATGATGCCCTTGAAGCTCTATCTGGGATTATTGAAACAGCGGGTACCGCAAGACGACGATGGACAGGACCTGTTCCGGAAGTTTTACTCGGGATTTTCTGCATTGGAGACTATCGTGAATGACCTTCTACATTTTACGGCCGATCGAAATCCGGTGTGGCGAGAATTCGATTTGCGTGGCGTGGTCAATGACATTGGAGAATCGTTGAGTGACGAGCTTCAAGCCCAAGGCATTGAATTTCAGGTTGATATCCCGTTGCATCAGACGATGAACGCGGACGTCGACATGCTGCGTCGGGCGCTCCTGAATCTGGCGGTCAACTCGATTGAAGCCATGCCGCATGGAGGAACACTCTATCTGACATCGTTTGTGGGGCCCGATTACGTCGAGATCGAGGTGGCCGACAGCGGTGAGGGACTCGGCGAGGAAGAAATTCGACGAGCATGCGAACCGTTCTTCACGACCAAATCGGCTGGTACGGGTCTAGGCCTGTCCATTGTCGAGAGAATGGCCTCGGTTCACGGCGGGAAACTAACAGTAAAGAATTGCCCAGAGGGTGGTGCTGCGTTCACTTTGGTCATCCCGCGACAGCGACAGAGGGGAGCAGCAGCCTGATGGACCACGCGACCGCACGGGCTTAGCCTTTGCGAAATGGAAAGGAAACTGATTGAAGCGACCTTGGAACAGCTTGACGGACACCGCGAGAAACCCTCCCAAGCCTTGGAATTGGTGTACGCACCTTGACCAACAAACTGCGGTCCTACGGTTACGGCCCTCGAGCTCGATTTGCGAGTGCCGCGTTCGTGCAGACGAGTGAAGTTGAACCAAATCATTGTTTCGCGCCGCAACATCCGCTCGCTATCAAGACTGTCAAATGGAAAGGCAACGTTGGTAAAATGCCGTAGAGGCGACTCGCGCCTATGAAGCGAACATTGGAGCTATGGAGATATCCAAGCGGCCGCCTCGGCTTTCAAACGCGAGGACAGAATCATGAACACACCGATTCAATTTAACTCCAGCGATCCGTCGCAGACTTTCGCCGAGCTAGCACGAGAATTAAAATCACCAGACAAGGATGTCAACGAGTTCGCACAATTAATGCTGGAGTCGATCGGTCATGTCAATGCGATGCAACAAGACTCCAATCGAGCGGTCGAGTTGCTGGCCACAGGCGGAGATATCCAAGCGGCCGAGGTACTCACATCGATGCAAAAAGCCGACATGACATTTCGCTTAATGCTGCAGATTCGCAACAAACTGATGCAAGCGTACCAAGAAATCAATGACATTCGCATATAGGTTCAACAGGAAGTCGATATGAGCATTTTCGGACAATCGTCCTCGCAGGTCGCGGATCTATTCCGCTCAATGACACCGGCAGCTCGTGTTACCACGATCGGCTTGCTGGCCGTAATCACGGTCAGTGTCGTCTTCCTATTCCGATTACAAACGGGCGAGTCGGATGCCTACCTCTTTGGCGGGCGAGCATTTTCCAACCGAGAACTTGACGCGATGCAAACCGCTTTTGGAAAGGCGGAATTGAATGGCTGGAGTGTCATAGGAAATCGGGTCCGTGTACCGAGATCACAGCGCCACACCTACCTGGCCGCACTGGCAGAAGACAATGCGGGACCGGACAAATGGGACGGCTATCTGGAAGACGTCATATCTTCCGCCAGCCCCTTCCAGTCACGAGAGCAATTCATGACTCAAAAGAGATTCGCCGCCCAGCGGGACTTGGCGACCATTGTCCGCCTCATGCGTGGAATCGATACGGCAACGGTCCAGATCACCGAACAGAAAGAGGGTAGGTTTGGTCGTAATTCACGTACGACGGCGTTGGTTGCCGTTCGAGCCATTGGGTCGTCGCAAATAAGCCCTGAACAGGTAGAGGACATCCGAGCCGTTGTCTCAAAAGGCACCGGCGCTGATTCAAGCGACGTGACGGTGACCGATCTGCAAGGTCGCACTTATATGGGAGATCCTGAGAAGAGTCTCTTGGGTAATGAATACGCGCAAGCGAAACGATCATACGAACACGAGTACCGGCATAAAATCGAAGAATCGATGTCCTATATTCCAGGCGTTCGTGTGGGGGTTGATGTAACACTCGACAGCACTCAGAGCACCCGGTCCGTTTCGAAAGCACTCAAAGACCCGCAACTCAATTCTCAATTTCATGAGACTACCAAGGACTCCATCGTCACTGGCCCAGCCCGTGGCCAGCCGGGAGCCGAGCCCAACGGAGTGACGCCCAACGCCGGTATCACAATCGCCACGAGCAAGATACGTGAGGAGGAAAAGTCGAGGACTCGATCGTCGTCCACGTCCGTCTTGAGCACGGAGTTAACCGAGAAGTCGCAGATCGGCCTGACTCCGACCTTTGTTTCGGTAAGTGTTCAGGTACCGAAAAGTCACATCCGCAGAATTTGGCAAGACAAAAACCCACCCGAGGCCGACGCGGAGCCCAAAACACCAAACGAAGCCGACCTGCAATTGGTCGAGAACGCCGAGCTTGAGAGAATACAGCGCATCGTTCAGCGTCTGCTACCACCCATTGAGGATGGACGAGACAAATGGCCTCGCATTGAGTTAACGACGTATATTGACCCCCCCATGCAAACCACTGCCGCGACGCCAGCATCGTCGGCGGCTGTGGGTTGGCTGGCCGGAAATTGGCAGACTTTGGCGATGATCGGTCTCGCATTTTTTGCGTTGTTTATGGTTCGCAGCTCGCTAAAGAGCAGCCCACCGCCTGAGTTGGCCAGCGATAGACAAGTGGAAAGCGAGACAAAAGCGTCGAATCGAGATAATCCTGACTCGGATGAAGAAGTGAATAACGTCTTCAAACTACGCCGCCCCGATGACGGCCCCAATTACAAAGAGGCACTCTTCGATCTGGTTCAAGATGACCCGGATGCCGCCGCCAATATTCTCAGCCAGTGGATTGGAAACTCAGCCTAATTTCTTCTCGTGGTGCACGCCGGCCTCGTACCCTTGACGTCTCGTGGAAGAGACAAGGACTAGCCCATCATGCTCTCGCCCGCTCTCCGCAAGGCAGCTATTCTCATTTTAGCGCTTGATCGCGATTCCGCCGACGCCTTGCTCGAGCAGATGCCGGAAGAACAAGCGGCACAAATCCGTCACGCCGCGATGGA
>LWDU01043838.1_pt1 | contig 16008 bp, 22 predicted proteins | sample 727161 | NCBI WGS metagenome assembly LWDU01 (sample SAMN04566230, study PRJNA314399) | hydrothermal vent metagenome | isolation source: deep sea hydrothermal plume seawater | place: Mexico: Gulf of California, Guaymas Basin | collected 2004-07-11 | reverse complement strand
AACCACCAGCTATTACTATCGATCATATTGATTGATATCGAACCGCTGTTAGTGAGGTGGTTGCACGATCCTTGTGGACCGAAAATAAGTGATGGACCTCTTCCAGGCTCTGTGGCTGCGAGGGTGATATTATCTTTAAAAGTAGTGCAGGGTCCAAACCCCAGGTTTCCTGATACCACCAGGTCACCATCGAAGCATGCTACGGTACGTACATTACCTCCCATACCTCCAGCAGATCCAGATACCCAGAAAAATACATCTGTATGAGAACTGGCGGGTGGGGTAACTGGGAACGGGCTATCGAATATTCTAAAAGACACCATCTTATTGAGGTGATCAGCCATGATCAAGTCTTTTGTGTCAGATGCTCCAGCAGTAGTAGTCCCAGCAGCAAAGCTTCCTGAGACATACGCATCATTATGCACATGAAAATCACCAGGTACAGTGTTATCAACATCGATAACTTGTCTCTCACCCCAGATCGTACCACTAACGACTATGTCACCGAGGAATATAACAGACGAACCGTCTGAACGATCGCCACCCCGGGTGATGGAGTTGTTGGTGCTACCACTGAACACTAACCACGCATCGTGACCAACATTACTAAGCATTGTCGTCGAGAAAGCACCGACTGTGTTTGTCGCAGCGCTAGAGCTGTATACCAACATACCAAGGTGCGGGTAGGACGCGAGCTTCGACGATCCCGGGGGAGAAGTACCTGCAGGAAACGCTCCAGAGGCGATAATCCGAGCGCCTCTAAACTGGTCTGTTCTAAAATCTTTTGCCATCTATCCTACTCCTTACGGCTTCGTATGATCTTGAATATGTTTTGGTTCAATTCTAGATATGATCATGTAGCTTATGGTTTCTGGTACCTCTGCGGTGCATGAACCATTAATGGCGATGTACCAGGTCATATCACCTCCACTTGGTGGGATGATTATGGGTGTGTATACATTCATGTTGGAGTTCTCACCATACGCTGTTAATTGAACCATAGGCTGAATATCAGGTGGGTGAAGCTGCATGTCTGTAATCTCGATTGTTACGCCAGCATCACCTGCTAGAATTGTAGCAGTCCCCGTCGTTACCCCCTGATTATAATCTCCTACATTCGGCACTGTCTTCTCCTAATCTATGATCAGTATTGACTGAACGAAAATTTTGCCAGGGTAACCAACACTTGATGATATCGTAACTGTTGCCAGTCCTCTACCAGGTGGCACACCGACGCCCACTATCACAGACGTCACGTAAACATTCACGTCACCCTCTAGATCAAACGGCGTTAATATTATTGTGGGCGCGCTCTTATACTGCTCAGCAAGATCAAAGGTTTTTTCAGTAAGACCTTCCATGTCCACTGTCATGGTCTCGATGATCATTTCTTTCGTTGAACGGAAAGAATTANNNAAGAATTAGACGGCATCACCCGGATCCGAGGATACACTTTTCTAAAACGATTCCTATCATATTTCTTAATTCTCGAGCTACCCATTTTTTGCCTCAGAACTAAATATGCAAAAACAGTATTAAAGAATAAGAGAAGCGATAGAAGCTATGTCTGATCTTTGCCCTTTTATGAGTTGTATGTGAGCAGCTTGGTCTTTGCCCTTGAATTTATGCACAACGATAGACAACCCATTACTTAATTTGTTGATGTAAGGGGTGTCAATCTGATCAGTATCACCGAGTAAAACAATTTTTGATCCCTTTCCGATTCTAGTGATGATTGTCTTAAGCTCATGAATAGTAGCATTTTGGGCTTCGTCAACAATAACGAACGCTTCATTGAATGTTCTGCCTCGAATATATGCTAGCGGAGCAACCTCTAGTTCCCCACGCTCTCTCATCATATCAAAATAAGTAAAGTTCTTATCACTCAGCATTGTACGGAAGTTGTCAGTAATGGGTGCTAACCACGGCTGCATCTTATCATCCAGGTCGCCCGGAAGATATCCTAAGTCTTTTCCGACTGGCTGAATTGATCGACTAACCACAATCCTTTTATACCTTCCCTGCTGGACTCCGTCTAGTCCAGCCATCAGCGCTACGTAAGTTTTTCCAGATCCAGCCAGTCCAGTTAACGTCACAAGAGGCATGTCTTCATGTAATAAAGCTTCTTGTGCAAAACGTTGTTCCTTATTTTTTGCTTCAAAGTTTGACATTAAATCACCTGGCATCTTTACTAAAGAGTAAATTATTCCGCCACGGTATCTTCCAAGCGCGCTAGCGTTCCTACCATCGGTCATGATAATGAACTCATTAGGAAAACACTCTTCTTCTATTTCTACTTCGCCATTTTTAAAGAACTCATCGATTGTGCTCTTAAATACTGTGATTTCTCGATACCCATGAAACTCTGTATGAGCAGCTTCTATGTGATCCTTGTAGTAGTCCTCAGACCTTATGCTAAGGGCATCGCACTTAACCCTTAGGTTGATGTCCTTTGTAACCACCAGAAGGTCTCTATCATCCTTCTGTGTCTTCTCTGACATACATGTAGCTAGTATCCTATTGTCTCCACGGTCTCCAGCCAACCCGCGGGGAAGTTTTGATAAATCTTCATCAATAGTAATACGAATAGTTTGGTTCTCTGATAAATGCGTCGGTACCTCAAGACCTTCATCTAAACGCCCAATAGATCTCATATCATCCAGAAAACGATTTACATACCTTGCGGCCTCACCAATGATTCCTGCTTTTTCTTTGAATCTGTCTAATTCATCCATCACCTGGAGTGGTAGAATTACATCATTACCCGGAAAAGAATGAATTGCTGTTTTGTCATAAAGAAGCACACTGGTGTCTAAAATAAATCTCTTTCTTTTGCTTTCCAAAATTTTCTCCTTGAAAAATGGTTAAGGGATGTATTAAAATAGCAGAGTAATGGATCAATGGAGTTTCGCTTATGAAAAAAACCAAACCTTCTATATTGAAGAATAATAAAGGTGATGGACCGATATTAAAAGGCACCACGTGTTTTGCCGCGCATAAAGAGGCGGGTCTTCCGTGTAAAAAATCCACATGTCGGTATTGGCAAGACATGGAAGATAAAGAACACTTGAATTGTGTCATAATCGCAGCAGCTAAAGGTCCCATGACTCTGCAACAAGTAGGCAATATCTTTAACGTAACAAGAATGAGGATTTGCCAAATTGAAAAAGCTGCTAAACAATTCTTAAAATCATCTCCATCAAAAATTATTCGGGAGATTAAATCATGACTCATGTTTTTAATTATTCGGACTAGTCGGCATGATCAAAAAAAAAGAGGAGGGATATCCCTCCTCTTAAATCAAACTGATGCTTTGCCTAAAACGCTGGCTTAGCTCTCACTTCTTTTCTGATTCAAGCGTCATTTTAACAAGAGATGCGGCATCTGACTTAAGTTGTCTTAGACCGCGCCTTGCTCTGACTCCTGCAGATTTATTACCATGCGCATTCTTATGTACATCGAGTTCGAGAGAGCTAACGAGTTCTTTTAGGCTCTCCCAGTTCTCTAGAATTTGATTAGTATCACTCATCTTTCTGTCCTCCTGGGTGAAGAATTTGAGGGATTACATCGTCTGTTTCTTCTTCTTCAGATGTAATCTCTCTAATCGCTAGCATCATTTCCCTATCTTCTAGTTCAAGTGCAAGCAAATTTATTATATGTACGATGTGAGCTTGTGAAACCCCAAACCGCAAAATTTCTGAAACGATCTCTCTTGAACGAATCTTTTTGTTCATCCATGTTTTGTCTTTTTCATGTTCGATTTGTTCAGTAAGATCTTTCATATAACTTTCGTTTGAGCCGAAAATGGCTCTATTTTGAATACTTTTCCATCATATTTTAACATCTTTCCTTCTAGCTTTTCTTCGTTCTCTTCTTTTGTTAAGATAACGTGACCAGCTGATCGATAATCTGTCATGAATTTAACGTATTCGTATGTAGGAAGATCACAATCATAGGATTCTAAAATCATTGTTACATTTTCTGGTAATCCGAATTTTATATCTTCGATGGTTAAGCAAGAGCTTAGCTCTTCACGATTCGCTAAAATTTCTGATTTTCCTAATTCAAAAACCCTATGAACAACTCCGCAATTATTACATTGCACAAATTTTTCGCTAATAGCTTCTTTTCCAGTACCGTCAGTAGCGATTACAGAGAACACTACAAATTTATGAAGTGGGGGGTCTTTTCGATTTTTTAGAGTCGGCAAAATACACCTACACCCTATGATATGTTTTTGACCCCATATCTGTCGCATACCGATGTTTATGCCTTCGAAGCTAACACACGAAATGCTGCATCTCTGGTCGCCGATTTCATAACTTCAGAGATAGCAATTGCATGCTCTCTTGTGACTTCATTATTTTCGTCATCAGCAGCGTGTACCAAAACTTGATCGATAGTATCACATTGAAAATTCAGAATTTCATGAACTAGATTACGAACAGTTTCGATATTCCAGTCACCTTCCGTGTTTTTTGATTTTTTAGCCATGGATGTCTCCTTTCAAAAAAATTAAAGATTCAGTCACAAGAGTAAAATAAATTATGGGCTTCTACCTTGCAAAAGCGTCTGCTAGACACGAAGAAGCCCATGCGTCAGGTTTCACGCTTGGAGTAAATCCACATGATTTTACCCATGAAACAGCTGACGGTAAAACGATCGAGGACGCATATATCGTTTTTGGATTGATATCCAAGTGAACATGAATAGATCGATCTGAAATTTGTTCTTGAATTTTACGAGCAATCCTAAGAGTTAATTCAGTTTCTTTCATAAGTCGAATGTGAATATTGTCCAGCTGTTTATCTTTACTTCTATTTCTATAAAAGAAAAATATCCCGCCATTACCCTTTAAGTGAAGCGCAATTACGACGGCGAATATATAGACACCGCTCTTTTTGTGAGAATCACAACCGACATATATGTCATTGCTTCTACGTTCATTAATTTTTGAAATGATATCGGAAAAATTTACCGGTTCGGAGTGTGCATTCAACCATTGGGTTTTTTTTCGATGCCATGTTATCATTCGTCATCCAAAGCGATTATAGCCTCTATTTTATTTATTGTTCTATAATCTGCTATGGCACGGCGGATGGCTAAATTTGTTGTTGCTGCTGGTAAACCTGACGGTAGGAAGCTCATATGACGCTTTTTAATATTCAGCACATCATAAATTTTTTCTGTTTTAATGATCCCCTGAGCCGCGATTGAGGATACGAATAGAAGCATACTCCCAATGCGGTCTCTTAAAATACCCTCTTCGTAACTCGTACATGCTAATCCAAGATTGACTGATCTGCAATTTAATCTTGATAGCCTCTTTTTCATTATATCAATGACGTCTTGAATTTTTTCTTGCTTTATTTGTTCTTGCAATCTATTTCTTTGTGCAATAACAACTGGAAACCGGGATGGGTAAAAAGACACTTTTACTTCTTGCTTTTCAGGGACTACTTCTACCCCTTGAGTATATTTTATTTCATCAAACTTAATGTTCGATGCCCTTTGTCCGGTATCTTTGGTGATAGGAATACATCCAACAATTTCGCTTAAATCCTTTATTTGGTTTAAGTCTTCTAACTGTGTACCCAAGACTATAGGAAGAACTCGCAACTTGTTTTGCTTCCAGTTAACCGCTAAAGTATTCGCAACCTCGTCGTGTATTTGAGATGCAAAAATAGCTATTGGTTTTTTACACTCATGTGCATTAGACAAAATATGGTGAACTTCACTGACATTTAACACAGCACCATCGATTATAATGACGCCGCAATCTTCTAATGATAATTTTCTTCCTACTTGTGATATGAAGACAGGAGGAATTTCAGCTGCAAGACTGATTCCATCGCTTACGGAAATATATGGAAATAGCTCTGCTCTTTCGACGTAGACCGTTCCGAGGCTTCCAGCTTTATAAAGCGCATCTTTTGCCAACGCATAAAACTCTAAAAGAGATTCATCATGGACTGTTTTTTCCCACACGCGTATCGCTGTGTTGGAGCTTACCCGTGTCTTTGTTATCTGTAGATCTTGTGTTAAGCGCTTAAGCTTATCAGCGGTTTCCTCAGCATACGGTGAGTGTAAAAGTCGTTGAAGAGCAACAAGATACACCGGCGCTGCAAGGGGACATTCACGATCAATAACGTACGCTGAGTTTAAGATTAAGTTTCTATAAGCCAGAGGGCAATCGTCTAGACCCTCGATCAATAAACGAAACGTATCTCCCCAACCGAGGATATACGGTTTCTCACCAATAAACATTACGTTTTTGGCGTTTAAAAATCCAGTTAATAGAGCATTTAGTGAAGTAGAAACCTGCTTTTTTGTTTTTTCAACTTCACGATGCGTCTTTACAATCGTGAATGCGGCCAAAGCTCACCTCAGTGAAAGCCACCGCCAGATGATGACTTCTTCTTTTTCGCAGCGCCTCCAAGAAGTGAGCCAATCGTTTGACCAAACTCACCTACTTGCTCGTGCAACATCTTCGTAGCTTCTTCTCTTGCCGCGGATGTCTTGGCTTCTCTTTGAATGTCTAATGCAATTCGAAAAAATGCTCCTGTCGCGGCAAGTATAATACAAACCAACGCAAGAACAAAATTATGCCACAACGCCGCCGCGGCAAATAACCCAAGAACTTCACAAAACCCAAATCTAATATTAGTCACTAGCTATCTCTCCATAAATTATTACTAGCGTAAACTAGTATCTCTTCAGCTGAATCAGCTGTATAACCATAATCATCAATTAGCGTTTGTACCATAGTACTATACTTTTGTTTCTGTTCATCGTCTCTTGTCTTTGACTTAGTAACAATTCTGGCAAGGTCTTTTACTGAGGATATCAGATACGTTTCGATGGCTTCTTTGAGGGGTTCATAAGAACGGTAGTCGATCGTTTCATTTCTACGCATTTTAGCAAACATGTATGCAGTAACATCTGCTCGAAATCCCTCTCTACCTGAGGTACTTACTCCAATCGACCCTTCAATGGCTTTCATGAAAGATTCATCAGGTTCTCTTTCTTCTTTTGTAATTCGATCTTTCATTTTAGATTTTGTGGTAAACGCTTCAGCATTATCCAGATAATTTTCAAAAATTGATTGTGCTTGTTCTTCGTACGCTGTTATAAAGGCTTTCGCAATTTCACTTTCAAGCATCCGAAGATATTCATTTCTTACTGTATTTCTTATTATATCCAGACAATTATTTGCAAAATCTAGATCAATAATCTGCTCTTTAACTTGCTTCATAAGCGAATCCATCATCGAGATTGGCGTGATGAAGCTTTTCTCTGAATCACTTAAGGCATTATCGATCGCCTTCATGATGAAGCGAGTAGATATTCCATGCATTCCCTCTTTTGGGGCTTCATCCCTGAGGTCTCTGATATCGATCTTTTTGACTCGACCCTTTTCAACAACTTCTTCACCGTTATAAATCTTTAGCTTCGTAAGATAATCACACTTCTGGCTATGCTTTAAGCGACTTAAGATAGAAAACATTGATGCAACCCTGAGCGTGTGTGGTGCAATATGAACATCAAAATTAGATCGACTTAGAATTTTCTTATAAATCTTGATTTCTTGTTCGAGCTCTAGAACATACGGTACATCAACTCTTACGATTCTATCGAGGATGGCTTCATTCGTATGCTCACTCTGGAATCGATTCCATTCAGCTTCATTGCAATGTGCAAGGATTACCCCATCGAAGTGGAGCATATCATGCTTTCCAGGGCTCGGAATCCTCTTCTCCTGTGTCGCCGTAATGATTGTGTGGAGGAACTCAATTTCATTTTTGAACACCTCCACAAGCTCTACAATCCCTCTATTACCCACGTTGAATGCGCCGTTAAGAGACAGCGCCCGGGGATCATCTTCAGAGTATTTGTCTAACTTGGATATATCTTCTGAACCAATAAGCACAGAAACGTCTTGACTATTCGCATCCATGGGGGGAACAGAAGCAACACCTCTTCTAGCTCTTTGTGAGAATGTTGATTCTACAACTTCAAATTGCTCATACTTTCCATCGTACTCTTCCATAAGAAGATGTCGTACAACAGGGGAAATATCTCCGTCGATTGTGACATCTAACATTTCCTCAAATTCTTTTCTTAGCGATCTTGGTACAAGCTGAAGAGGCTCACCTCTTTGTGGATCATTTTTTAGATGGTAATAAGGTAGGCCCTCAAGAGCACCTTTGATATGCTCGGTGAGTGCTGACTTTCCTGCACCGACCGGACCCATCAATAATAAAACTTGTCTAGATTCTTCTCCGCGAAGTGCAGCTGATCGAAGAAAGCGCATTATTCTCGCAATGANTGATATCTTCCATACCAAAAAATTCACTTTGAAAATAGTCGTATATCTTGACATTCTCTCCGTTAAACAGCTTGTACTTTCGAGGATCTCCATCCTCTAATGTCGATACACCATCTTCTGTAATGGCGTCATAAAGTCTTTTATGCGCATGACATACAGGTGTCGGGTCCTTTTCTATGAGAGCTATGTATTCAAGCAGAGTACCGTTGAACTTCTCATGCTTCTTTGTTTCTCTTTGTTTCTTGATAATATCAAGGTATTTGTTCTTAGACACCCAAACCTCCAAAATTAAATTTCAAAAAAATCATCTTCAATGACAGTGTCAAGTTTGACAACGTCTCCCCAGAGAGTTGTAATGTGTTCGATAACTGATTCTGCATATTCTAGTTCTAAATCTCTTCCATCATGATCGTGCTTCAAACATAAGATGTTAGCTTCATCCACATGTTCAACGGTAATCATTGGTATATTATTTCCCGCAACTTGTTTGATTAGGTTTTCTTTTACCGATTTCCATCCCTCTTCGTCAGAGACATCATCAACCTTGTAGTCCTTTTTATGAAGTGAAAAGCTAAATAAGTTTAATTCTTCACAGTCTTTCAAGGTTAAGTATTGCCTGATGAACGATTCGTCGTTAAGAGCTTCTCTTGCGATAAAACATTCTTCAAGACCATATCGCTCTTCAATTTTTTTAAAAAGAAAGAATCCAACGTGATAAGGATTGATGCTCCCAAGGTGCGGCCGCACAACTTCGTTATGCGTCTTTAGAAACGGAAGATGCAGACCGCTTGGAAGATCTAGATCGTGCATTAACCTATAATGCCAAAATGATGCCCATCCTTCATTCATTATTTTTGTACGAATTTGAGGCATAAAATAATAGGCATCATCGATAGCGAAGTGAATTAATTCTCTTTCCCAATCTTCCAGGTGCGGACTTTGTTCAGCTATAAAAGCCAGTAAATTCTCTTCTGGTTTAACGGGGATAAGGGACGGATCAGGCGTTTCTTTTTCGTCATCAAAATATCCATCCTTAATTTTTTTCACAAGCTCTATTTTCTGTTTTTCCTGAGGAACGTAGCCCTTATATCTTCTAGGAACGTGAAGAGACAGCGCATGTGCGGCGTCTAAAATCTTTTCAACTTTCTCAATACCGATGCTGGGGTCTTTAATAAGCGTATCGATAAATCTTTTTGCATTTCTCATTCTCAAGATAACAAGTTCAGGTTTGGTTTTAGAAAATGTGATGTTATTTTTAAAGAAATCAGAATGACCTACGCAATGACACATAATCAAGATTTGTAGGTACAAAGGATTTTCTTCCATCAAATATGCTATAGAGGGATCGCTATTAATGATTAGCTCGTATGGCAATCCTTCTAGACCAGCATTGTACATCGCATGAGTTCTTTCAAATGACTTACCGAAGCTCCAGTGGGCGTAGTGCGTCGGCATGCCATGATAAGCCATGTTACCGATCATTTCATAATAATCACAAGTCTCATAAAGGATGGGGAACCAATCAAGATTGTAGCCCTCCGCTAGGGATTCTATTTTTTCATCCCACTTTTCTAGCTCTTTTAATAAATCATTCATGCACTTGCTCTTTAAAAAATCGTTTAAATGCATACCAGATGTCATCTTTTTCTTTAATCTCTACGCATCTAAATTTTGGTCCGATAAGAGGGATGTAGGTTTCTAAAAGAGAGCTTGATTTTTGCCATGCAATTCTGTCGTGGTTTGGTTCAATTTCACAATATCCAAAAAATTGCGATTTTTGAATTAAGTCCCCGGCAATCGAAAGTGTTCTTTTATTATCTGTCGGCCAGTTATCTCCATCAGAACATTGAAAAATGTATACATTCCAAATATTAGGATGATATCGAGAATCGATCATCTCTCCTGTCATCTGCAAAGCGCTTGAAACAAGCGTTCCCCCCGCAGATCCTCTACCAAAAAACTGCTCTTCTGTTACTTCGTACGCCTCCACATCATGAGCCACAAAGTTAATCTCGACATTATCATATCGTGACTGAATAAAGTGATATAAGAGGAAGAAGAAACTTCTTGCAAGATACTTCTTAGCTTTTGACATAGACCCAGAGATATCCATCAAGAAGAATATAACCGCATTTGATGCCTTCTTCTCATGTACTTTAAAGTGTCGATATCGAAGATCTCTTTCATGAAAGGGAAATTCTTCATCTTCATTTTCATTATTTTCGCTTTTTATGAATTTTGCTTTGTTCTTTCTTTTTAGCTTTTCAAGTACTGTCTTCTTTTTATCAAGTCTTGGTCGGATTCCTTTAGGACGATAACCATGACGCTTGATCTTCTTTGAGAGCAGTTGCGCCTGCTTCTTTTTTTCGAAATTAGGAAGATTCAAATCTTTGAATAGATAGTCTGCGAGCTGTTCAAGCGTCAGCTCCACCTCGTAATATTCCTCTCCCTTTTCTTGACCAGGGCCCTGATCATCCCCTGAAGGCTGCTCTTCTTTCTTACCAATTGTTTGTCCGCGCGAGACGTCTTTACCCTGCGCTGAACCAACTCGCTTGCTACCATTTTCTCCATAAATGAAGCGATATTCTTTAATACCACGTACAGGAATTTTAAACTTTTTCTTTCCATCTTTCCCTATGATGGATTCTTCCGCGACAATATTGTGAATACCCTCTTTAATGGCACCTTCAATTTTCTTACGATGCCGAGCACGATCAGCTGCTGATCTATCTGCTATCGTTTTATGGCGCTGGAAAATTGACATATAACTCCCCCATAATTCTAACTATAAAGTCTTACACATTGGTGTAACCCTTACTAACTGCAAGAGCTTTTGTAAACGCAGCAAGATATGGTTTACATTCTGCTGCAAAACTTTCTGATGTCACCCATTTAAACCCGGAGTGCTCTAATATACCTGATTCTTGATTAGGGAAAACGGCTGGTGACTTAGCACTTTTTGCAACAAAAACGATAAGTTCTCCGTTTGTGAATGGACCTATATCTAAAATTTCGTGATCCTCAATAAAGATTGAGCATTCTTCGAAGCATTCTCGTTTGGCGGTTTGGATGGGTGATTCTCCGGGTTCCGAGTGTCCCTTGGGAAGATCTAATTCGCCATTATCTTTTATGAGGGCAAGAATCTTATTAGTGTCTGGGTGAAGAATAATAAATCCCGCTCCTCTTTTACCTTCCCCTCCCATAATCATCCTCCAATCTTACAACATCTTCTAGATATTTTGTACTCACTTCTATTAATTCTACGTGCTGGTCATTAGCAGTGAACCTATGAGTAAATAGGGGTTTGATGTGCATGCACTCCCCCGGATCTAGCTTAATAATTTTCTTCTCATGTTCGAAAATGTAAGGATTTGAGTGAGGGTTAACAAAGCCACGTGTCTCCACATAGAGGCATCCACTTTTTACGTAAATTGTTTCTTCTTTTTTTTCATGAAACTGAAATGAAAGACGGTTCTCCGGATTAATATGCAGTAATTTCCCAACATATCCATCTCTATTAGAGCTTTGAGCCCAAATGAGCTCGTAACCCCAGGGCTTCTCAATTCTTTGCATCACTTGCTCCATCGATCAGCCAGGATGAACTTTGAATTTTTTTGCCCCCAACATTGAATATGACTTTGCACCCGACTTCATTACAGATATCCCACTCGGGAATATCTTCCGGCGCAGCTCTATCACCGCCCTTGGTAAAATACGTTGGCTTAAGAATATCAATGGCTCCAATCACTGTCTGGCCACCGTCATCCCAGATAATAGCTGCATCGACCCCGTGAATACCAGCAACAATCTCTGCTCTCTCTGCTGCTGGCATGAATGCTTTTCCCTTTTTCCTCTCAAGAAACCCATCACCATTTACAATAATGGCGACATAGCCACCATCCTTCTCGGCCATTTCAACAGTCTTTTGTATACATCTTAAATGTCCAACATGCAAAGGGTCAAATCCACCAGACGTCATATACACAGGAATTTCTCCCCACCCTCCATCTAGATCTTTATCAATGTACTCTCTAAACTCTTTAACTGAATTATATACTTTCATTTTGTAAGCTCTCCTTAAATGATTCTGGAAACATAGCTTTATTTCTATTATAAAATATTCCAAAATCCGAGTCAAGGATATAAGTGACAGCTGTGTCTTGTTCAGAGCGAACCGATCTACCGGTTGCTTGAACAATAGTTTTTGCTGTCTGAAGGGGGTACCACCACTTCCATTTATTCATTTTTTTTCTTACTAACTTATCGCCCAAATACGGGTATGGTACTTTACAGATTATTTGAAATCGACTCAAGTCCTCTTTTAGATCCACACCTTCAGTCATAGATGGAGATATTAGCACGGTAGGCTTCTTAGCTTTCTTATGCTTTTCTAGAATTACATCACGGTTTTCTGAATTGTGAATTAGCAGTCTTGTACTCTTAATGTTCTTTTTGATATAGTTCGCAACCCTGTAAGAATGACAATGAATAATTCCTTTTTCATTTTTATGCTGCTCTAAGATAGCTTTAACAGCCTGTACCATTCTTGGAAGCGTTTCTTCAATTGTTTTAGAGCTCATCTTTCCAATTCCGCTATAGATGATAGGTCTATTCTCTGGTGGGAATGGGCTCTTGAGAGAAATGAATTCACACTCGCTATGAGAGATTCCTACAGACTCTAGAAATGCATTGTGATCCAAGATAGTCGCAGACATTAAGAGGACTTTGTTTCCGAATGAATAGAGCATTTCTTCCGCGAAGGGGGCGACATCAATTGGTTTAAATTCGATCTTTCTTCCTGATCTACCATCAGCCGGAATTTCATTCAATACCCAATTATCTTTAGAATAAAGTTCTAGAAATCGACGTACTTTACAAACATGCTTATCTAGAAGCTCAAACTTTTTTGCAACTGTAGCGAACTCTCCAGACCTAAGCTTTTCTTTTAGACCCACATATTTTTCCAGCATCTTTTCTAAATGCTTAAGTTTTGAACCGATTGTGGGGACGTACGTACCTCTAATCCACTCAATATATTTATTAGCGGTCAATTTAGCCGGAAGATTAAACCCTAAAAAGGCTTTAGTGAATTTATCAGAGATTGTTATTTCAATAAACTTGCTCAGCTCAGCTGCCATGTTGTGAGCCTCATCAATTACTAACACTTGTCTTGGCTTAAGCTTACCAGCATATTGCGTCTCAGCAAGAAAATATGGAAAGTTGGTAATACCCTCATCACCTTCTAAGAAACTTTCTTTTGTTTTTTTATAAATGCAATTAAATGTACAGGCCTTCCAAAAACGAGATCCCTTCTCTGTCGTTCTTAGAGCTCGTTGACTTTCTGCACATGTCGTTTTAGCGTTAAAGCCACACTTATAATTTGCAGATGATTTAATCGACTTCATTGGCCCATTAAATCCGCCGAAATCTTGGATATATTGTTCTTGCAATATTTTCTGAGTTGTGAGGAAGTACGTACCACTATCATCGGCTGGTAGAATATGTGAAATATCGTTTGTTAGATATCGAGATACCGTTAAACCGATTGCACTTTTCCCCACACCGGTACCAGCTTCAATTACGACAAACTTCTTATTGCTGTTCAGAAATGAACCCAAAGCAAAATCAATAGCTTCAGTTTGCTGACCTCGAATACTCTTATAAGGAAAATGTCGTTTATATTCAAATCCCATAAAAAACCTCTTAACTTATTCTAGCCTAATTCTAACCTAGCTAGACGAAATTTACAGTTTTTCAATGATCTTGTCGATGATTTTTGTTGTCTCTAGAGGTCCTGTTGTGACGAACGATCTTCCTATGCCTTTTAATCGTTCATAGATGTGCCAGTCGTTACCATCTCTTTTGCATTTATCACCTATAAAAAACACTTCGTAATCTTCATAGTGAACTAAAGCATATGTCTTATCCCATCCGCGTGGATAAATGTCAAAGCTTGTGCTTCCACCCAACGCAACAGTAACAGTAATTCCAGATTTAGAAATAAACTCTTGAAGCTCTTTCATGTATATTTTACGGATATGATAATTTTTATCCCATTTCTTCCAATCTTTTCGTTGCGCAGAGCCGGCCGATCTTCCAATTGGACACCAATTTAACATAGATCCTCGATATTGAAAGAATGTACCTGTGAAAGGAATGTCTGGATAGAACTTCGATATGTCTGCTTGGTAGTCAAACATCTTAGCTAAAATTCTTCGATACGACATTGCACCAATTTTTTTTATCATATCTACATTGTAGTCAAGCTGGTGCTGACCATTTTTCCATCTATAGAGTTTTGTTCCATTACACGGAAGAATATCTACTTTGTCAATTTCCACCCCACCTGGTTCAAACATGACTGCGCACTGTTGCATAATATAATCAAAATCAGACCCGCTAACAATTCCGATTCTGCTATACGCAGAAAGTTGACGTATTTTTTTTACCATGAAGCTTTCCATCTCTTCCCTTGGGGGGGTCAATGTGCCATCCATATCAAATAAAATAATTCGTTTTAAATTATCTGATTGCTTAGTTTTAGCTTCAACATGCGTTTTCTTCATAGGTAATAATAGGGGTTTTTGGAGAATGTTTTGTCAATAAAGAGAACAGCAATACCGATTCTTACAATATTGCTTTTAGTCTCAACAGTCGTTTGTACATTAAATTTAGCTTATATTCTGCAAAGTAAAATGGCCACCGAATCGACAGTCGGAGTCGATGCAGGTAGTCGATTTCCGATCGAATCGTTTGTGATGGTGTCACAAGAGCTTTCATTTTATGAGATGTTATGCAATTCCGACGAGAAAGACTGCGTTCCAACAGAAAGAATAATTCGTGAATCCGCTGGGACTGGATCTGGCGTTATTGTGGGTACTAAAAATGGACAGTCATTAGTGCTAACTGCTGGTCATGTTTGCTCAATTCAACGTGCTGGAATTCCCATTACTCAAGATACAAGCATACAATATACAATGTCTTTAGAATCCGGGTTTGGTAGAGAGGCATTTGGAACGATTCTTGCAATTGATATTCCTAATGATCTGTGTCTTATGATAGCAGATGCAGATATCGGTCCCCCATTAGCAATCGCTGATGCTGGACCTCTTTTGCACGAAGAGATATACAACATGTCATCGCCGTATGGGTTAGCGCTCCCTCTTGCTGTACCGGTATTTGATGGGTACTTTGTAGGACAAGTAGATACGATCTACACATTTTCGTTACCAGCAGCCCCTGGTAGTAGCGGTTCTCCTGTATTGAATAATGATGGAGAAATCGTATCTATAATAAGCGGAGCAGCTGTTTCGTTTGATGAGTTTGCGATTGGTTGTACAACCAGCGCAGTCAGAAATTTCGTATTAGCGACGGAAGTATCTCTCTAAACGCTCAAAAACGTTAATCATAAATTGCTCTTCTAGCTTACTATCTAACTTAGATATTAATTCTGTGTATGCATTTCTAGCCCAATTCGTTGCGGCTTCTTCAGTGGCAAATGCATGTTGGTTGCCCTTAAAGTTCAGATCAGGACATGATATTATCACGTTAAACTCCCCCCATCCAGAGGGAAACATTTCTACATCTACACGAGAATCATGAAAAAAGGATATTGGTTTAGGATCAATTGTTTTATAATTGCTTCCGATACCATCTTCATTTAGCTTCTTCATTTTTCA
>LWDU01038959.1_pt1 | contig 16009 bp, 14 predicted proteins | sample 727161 | NCBI WGS metagenome assembly LWDU01 (sample SAMN04566230, study PRJNA314399) | hydrothermal vent metagenome | isolation source: deep sea hydrothermal plume seawater | place: Mexico: Gulf of California, Guaymas Basin | collected 2004-07-11 | reverse complement strand
TCACCCAGTCCCCGAGTCGGACCTCGGTAGGGCTCGGGAACGAACACGAACGGCATTCAAACTCCTGGCCGAAGCCTTGGGTAGGGGCATGGGGGCGAATTGGAAACGGCTGCCCAGCTTAGCCCGCCCAATCGCGCTCTGCGCCCGCCCCCAAAGAATCTCTGCGCCCGCCCCCAAAGAATATTCCCTCGGGGCCAACGACGATGGCGACCGAAGATGGCGTCCCGAGATGACGATCCGAATTGGGCGACCCCAACCCGGGTGTTCAATAGAAGTAGTAGCGACGCCGAGCAGGAATTTGCCAAAGCACAGGAGCGGGAACATCGAAGGGAGCAAGGCCGTCGAGCTCCCCCTCCATCGCCGGGAGCCAAGCCGTCAAGAATCCATCGCGGCCCCGACCGTGGTGGACACAACCCGTATCGAGGCCCCTCAAACCCGGGGCCAAGTGGAGGCCCGCGGTGGCCCAATGGCCGTAGACAACGCCATAGTCGTGTGACCGTCGGCGCCACGCCCGGTGCCAAGGCTCGTCGGGCGGCTCCGCCGGTTTCTTCGACGACCACGCCGCGCCGTTCACCCCACGACAGGAGACCAGCCTTCCGAGAAGATCTCGCTCAGAATTCGCCTCGACCTCGACGGGATCTTGGCGCAGAAAGCGCCGAACGGCGTCGAGATCGGCTTGCGCCAATTGCGCGTGAACTCGCGCGCCCACCGCCTCGCAATCCGCCACCGACCAATCCGGGTGCACCGAAGCGTGAACCAGAACGTAGGCCTGGCCGGAGAGCTCGCCGCGCTCCACCACCGAGCGACCCCGCAACCAATCGAGCCAGTCGGGCGCCTCTGCGGATTCGAGCACATCGCCCAGGGTGTCGCGTTCGCCGACTTCCCGAAGTCCGAGCAGCATGGCGATCAGTCCGAGTTCGTGGTTGCCGAGTACGTGGTGGCCCCGACCCCCTTCGACAAGCTCCCGCATCCTCTCGAGAACCCGCAAGTTGTCCGGGCCCCGGTTCACCAGGTCCCCCACCGAGTGCAAGACAAACTCATCGCCAAACCGATTGCGAAGCCGCGCAAGCAATTCCTCAAACTCATCCGCGCAACCTTGAACATCGCCGACAAAAACGTGCTGGGGCGAAGCTCCGGCAGGCGGCGTCACGGCGACTGCTCCCCGCGCCCTGGAACACGCAGCCGCGCCAGGGTCGCCCCCCAGCCCCCGCGTTCGGGGGGTGCCTGAACGAAGTCCTCCACCCTTGAATCCTGGCTGAGGAAGCGGCGCAATTGGGCTCGCTGGACTCCCTTGCCCCGCCCATGAATCAGGCGAACTTCGCGAAAGCCCCGGGCGATGGCCTCGTCGAGATAGGCGTCCACCATGGCAAGCACATCGGCGGGACGAAACGAGTGCAAGTCGAACGCTTCTTCGATGGGCACCACAACGGGTTCATCAAAGTCGAGATCCGGAGGTTCATCGGGAACGGACATGAAAGACCACCATAGCGCCAACAACAAGAAATCACTTTCAGGATCCATGGGATAGAATCCATCCCCTCTCACCCGGGTTCGCCCCTCTCGCCGGTTCCAAGCCGCTCCCGAAAAACAGGGCTAGACTCGGTACCCGCGGGCGGACCCCGATCCCGGACTCAAAGGGGTGCCCTCCACAAGATCAAAAACCGCCAGGGAGTCCTGGCTCAATTGCGAACGGGAGACGCGTGGGACGCCGCATCATCGTTTGCGATGGAGCCGAAACCGCCCGCCTCTGGAACCGAATCGGGGCCGGGCCCAACGAGGAACTTCTGTGGGTTCCCCGGGAGAACGAGTCTCGCGCCCGTCCGCCGGGGTTTCGGGCGCTTCAAGGCGGGCTCTCCGAAGAAGCGTTTCAAAAACTCGACCCGCTGGCCACCGACGAATACGCGCTGGCCAGTGACGACGGGCCCTGGGTCCGCACCGCGGTGCGTGAGATCGCCAAAGTGGATCCCGACGTTCCGATCCTCGTGCTCACCGACCTCCTGAGTGACGAAGACCTGCCCCAGCACGGATGTGCGCGACGAACCGGGCTCAAGACCCTGATCCGCGACGACATCGACGACGAGTTCGATCACCTTTCGAATCTCCAGAGGGTCGTTCAATTGCGCGCCCTTCTCGATAGTCGCGAGCGCGTCGGAATCCTGCTGCAACCCGACCCCGACCCCGACGGAATCGCGAGCGGGTACGCGCTGCGGGCTATTCTCGGGCGGAAGCGAACCACGGCCCCGCTGATTTCGTTCGGCGATGTCACCCGCCCCGAAAATCGCGCCCTGGTCGAGGCCCTGGGGATCGAGGTTCGGGTCATTTCCCCCGACGAACTCGACGAGATGGATGGACTGGTGCTCGTCGATGTACAGCCCAATGTCTTCGGGGACGATCCCCCCAAGCGACTCCTCGAAGTCGATGCGGTCATCGACCATCACCCCGAGCGCACCGGATACGACGCCCTGATTCGGGATATCCGTCCGAACTACGGAGCCACGGCGACGATCTTCACCGAGTACCTGCGGGCGAGTAAAATCGAACTGGGACCGCGCCTCGCCACCGCGCTCCTCTACGGCATCAAGAGCGACACCCAATACCTCGGCCGCGAAACCAGCCACAAGGACATGATGTCCTTCGCGTATCTTCACGCGACCCACAGCCCAGCGCTCTTGCGCCGCATCGAGCGTCCGGCCCTTCCCCTCGATGGGCTTCGGGCACTCGGGCGCGCACTTGCCAAAGCGGACCTGCGCGACGGAATTCACATGCTCGTACTCGGCCGAGTCCGGGAGGATGTCATCCCCCAGGTGGCCGACATGGCACTCCAGGCCGAAGGCGCCGAATGGGCCGTGGCCGTGGGACAGGTTGGCGGCGATCTGGTTTTCTCGGTCCGCAACGTCGGCTACGTCCAGGCGGCGGGAGAAGTCGTCCGGGCCGTGGTCGAAGGTCTCGGCGTTGGCGGCGGTCATCGTTCCATGGCCAAGGGAATCATTCCCATCAAGGCCTTCCGGGAAGTCTACGGAACCGCCGATCGCGAGCAGGTGCGGAGCGCACTCTTCGACGCATTCACCCGGGCGATCCGCAACAAAGAGGACTGAGGGCGATCATGTCCAAACAGAGGCCCGCACGCCTGAGCGACGAGGAAATCACCGATCGCCTCCAACGCGTGCCGGGCTGGACACGAATAGCCGGAAAGCTCCAACGGAGCTTCGAGTTCCCCGATTTCAGCGCAGCCTTCGGATTCATGACCCGAGCCGCCCTGATCGCCGAGACCCTCGACCACCATCCGGAATGGAGCAACGTCTACAACCGTGTGGAGATACAGCTCACTACCCACGATGCCGGCGGAATCTCCCAACTCGATTTCGAATTGGCCCTTCGAATCGGCGGACTGGTGGACTAGGAGGCGGTCGGGCGAACGTCGAGCAATTCGTGCGCGCCCACCATTCGCTCTTGGATCCGAATCCCAAAGGGGCATGACCCCGTACAGGGTGCGCTGCACTCGGCACACACCGAGGCATTTCGCTTGAGCCCCGCGTAGAGATCGATCGCCTGGCGCTCGGAACGATAGTCCTCGAAATACATTCGATGGCGGAGAACGTCGTTGATCGCCAGCTTTTCCGGGCAACTCGACAAACAGGCGCCACAGTGCGGGGCGCAGTAGGTGTCTGCGGTCAGGCTGTCGTATTTGTCGAGTACCGCCACTTCATCGGCATTGGGAGTCTTGCCCGATGCGTAGAGATACTCATCGACGTGCTGGAGATCAAAAAACGAAATCACCGCGCAGGAAACGTTGGGGGCGCCGTGCACCCATTTGAGCGCTGCCTGAGCGTACGAGTCCTGCTCGTCTTCAAAACCTTCGAGTCCGTGATGCCTGGCCCCCTTGAGGGTCTTCATCGCCACCACCCCCATATCCTGTTCACGGCTGGCTCGTCCAATCACATCGGAGAGCCCAGGCCAGATCCCGTGATGGTAGGCGAGCATCATGACGTCGAATTTGCCCGAATCGATCGCCGCATTCGCGACATCGAGCAGGTTCGGCGTGTGCGACGAAAAGCCGAGAAAGCGCGCCTTGCCTTCGGCTTTCAGTTGAGCGAAGGCCTCGTGAACATTGGGATCGAGAAGTCGATCGAGTTCATCGCACGAATGCACATGAATCAGGTCCACATAGTCGGTTCCCAGGCGACCCAGACTCTCTTCCACGACCTCCTTGTAACGCTCAACCGACGTTCCGGCGGGAAGGTGGCCGATGGGCGTACACCATTTCGTCGCCAGGAAAAAGGATTCGCGCGGGACCCCACGAATCGCCTCACCCACCGCTTTCTCGCTTCCTTCCGCAGAGTAGTCCGGCGCCGTGTCGATGTAGTTAACGCCTCTTTCCAGGGCCAGGCGAACGATCTTCGTTCCCAGTTCGCCGCGAATGGGCCCGGTGCCCAGCACCGTATCCGAAACCGGCCACTCCGTACGGCCCAGTCTTCCATACGATTGAATTCGACTTCCCCGCCACTCGTCCTTCCACACGGGATGCGTTTTCTGGACCTGTCCGCCGAAAATTTCGGTCAGGGGGCGCTTCCAGCCGCGTCCCTCCTTGTGGCCCAGCCCAAAGAAGCTGCGACCCACCATGGCGCCGCCCCCCGCAACCAACGCCGCCAGCGCCGCGCCGCCCCCGGCCAGGCTGCCACTGAGAAAGTTCCGTCGGCCGGGGTCGGTCTGTTCGAGAAGAGTTCGCCGTTGATCGCGCACGACGAAAAAAGTCACGAAGGGCACGCCCAGGACCGTCCCCAAACCCAGCAGGAGCCCCGCCAATGCGATATCCAAGCCGGGAAAAAGGAGATCGCCGAGACTCTGCAGACTCTGTCCGGCAGGAAACGCCGTCGGGTCGAGACCGATCGCCGAGCGCCAGAGGAAATCGGCGCCCACGGTGGCTCCCAGCAAGGCGGCGACAAGCACGGTCAGGATAGTGGTCGCGACGAGACGAAGCCTCACGATAGTACCTCCATGGACAAAACCTGGACAGGTCTCAACAGAACCACAACTGATTCCGCCGTGCATCTTACCGCATCTCGGAAGCCCGACGTTTGGACGCCGGGCCTTTCCGCATCGGTGGATATGCAGTCGGGCGCCGCGTCGATGGACTCTCTATGATGCCCAGATCCTTCGCTCTCGCCGGAGACTCACCCGCCATGTCCGCCCGAATCATCGTGCCCGGCGTCGAATCGCTGACCCATTTTGTCGGTGCCGAGTTTGGACCGGGCGATTGGCTTACGGTGGACCAAGCTCGTATCGACGCTTTTGCCGCGGCAACGGGGGACGACCAGTGGATTCACCTCGATGCCGAACGCGCCCAAAAAGAATCTCAATTTGGCAAAACCGTGGCCCATGGCTACCTCACCCTGGCTCTGGGGCCCGCGCTGCACCGAAAAATCTTCCAGGTCAGGAACTGCAGCCAGATCGTCAACTCGGGCGTCGACAAGCTCCGACTCCGTGAGCCCGTCTTCGTCGGCTCTCGCTTGCGGCTTTCGGGAAAGATCCTGAGCGTCCGCAAAATGGCCCGCAGCGCTGCCCGGGTCAGCTTCGATCTGCGCTGGGAACTCGAGGGCGCCCGGCGCCCGGCCTGCCGGGCCGAGGCCGTGTATATCTACTTCAAATGAGCCCAGGCACACATTGGGTTCGGCTCGGGCCGGAGCGCTTTCAGTTCTAGTCTTCCGCCAAAAACTTGCGCACGGCATCGAGGAATTCGGCAAGGCGGTCGTGATGCACCCAGTGCCCCGCCCCTTCAATTTTCACAAGCGTGGCATTCTTGAAAGCATCCGCGCGGCCATCCGTGCCGGGATCGGTCGCCCAACTTTCGCTTCCCCGCATCAGCAGAGTTGGGCAGTCGATCCGTTCCCACATCCCCAGGCGCTGCTCAAACTGAAAGCTCTGGGGGAAGAAGGCTCGGGTGTAGTTGTCGAACTTCCAGGAGAAGGTGCCGTCCTCGTTGCGTGCCACGCCGTGAACCGTGAGATGATGAGCCTGGTCGGGAGAGAGAAAGGAGTTCTCTTCCTGCATGCGTTGAGCCGCAGCGTCTATGTTGGGGTAGCGACGCGGTTGCCGGGCCGACAGGCCCCGAACTTGTCCGATCCAGTTTTCGATCAACTTCCACGGCGGAAGGTTCGCGTGTTCTTCAAGCATTTTCGGCGGAGGACCGAGACCTTCGACTGCCACGAGTTTTTGAACCCGCTCGGGGTAAACCGCGGCGTATTGAAGAGCAACGGCCCCGCCCAAGGAGTGAGCGACGATGGTCAGCGGATGAAGCTTTAGGGTTTCGATCAATTGCGCCATGTCGAGCACAAACTCGTTCAGCATGTAATGGCCGCCGATCGCCCATGCGCTGTCGCCATGCCCCCTCAAATCCGGCGCGATCACGTGGTACTCGTCTCGCAGCTCTCGGGCGACCCAATCCCAACTTCGGGCGTGGTCCTTGTTTCCATGAATCAGCAGCAACGGAGGGGCGTCTTCGTTTCCCCAATCCACGTAGTGGAGACGAAGGCGCTGGGAAACGTAATAGCTCGATGCCGGGCCGATAATTTCTCGCTCGCGTTCACTGGTCATGACCCCGGACACTACCGATCCGGGCCCGGACCCTCTACCCGCAAAAACTCGATCTGTCGGCGGCAGGAAACACCGGGCACGGTATCCTCCCCCAACGATGAAATTGGCGATCGCACAGGTAAATCCAACCGTCGGCGACCTTGTGGGAAATCGCGGTCTGGTCGAACAGGCTGCCGACAAGGCTCGAGCTGCCGGGGCCGATATAGTTGTTCTCCCCGAGCTGGTTCTCACGGGCTACCCCCCGATGGATTTGCTCGAGCGCGACGGTTTCGTCCGAGATCAATTGAAAGAACTCGAGGCCCTTGAGGCCGCCTCCCGGGACATTGTCATCGTGCTTGGGGCCGTGCTCGGCGAGGCCTCCAACCGGCCGCCCTCCCTACAGAATGCGGCGGTCGTCCTCGCCCAGGGCCAACGCGCCGGGTTTCGCGCCAAGTCCTTGCTCCCCACCTACGATGTGTTCGATGAGAAGCGACATTTCATCGCCGGCCAACGCCACGAACCCCTTGCACTGAAGGGATTGAACGCGCGGATTGGGTTGGCGGTCTGCGAAGACGCCTGGGCGCGCGAACTCAACTACAGCCTCGATCCCCTGGCCGAACTCGCGGCCGGCGAACCCAGCTTGATTCTCAACCCTTCGGCCTCGCCCTGGCATACCGGCAAACCCCTGGAACGCCGAAAAATGTACTCCGGTCGGGCTGCGGAACTCGGGATACCCCTGGTCTTCGCCAATCAGGTGGGCGGCAACGACGAACTCATCTTCGATGGAGGATCCTTCGCCACCGATGCCAGGGGCAAGATCATCGCCTCGCTTCCCCTCTTCGAGAGCGCCATGGCGATCGTTGATATTCCGGGTGACGACGCGGGAATCCTCCCCGAGGAGGTCGAAGAAAGCGACCGCATCGCCCAACTCGAGGCCGGACTCGTGCTCGGGATTCGCGACTACTTTTTCAAGCAGAACCTTCCCCCCGGTGCCGTCATCGGGCTCTCCGGAGGTATCGACTCGGCGGTCACCGCCCACTTGGCCGTAGAGGCCCTGGGTGCCGAAAGGGTCACCGGGGTCGCAATGCCTGGCCCCTTCTCCTCGGATCACAGCATCCGCGACGCCGCCGCGCTGGCCAAGCGCCTCGGCATCGAGTTCCGCACCGTCGACATCACGCCGCTCTACGACGCGTTCATCGGCGTGTTCGCTTCGCTTTTCGGTGAGCAGGAAAATTACGGTCTCACCCAGCAGAATATCCAGTCACGAATTCGCGGGGCGACCCTTATGGCCATTTCCAACCACGAGGGGCGGCTGGTACTCGCCACCGGCAACAAAAGCGAGCTCTCGGTGGGATACTGCACCCTTTACGGGGATACCGTGGGGGGGCTCGCCGTACTCGGCGACGTCTACAAGCGCGAGGTCTACGCCCTAGCGCGCAATGCCAACCGACGGGGTGAGCGGATCCCGGTCCACACCCTCGATAAGCCGCCCTCGGCCGAACTGGCCCCCGACCAACTCGACAGCGATGACCTCCCCGATTACGCGACCCTGGACGCGCTGCTCGAACAGGTCATCGAGGGCGGGCGAAACGCCGACAGCCTTGAGCCTCCCAACGGCTGCACCCGGGAAGAGGCCCTGGCGGTCGCCCAGCGCCTGGACCGCAACGAGTACAAGAGGCGACAAAGCCCCCTGGTTCTCCGCACCTCACCCAAGGCGTTTGGAACCGGACGGCGGCTGCCCATCGTGCACCGCTCGCGCTGAGGGCGCCTTGGGGCGCCCGAGTAACTTCAAGCCGTCCTCTTCAGGCGGAGACTGCGTCTTCCTGAACGGCGCCGCGAACGTTCTCTGCCCGCGCGCCTCGCGGACCTTCCTGAACCACGTACTCGACAAAATCACCCTCGGAGAGGCTGTCGTATTCGGCGGCATTCAACCCCGAGCGATGGAAAAAAACCTCTTTGCCGTCCTCTCCACGGATGAAACCAAAACCCCGATCACGCACCATTTTCTTGATTTTTCCCTTGCACTTGGGCCCCGCCGGAACCGCTTGGGGCGCGGCGCCGCTGCGGCGTCGGCCCCGAGCCTTGCCCCCTCGGCCTTTACGGCCGCCGGGCCCACGAAAATGCTCGGTGGAAATGAACTCGGCCTGAAAGAGGCCGACCGCCACGGTCAGGTCCTTGAGCCCATCCTGCTCGGGCGAAAGCAAGACCTCGCCATCCTCGCTGTCGACGATGCTATACCGCAGGCCCGTGCCCTGGTGGGTCACGTAAAGTCCAGATTCGATCTCGTCCATGCTGATCATCTTGATAAACCTCGAAACCGTCTCGGAGTACGGTCAAAACGGAAGGGCCAATTGCCAACTGAGGGCAGGCCACTTCAACGTCGGCTTCCCAGCGGGACGGCGATTCCTGGAGGGGAGATGGGCAGGAGCGCCGGGCCATGAGATTAGAAGAAGTCCCCACCGCGGTCAATCGCCCTCTTCTCGACCTCATGTCGCCTCCCCGAACGAAGTCCGGGCAAACGCCCATCTCGAATCCGACTTCGATTACCCCTCGGGAAGACGAGCCCACCCGCAATTGGGGCAAAACCTCGATGTCCGCGCGCGCCGTAGGGATCGTTCTCTCGATCACGATTGGCTGGACGACCTTGGCGACGAGCCCGGCGGTGCCCGCGCCCCAAGCCAAGGCCCAGACTCAAAACGAGGCCCAGGCCGTCCTTCGCGTGGGCACCAGCGGTGACTACGCGCCTTTCAGCATCACGGCGAGCGGCGATGTCAGCGGTGATTTCGACGGCGATGTCAGCACCGAGACGAACGCTGAGACCGACGGAAATGCGCAGGCGCGCTATCAGGGGTTGGGTCCCGACCTCGCACGCGCTTACGCGAAAGAGCGTAATTTGCGCGTGCACTTCGTCCGCTTCCGCTGGCCCGACTTGGTCGTCGATCTTGAAGCCGGGCGCTTCGACGTCGCCATGAGCGGAATCACCGTTCGACCCGAGCGGTCACTCGCCGGGCGCTTTACCCTCCCCATCGCTTTGAGCGGTGCGCTGGCGCTGGTTCCCACCCAAGCCCCCGTCCACGAGGCCAGCGATCTCAATCGGCCGGGGCTACGGATCGCCGTAAACGCCGGGGGACATCTCGAGCGAACAGCGCGAAGGCTCTTTGCCCGGGCGACGGTTGTCCCCATTGCGAACAACGCCGGGGTGATGGACGCCCTAGCAGCGGGCCTCGCCGATGCGGTGATCACGGATACCCGGGAGGCGCCATACTGGCTCGAAGCAAGCCCGGGCCTGCGCGCTATCGGGCCCTTTACACGAGACCGCAAAGCCCTGCTGGTGGCGGCGGAGAAGCCCGAATTGGCCCGGGACCTCGATGACTGGCTGCTGGCCCAAGAGTCCAACGGTCAGATGGCCGCCCGGCGCACCCGGTATCTGAACGCGGCCGCCACTTCGGGACCCGGCAGGCCCGTTCTTTCGGCGCTGCTCGCCGGCATCGCCGAACGCTTGGCCCTCATGCCCCTGGTCGCCGAGGCCAAACGCGCCTCCCAGACCGACGTCGAAGCGCCCGCGCGCGAAGCTCAGGTAATCGAGGCCGCCCTGGCGAGGGTCAGGCAAACCGAAAGCGCGGCCGGGATTCCCCCCGACCAGCAGGTCGGCGCCGCCGCCGTGGCCGAGCTTTTTGTTGCTCAGATGGCCGCCGCCAAGTCAATCCAGCGAAGCGTACTCGCCCAGCCGCCGCCCCTCGCTTCGGGCCCTCCGCCCGCCCTGGATTCCGCCTTGCGCCCCGCCCTGCTCCGGATCGGCGACCGCATCGCGCGGCTGATCGTCCTGCTCCCCCGGGACATTCCCGCGCGGGAAATCGAGGAACGCAGCCAGCTAGAACTCGGGGATCTCGGACTGCCCGAAGCGCGGGTTGCCGCCATTGCCCACGGGTTGATGGCGGTGAGTTCCGCACCTTGATCAGTAATAGGTACAGCGAGTGCGATGCCGGGGTTCGGACTTCATCGCCCTGCTCTGGCCCCGATGCCAAAGCACCGAGTCCAATTGCCGAGGCAACGCCGGCCTTCCGCGATTCGTCAGCATTGCGCTGAGACGCTCCACCGCGTGCACGGCCAGCGCGCGAATTTCGATTTCTTCGGGCGACCCCAAAGCGATGAGTTCCTCCGACCGAATGCGACGCAGAAGGTCCGAGTCGTAGTCGAGCACCCCCTCTCGACGCAGTACATGGGGAACGAGGTTGTCTGCAAAGATCGTCAGCGCATCGAGATCGTCGAAGCGCCCGAAGCTCGACCCCCGAAACGCCGAGGCGAGGTCCGAGCAGGTGATCTGCGCACGCTTGTAGAACGGAACGTCCAGGTCGCCGTAGCGCTCGACATCCCGATAGAGCGGCATTTCGGCGAGAATACGAACCAAGGCTTCGGCGCTGTGGTCCGCCGCTTCGACCAACCCCGCAAAGGACCCTCCGAAGCGCGTGTTGACCATCGCACCCAAATCGCGCCACGATCGGGCGAACAGATCCATTAGCTCCGATGCCGGCGCCAACCCAGGGGATTGATCAAAGATCCGTGCGCACTCGTCGCCCTGAATCGCCGCCAATGTGGAAGGAGCGAGAGCGCCGTGGCGATCGAAATAATTCTTCAGACCACCCGCGATCGTGAAATAACCCGACTGGCCCGAACGCTTGCGTAGATGCGGGAACCAACCCGAACCAAAATTCACGGCATCCAGCGTCAAAACGAAGGCCAGGGTGGAATCCGCGTCCGCTCGCCGGTCGTGGGCGGGGTCAAGAGAGGGGGCGAGGGCCGTGGAGCCTTCTTCCGTCGTTGTAGAAGCCTGGGCGGGAGGACCTGCCAACTTGTCGGCATGGAATTCCCCTCGGTCGCCCGCGAGCGTATCCGCAAGGGCATCTGCAAGAGCATTCAGGCGCTCCTCGTTGAGCCTCACCCACTTTGCCCTCTTGGCGACATCGGCCGCCGCCCTTCGAATCTGTTCAAACAACTCCACTCTAAACGACGCGCCGACGAACTGGCACTCCGAACAACCGAATGGCCCGGGGTAGAAGTTCGACCCGAACGGGCAGTCCGCCCCCCCCCTCGCCATCGACATCGAGAAGTGCCGGGACCGGCTCCCTGACTACGGACTCGACTCGAACGCCGCGATGAACCGAAACCGCCGGATGATCGATATGGCCGCCGGCGTAAAGCGAGGGAAGGTTCAGCCAGAGCCTCGGTCTCGAGATCGCTTTGATGATCACAACGTCAAAGAGCCCGTCGTCGCACTCGGCACCCGGAGCCACTTTCATTCCCGCTCCGCAAAAGCGACCATTCGCTGCGAGAACCAGAGCCACGGGACCCGCGTGAACTTCGCGGTCGTCGACACGAACTACAACATTGGGCCGAGGATGTCGGGCGATAGCCGCAAGACTCCCCAGGGCAAAAGCCAAACGCGGCCCGAAGTGCTTCGCGCGGCGGTTAACCGTCTCGACGATGAGGCCACTGAGTCCGAAGCTGGCCTCGTTGAGGAAGTAGCGGGTCTGCTCTCGACCCTGGCTGCACATATGAACAATGCGGCCAGCGTCCACTCTCCGGCGACTACCGGACGCCAAAAGCTCGATCGCCTCTTCGGGGGCCAGCGGCATCCCCAAGGTACGGGCAAAGTCACAACCCGAGCCCAGGGGCAAGATCCCGATCTCAGCCTCATCGCCTAGCCCGGCGGCCAACAACCCGGTTACAACTTCGCTCAGGGTTCCGTCACCGCCACCCACGATCAGCCGCTTGACCCCAGCCCGTACGGCTTCCCGTGCGATCCGTGCGGCGTCCCGAGGCGCCCGGGTCCGCTCGATCTCCAAGCCGCCCATCCTTTCCGCCAGTGATCCACGAAGTCGATTCTCCACGCGCCCTAAAATTCGGGACGCCCGTCCGGCTTTGGGATTCAAAATGGCCAAGGTGGCTGCGGGCACGGCGGGAGAATAACTCGCGCCGGTGCTCGGGCCAGCAGCAGCGCTTTCACTATAGTCCTCCGATGACAACAGCCCGGAGAAAGTGGAGCGGCTTCGTCGTTCTGGGCTTGTCTCTTCTCGCCTTGGGCGTTTTTGTCCGCGACCGCCTGGGCATCGAACTCGATCCCGAGTCGATTCGGCAATGGATTCTGTCCGCTGGACCCATCGCCCCAGTTCTCTGTGTGGCAATGGTTGCCGGGCGGAGCATCATTGGCCTTCCCTCCCAACTCGTCTTGATCGTCGCCGGGCTCAGCTTCGGCATATTCTGGGGGACCCTTTACGGCGCGCTCGGCCTGGAAATCTCAGGACTCATTACCTTCCAACTCGCCCGCATCGCCGGGCGTGACGCGGTCCATCGAAAAATTCCCCAGAAGCTTCGGCCCGTGATTGCCCGAGCGGGCGAGCGGCCCGGTGCGCTCTTCATCGCTGTGGGGACCGCATACCCAATCGGGGTCCTCACCGCCTACCACGGGCTGGCGGGAGTCACATCCATGAATTTGGGTGTTTTCGCCTTCGCGCTTGCCCTGGGCTCCACGGTTCGCGCCGCCACCTATGCGTACTTCGGCAACAGCCTCATGGCCGGGGAGTTCAAGATGATCTTGATGGCTACCGGAATCATCCTGATTCTGCTGGTCGTTCCGCTCTTTTTTTCCAGCGGCCGGGCCTTCTTTCGACGTGTCCTTTTGGGCACCTCCGAGGCCACCCCAGAAAACCCCGAAATCAAGCCGACTGCTCGCGCAGAAGATTCAACGCCGACCCCGCTTTGAACCAAGCGATCTGCTCTTCATTCAGCGTATGCTCGACAGGAAAGCTTTCCTCGCTCCCATTGTCGTGGTGAAGCACTGCGGTGAGAGGAACGTCGGGCTCAAACGAAGTGAGCCCGCGAACGCTGATGCAATCGGTCTCCAGCACCTTCTCGTAATCGGCGGGGTCCGCGAAAGTCAGCGGCAGCACGCCTTGCTTCTTCAAGTTTGATTCGTGTATCCGGGCAAAGCTCCGGGTAATCACCGCTGCGGCGCCGAGGTGGCGCGGGCACATGGCGGCATGCTCGCGACTGCTCCCCTCGCCGTAGTTCTCATCGCCGACCGCTACCCAACGCCGGCCCTCCGCCTTGTAGTGACGCGCTACGGCGGGAAAACCAACCCCCCGGTCGCCCGAGAGTTGATCCAGGCCGGTACCCGCGTCGCCGGTGAACGCGTTGATGGCGCCGATAAACATGTTGTCGCTGATATTGTCGAGATGACCGCGGAAGCGCAGCCAAGGGCCCGCCATGGAAATGTGGTCCGTGGTGCATTTTCCGCGCGCCTTGAGGAGCACCGGCAGGCGTTCCATGTCCTCGCCATCCCAGGCGGGAAAAGGCGTTAGCACCTGCAAGCGCTTGCTCTCGGGCGAGATCGCCACCACCTGATGGTGTTCTCCGTCGTCGGGGGCCTGATAGCCCTCGTACGAAATAACGAATCCCTTGTCAGGGATTTCCGGGGCCGGAGCCGGGGGCGATAGAGTGAATCGGCTCCCATCCTTCGCTTCGAGTTCTCCGTCCAGAGGATTCCAATCCAGGGTGCCCGCCAACGCGTAGGCGATCACTACCTCGGGGCTGGAAATGAACGAGAGGGTCTCGGGATTGCCGTCGTTTCGCTTGGGGAAATTCCGGTTGTAGGAACTGATGATCGAATTGGCGTCGCCCTTTTGGATGTCATCGCGCTTCCATTGGCCAATGCAGGGCCCGCAGGCATTGGCGAGCACCGTGGCCCCGATCGCCTCGAGGTCCTGCATCTGACCGTCCCGGGCGATGGTCTGATGAATCTGCTCCGAGCCCGGCGTCACCCACAGAGTCGCCTGGCTGCGCACCCCTCGCTCGGCCGCCTGGCGCGCCACATCCGCAGCCCTTGACATGTCTTCGTAGGAGGAGTTCGTGCAACTCCCGATAAGCCCCGCAGTCAAGTTGACAGGGTAGCCATTCTCCCGTGCATCCGCGGCCATACGCGAAACCGGATGGGCGAGATCGGGCGTATGGGGGCCGACGATATACGGCTCCAGCGACGAAAGATCGATCTCCACCAAGACGTCGAAAAATTGGGCAGGGTCCGCGAGTACTTCGGCGTCGGCGCGAAGCAGTTCGGACTCTGCGGCAGCCAGTGCAGCGATCTGGCTGCGCTCGGTCGCTTCAAGATACCCATGCATACGGTCGTCGTAGGGAAAAATAGAAGTCGTTGCGCCAAGTTCGGCGCCCATGTTCGTGATGGTTCCTTTCCCCGTGCAGCTGATGGACTCGGCGCCGGGACCAAAGTATTCCACCACGCGATTGGTACCCCCCTTGACCGTCAACTCGTCGAGCACCCTGAGAATGACATCCTTGGGCGAAGTCCAGCCTCCGAGTTCCCCAGTAAGCCGCACACCCACCCGGTTCGGATGAAGAACCTCCCAAGGAAAACCGGCCATCACGTCCACAGCGTCTGCACCCCCGACCCCACACGCGAACATGCCAAGCCCGCCCGCATTCGGGGTATGGGAGTCGGTGCCCAGCATCATGCCACCGGGAAACGCGTACTTTTCCAGCACGACCTGATGGATGATCCCGGCACCGGGACCCCAAAATCCGATCCCGTAGCGCGAAGAACAACTGCGAAGAAAATCGTAGACCTCGGAATTCGTCGTATTGGCCGCGCCCAGATCGGCGACCGAACCCTTGTAGGCCTCGATGAGATGATCGCAATGGACCGTTGTCGGAACCGCGGTTTCACTCTTGCCTGCCTGCATAAACTGGAGCAATGCCATCTGCGCCGTCGCATCCTGCATCGCGATGCGGTCGGGGCGCAGGAGAAGGTACGCCTCCCCGGGATCGAGTTCCTGCCCAGCCGGTTCGTCGAGGTGACCGAAAAGAACTTTCTCCGCGTAGGTCAGGGGGCGGCCCAGACGTCCACGAACGATTTCGAGACGCCGCTTCATTTTCGCGTAGGTGTTCTCGACGAGTTCGGCTGTGGTTTCGATCACCGGCATCCTTGCGCTCCTGACGGTTGAGGGCGGTTGGGTTGAGTCAATCACTCGTTGAGTCGGGCTTGTGGTGGCGCGCACCCCGTCGGGGTCCGGAACGCCGACCCGACCGGGCCCGACCCGAAGAGACCCCAAGGGGCCAAACGACCCGTCCTGCGGCCTTTTCTTCGCCCACAGGAAATCGGGGGGGCAGAGTAGCGCAGGACCGGGTCTCGATCCGAAGAAGCCAAGGGGCCACACATCGCTCGTCGCTAACGCCGTCGCCAGAGCAAGCGTTATTCGGGTAGGATCAACACCATGGAGCCCAAAGAGCGAAAAATCCAGGGGGCCGATGGGCTCTCTCTCAATCTCGTCGAGTGGAGCCAGGAGGGCGTTCCCATGTTGCTCCTCCACGGCTACAGCAACGAGGCCCACATCTGGGACGACTTCATTCCCACCGTGTCTTCCCACTACCG
>LWDU01035238.1_pt1 | contig 16011 bp, 15 predicted proteins | sample 727161 | NCBI WGS metagenome assembly LWDU01 (sample SAMN04566230, study PRJNA314399) | hydrothermal vent metagenome | isolation source: deep sea hydrothermal plume seawater | place: Mexico: Gulf of California, Guaymas Basin | collected 2004-07-11 | reverse complement strand
GCAACAGCCTGGTCTCCGGATTCATTTTCCTGGTGCTTGAGCTTCACTTCCATTGGTCATTACCTGCAGTATTTTTAACTAGTTACCTGACACTGAATTCACGCGACCGAATATTGATGTCAGTTCTCGGATCGCCTCGTCAGGCAGTGGGTCCGCCAGAATCGAATTCACATTTTCAGACAAGTGCGCTTTACTGCCCGTACCGGTCAGCACGACTGTAGCGCCGGGTTCATGGCGGCAGAAACGATAGGCAGCCTGGACGATCGAATTGATATCGGGATTCTCTTTTAGGAAACGCAAAGGGGATTCACCATCAATAGCTGCTTTGTCAATTTCCCCGCTTGAAACCAATTGCTGAATAACCTCCAATAGTGCATCCGGGCGACTCAGTGCACGCCGAACAGCGAACATGATCTGCGTCGCAACATTGTTCCTGATAGTCAAAGGGAAGACCGAGTGTCTGGCACTAGGGTTCAGCAGGTTAAAGCCAACCATGATCACGTCGAAATAATCGTCCGGAAGAGCGAGTTTTAACATGTCGTGAGACGGATCCCGGACGAAGGTCTCGGTAATACCAAGAAATCGAATCTTACCCAGCGTCTGTTGTTTCTTGAGGGCGGGAAGTATTTCTTCAACGCAATGGGGATACTGCTCTGCAGTTACACCATGAAGATTGAACACATCAACATAATCGGTTTGCAGGCGAACAAGGCTTTTCTCGAGAGACTCGACCACGGCTTGACCTGACAGCAATTTACCGGTTCTGCCCGGGGAGGATTTGGTAGAAACGACAATCTTGTCCCGCTTGTTTCTGATGGCTGAACCAACCGCAGCTTCAGTGCCGTAGGCTCTGGCGGTATCGATAAAATTGATACCGAGGTCCATGGCAAATTCAACAATAGCGGTGGCATGCGCCTCCGAATTTCCATTTGAGATGCCTAGCCGACTATGCCCACCACAACCCAGGCCAGCAACACTAACTTCGATCTCAGTGCGGCCCAGTAACGTTGTTTCCACTAAAATAGACTCCTAATCAATGAGCTTGCCATGTTCGTCACGAAGTTCAGGGCCATTGACTCTTGCACGACCATCGCCGAACTTTTCGTCCCGTTCCCTGAGGGTTTCCTTGAGACCCTTTTCCCTGAATGATTTCATATAGCCGGCAGCGCCTTTCGTGTTGTGGCCACGCACATCATTTTCTGCAGCCATTCGCTGCAGGGTACGGGCGCCCATTAATTCCAGTGCGGTGTTAATAATCCGTTTGTTGGCGGACAACAGATCCGGGTCAATCATCGCGAGGCGATCTGCCAGTTGTTCAACTTCCTGTTCAAGGTATTGTTGTGGTACGGACTTTAACACCAGACCAATCTGCTGCGCTTCGACGCCGTTGATAGTGTCACCGGTTAGCATCAGGCGTTTTGCCCACTGGGGCCCCACATTGTAAATCCACATGTTATTAGGTAGGGCACCAAGATCCCGGGCTGGCGGGAAACCAAACTTCGTATCATCAGTACAAATGACCATATCACAGAGCAGTGCGATATCTGTTCCGCCTGCCAGGCAATAACCGTGGACCTGGGCGATGACTGGTTTGTGCATATCGAAGATAGCCATACGATATCGCTGGGCTCGTTCTAGTTGCCAGGCATCATCATCGATGGAACGGCCGCCACGATAGCTGTTTTGTTCTGACTGGATGCGTGACACCGGTACGTTGCCGCCACCGCCTGTAAGATCATACCCTGCCGAGAAAGCCCTGCCTTCACCTCGTATGATGACACAGTGGACATCGTTGTTGTTGTCTGCCTCCCATAGCGCCTCGTTGAGTTCTGCTTGAAGCTGCAAGCTGAGTGCGTTGAGCTTCTCTGGCCGATTCAGGGTGATTCGTGCCCGGCCATTCTCTACCTCGTAGATGATGTTCTCGAATTCTTCCATTGTATGTACCGTGTGTTGGTATGGACACCTAGATTAGAGGCAGCCGCGCAATTATGGAAGGGGGTTGAGGGAAAACGGAACTTTTAGGCCCTTTCGGGCAGCGGCCAGGATTGCCGGAGACGGATAGTCCTGTTGATCGACAATCTGCTGATAGGCAGCAATGGCGGTTGTTCGCTTATTTTTTAAATCACTGATTTGTCCCAGGGTTAATTGATACCACGACTTGCCCCAGGATGGAAAATCAAAGATCCAGACGTCACCGGGTATTCTGTCAAACGCCGCTGTAGCCCCATTTGTATCCTGCAGACCGAGATAAGCCCGGCTGGCCCATAATTGCGCCAACGCCAGATCTACGGGCTGCCGGTCATATTTCTCTCCTGTTCTTACGAAATGTTGGCTGGCCTGCAGTGATTGTTCATACCGCTGCATCTCTATCAGCAACGAGATATAGCGTAAGTGAAAGCGTCGGTTTTCCGGATAACGATCTACCAGGTCCAATAGAAGCAGTACTGCTTGCTGACGATCCTCATCTGTGCCGTCGATTAACAGATTGCTATAGATAAACTTCGAAACATCCCTGAAAAATGTTCCCCGCTCGGTGACTTCCTTGACATAGGGCAGGCTTTTGGACGAATTCCCTGTGGGTACAAACCACAGGACGTGACTGACTGCTTTTATATAATAGGGGAGATTGTCAGCGAAGTAATAAGCCGATCCGAGATGCATTTTCGCGTCTGTCAGGGTGGGATCAAGGTTAAGTGCACGTTCGAGGTTTTTGATGGTTCGGGTACCGTGAACCCCTCCGCGGTAATAGTTTCCCCTTAAGGCGTTAAGATAGGTCAGGGCAAAATGGGCCTGGCCACAGTCATAGTAGCCCTGGTGGTCCTTACCATCCCGGTTGATTTTCTGCTCACAGATTGCAAGCGCCTTGTCAGCATCGGCGATGATCTGTTGGTCGTATTGGGTTTGGATCGAGTCCCAGGACAATCGTGTCACCAACGTATTCAGATTGAAGGTATAACCTGATGCGGAGTGTGGAAAGTCTCGCTTCATCTGTTTCGCTATCTTGTTGGCCCGTTCAAATTGATCTCTTAGTCGATAGGTGGTGCCTTTGATTTTTAACCGGTTGAGTGCTTCTTCATTGGCCGGGGCCGAGAGAACCGGGTTTGCGCCCAACACAATCAGAAGGCTGATTAATATTGACACCCTTGACATGATATTCAATTTTGTAACGAGTTGCTTCAACAGAAGATCTCTAACCCAGGTTCGATAACTTTTTGATGTAGACCATGTTAACAGATTTTCTAGGCCGCTTTCGCGAAGCTTAGAAGCCAGTAAGGTCTTTCAATCTTGCCTTGCCTCCATCAGACACCATCAGCAGTGCTATCCCTCCGTCCCTCAGTTGCTGCTCAAGTTTCAACGCCTGCTCCCTGGGTGCAAAGAAAGCTTCGATACCATAGTTGACCCGATAGTAACTGGTTTTGTTTTCATAATGTCTGTTTTGAATTCTGCCGCGAAGAAAGACGCCTGTCGCAGGTTTGTTGAGCATGATTTTCGAAAAAACAAATAATTCCTCTCCATCAGGCATTAAGACCACATAAACCACCTCACCATTTCGAAGATCTTTGTCCTGGGGAAAATGACTTGCGTCAATCTGGGAAATTCCGTAATTGAGGCGCGCATAGTTGCCCCGAAACATCGAACGAGGGTCGACGGGTATTGTTTTTAATTTTACCTCTTTGCCGGTCCACAGCGGCAGTACGGCTAACACGTACATACCGACAAGAATCAAAATCTGAGCAACGACAGAACCACTCAAAGCTATGTTGACGAAACGCTTCATGGGTGGTCTCCTTTCGCCAGGTAGCCCTTCCAATATCGAGCGGCGCCTAACAATAGCGTGGCACACAGGATAAACAGCATGGCACCGCCAACATAGTCACCAATCAAATCAATATATCGCATTAATGCGACCAGCAGGATGGTAGCGATACCGAGGAAAAAGTAGTGGGAAATGCCGCTGTGAATGCCCTTGATAATCAGTGTGACGCCAGCCGATATCAGGGCCAGGTTGTACATCAGCTGAAAAAGAGGTGCATGGACATCGTTTTCGGTGAGCAGCACCGCCAAAAAAGACGCCAAATAGAAAACCAGTATGGAAGCAACGATTTTCAGCTTGCTCGACCGGTAAGCCAGGAGCAGCGCACTCATCGCGAGTACCCCGACAAAGGCGAATGTTGAGGGCAAGTGTTCCCAGTTTGCGTTGATCAGACTTTCCCAGGGATCTTCAAAGCTGAATACCAGCAAAAACAGCAATCCGAATCTCAGGCTCCAGACCGATAGAACAGCGCCATAGTCCTGGGTAGCAACAGTATTTCTTTGATTTAGCCAGTGGCTGAATGTATACAGAAGAATGAATGATGCGACGCTCACAGCCACATGCTCTGGCTCAAAAGTGAAATGTCGACTACTGCGCCAGATTTCCGCCAGTGCGTATTCCATCCAGAGTCCAATACTCGCCACCGAGGTGAGCAGGAGGAGGATGCTCCCTTGCCCCCGGTACAATACAAACAACGAACCCATGATAAAAACCGGAAAGAGTGTCGGGTAAAAACCTACGCTCACTTCGAGATAAAACCAGATAATTGCCAACAGGTTTGCCTGCAAGGTGATAAGCGGGTTTTTCGTCAGCAGGCCAAATGGCAGGCATCCAAGCGCCCACCAGAATACGCCATCTGGCATGTGTTCACCCAGGTGGTAGATCTGGGCTATCAGAATAATCGACGCACCAAAGAACAGGTTACCGAGCAGGAAAATACCCACTGCGACACTTTGCTTACCTTGCGAATTTAAATAAACCGCAAAGCCCTGGGTGCAAGCGGTGAGGACAACGAGTCCGCCCATCCTCAGCGCTCTGGGGATGTCATCCCAATTCGCGCCCAGAAGTGTGATAACTGCCAGGCCAATAAACAAATAACCAAATACAACCAGCACGTTGTAACCCAGTGACCGGCTACTCGCCTGGTGGTAATCAGCACCGTAACGCGCGCAAATTTCCTCGGCCTGGCTGACGGTGATGACATCATCACCCACCCATTCTGCGGTTTCCCTGGCCAGATCACTTTTTAGCAAACGAATTAATCGCATTGTTATTCCGGGATTGGTAGTTTCATTACTTTGCCCTAACATGAGGCTTGTAGCGAGAACAGTTATGATTATTCGAACAAAGATCTGGTTGGGTTCGGCGCTATTGCTATCGTCATCGGACGTGACGTCAATCGATACATTGCAGAGCGCGATCAGGCGGAACTGAAACTCGAAAGCATATCCGACCTTCGTGCCGGGAATTTGACATCATAACGTACCGGTCTGACTCGACCGGTCCCATTGACTATTTTAGCTTAGCTCGTCAATCCACGACGGGCTTCAACGCCAACACGTCAGGCAGATTGACCTGTCTGTTTACTGTACTATTCGCGGAAAGATCGAGTGATAAAACGACGAACATGCTGAATCAATGAGTACGTTTTGGACGAGTTACTAAAAGGCAGAATTGTCAATGGCTGGAACTTTTTCGGGCTGGTTGCAGCAATAATATCGGTAACAATGCTGCTGGCTATGGTTCGTGTTGACTTGTCGCGTGTTGAAGCCGTCTCTTCGATGATTCAATTCTCGGTGCGCTGTGCGGTGCCCTGGTTGTATCTGGCCTTTGCTGCCTCCTCTTTGCAGACGCTCTTTCCCGGCTTGCTTAGTCGTTGGCTGCTGCGAAATCGAAAAATAATAGGACTCTGTTTCGCTGCCGCGATGGCCTGGCAGTTGTTGTTCATCCTGTGGTTGGTAGGTATACATACACAATACTATATCGATGATGTTTACGTTTTGAGCGATGTCGTTGAGGGGGTGGTGGGTTATACATTGCTGATAGCAATGGTGCTGACCTCGTTCAAATTTGGTCGCAGCCGATTGAGCCCAAAGCAGTGGAAGATCCTGCACACAAGCGGGATTTATTGGCTGTGGGCATATGCCTGGAGTGTCTATTGGTTCAATCTCTTCTACTACCAAAACCCGGTTCTCATTGATTATATCTATTACTGGGGTGGCTTCCTGGCCTGGGGTTTGCGCATCGCTGCCTGGAGTAAAAAACACTGGCAACAAACAACTACTGGTCATACCGGTCGGCTGCTACTGCTTGGATCCGGCGTCGTGGCGGTGATCATCGGCTTGACAGGTAGTAGCTTCGGTTCAGCCTGGAGTCCTCAAGTCTACGAATTGTTTGCTGGGATCGGAGTGATGCAGGCAATTGATATTTTTATGCCGTATTTCCCGTTTGTGCCGTTCTACCCGATTTTCACTATTTCGCTGGGCGCCTTCTTGATTGTAAAATCCAAAGGTTGATCCCAGGAGACTATCAACTTTAAGCCCCGGGATGATCTTTCGGTTATTCTGATCATTAATGAAACTTGTCCTACCCGGGCATCTGGAGAAAATAATGAAGCAATTCAAAGATCGCGTCGCTGTGATCACTGGTGGCGCTAGTGGTATCGGTCTGGGTATGGCGCGTGCTTTTGCCAGCCGCGGAATGAAGCTGGTGATTGCAGACCTTGATACCAAGGCACTGGCGGATGTGGTCAGGGAGTTTGAAGATTCCGGGGTTCCTGTGGTTGGTCGACTCTGTGACGTCTCAAAATTGGAGGAGGTCGAGGCACTGGCGGTAGCTGCAATGGAAGAATATGGCGCTATCCATATACTGTGCAATAACGCAGGTGTCGGCATTCCAACTTCAGCCAGGAAAATGAAGCTTGCGGACTGGAAATGGATCATGGATGTGGATCTCTGGGGCCCAATTTATGGGGTAAAAGTTTTCCTGCCCATTATCGAACAGCAGGCAGAAGGTCATATCTGTTCAACATCATCCATGGCTGGTTTAATTTCAGGCCAGATGATGGGGGCATACAATGTCGCCAAGCATGGGGTTGTGGCCTTGATGACGGCACTGGAGCGAGAGCTCAGGGCGAAGAAAAGCACTGTCACGGCGTCGGTACTATGCCCGGGACCTATCAATACAAACATCAGCAGTCACTCAGTAGAATTTCGGCCCGGCAAAGCAAAGCCAAAAGCAGATGGGGAGAAGGCGGGGAAAATGGCTAAAAATATTCAGGCGAGCCTGGAACAGGGCATGGACCCTGATGAAGTCGGTGAACTCGTGGTGCAGTCCATTGCAGATGATAAGTTCTGGATTCTGACTCACCCCAGATGGGCAAAAGCAGTGCAGAAGCAGCTTGATGCGCTGGTCGACGACCAATCCCTGACGCGGGCGTAGACGAGTGTAGGACACGACACTAGAACCAGAAAAACACAGACCGTTCAGCGCAAAGTTGTTTACATAACCGTATTAGTGTCTTATTGTTATAAGACACTAAAGGAAACAACTTGTTCAACGTTAATCCCCAATCAGGAATTCCTATCTACCGGCAATTAATGGATCAAATTCGCCGGATGATCTCCAGTGGGCAGTTAAAACCGGGTGACCCACTACCTTCTGTTCGAAAACTGGCCCTCAGCCACGCCGTTAACACCATGACCATTTCAAAGGCATACAGCCTGCTTGAGGCAGAGGGATTGCTGGACCGGCAAAGGGGCAAAGCAATGACGGTGTCTAACCGGAATTCGATGATTGAAGGCAAGCGAGTTCGGCTGCAACGTCTCCAATCGATTATTGAGCAGCTGGCAATCGCCGCCAGACAACTGGAATTAGATGCGGATGATCTGACCAAAGCAGTTCGTCACCAGATGGAGAAAGATGATGAGTGATCAGGTGGTTAAGTTCGATAATCTTCGTAAGTACTATGACAACCACGAAGTGCTGAAGGGGATTACTACAGAAGTAAGGACCGGTGACGTTATTGGACTGGTGGGGCTGAACGGTGCAGGCAAGACAACGCTACTGGAGACTCCGCTCGGTTTCTGTAAGCCAACCCAGGGTTCATCCTGGGTATTCGGCATCGACAGTGCTCGGCTAAGTTCGAAAGAAACCAAGGCGCGGATTGGGTTTGTACCACAGACAGATGAATTGCTCGCTGGCATCAGTGGTGAGCGTTATCTTGGGTTGATCAGGGAATTCTATGACCATTGGAACTCATGTTTAATTCAGCGTTTATGTAATGAGTGGGATGTACCATTGGCGCGTAAGATCCATACTTTGTCGGTCGGACAGAGACAAAAACTTTCCATTATTTCGGCGCTGGGTAATGAACCGGATCTGCTCGTACTGGATGAACCCGTCGCCAGCCTGGATCCGCAGGCTCGACGGGCCTTCCTCCGCGAGCTGGTTGCCATTGCAAGTAGCCGCTCATGCACAATTCTGTTTTCCACCCATATCATCAGTGATCTTGAGCGGGTGGCTTCCCGGGTCTGGCTGATTAAAGACGGCGCGTTGGCGATAGATGAACCCCTGGATTCTCTGAAAGAGAATACCGGCCGGGTCAGCTTGCCCCCTGGGGTTGAACTGCCAGGGGCGTTCCAGAATGATGACCTGATCCATCAATACCAGGTAGGAAATGTTCAGACCCTTGTTTTCAGCCATTGGAATGCGGAGCGGCACCAGGCGCTGGCGCAGGCTGTTGGGTTTGAACTCGAGCGTGAATGGTGGTTGTCGCTGGAAGACATCTTTTTAGAGGTGCACGCATGAAAGGCGTAATCCTTATTTGCTGGTATATGGTGTCTTACCAGCGGATTATTCCCTGGGTTATCGTGTCTGGGCTATCGCTCGCTGGCGTGGGAATCCTGATCAACATCGGTCTGAGTGATTATGGTTTGTATTTGACTCGCGTCGGGATTGGGTTAGCCGTATTTGTTCCGATATTCATCTCCCCCTACGTGTTTCAGAAGTTATGGTCCAATCGTCGACTTGCACTACTTCCCGGATTTCAGCGCCGGACGGGATTGGCGATACTGCTGATGAATCTGGTCGGTGCTCTGACAATCACCATGATGAACTATCCAGACGTAAATGCCGACACTTTCGTTCTGGGTTTTATCGTTATAGGTGCCTATCAGGGCTATCTACAGCTATTGTCCAGATCCCGCTTTGTGGTCGCACTTATCCTGTTGCTGATCGTCGTCTTGCTGCAGGTTCTTCTTAAGGGGTTTGATGGCACGAGCACTGCGAACCAGGTCGTGATAACGATTGGGTTTATCCTGTGCATTGCGGGCTGGCTTTTTGCGGATCCTAGCCGTCGTTTCTCGTGGGCTCAGTGGTTGTCAGGCGCTGTCTGGGAGTACACGGCTGCCATGATGGATAAGAATTCAGCGCACCTGGCACTGCTGCTGGGGTTTCCGGGAGGGAAAGCCAGCAGGGCACTACTCAGTTTTGTTGTGGTCATCGGTGGACCCGCCTTAAGCTGGTTTTTTGTAGTGATCGTCATTGGCGGACTATTTTCTTTTCAAGCAACGAGTGATCTCACCGGTATGGACTGGCTTTCAGAGCCAGCTAATATTGTCGTGTTATTCCTCGGGACAAGTCTCCTCACCAGTAACTGGACACTTTCGTACGGTGAGCTGGCGGCGCGGCATCGATTGCTCTGGTTGCGACAGGGTGGAGACCGGGAAGCTCACTGGCGGTTGTTGGAAAAGAATGTGATTGCAAATCTTATGCAATTTTACCTGGCCGCGACCTTGGTTAGCCTGCTGGCATGGCTTGTTGGATCTACCTTCGCATCCGGGGTATACCTGACTGCTTTTGTTGCCAGCACCTCTTTCAGTGCGTACTTTCAACTCTCGGCACGGATTAATGGTGTGTCGATAATCGCAGGATTGATTGCGTTATTCCTGGCGGTAACTTTTGTCAGTGCAGCCACCTTTAAAAACCCCGTACTGATTGCAGGTTGTGAGATTGGCTTGTTTATGATGGCTGTCATCTTCCGCATCAAAGCGATGAGAGGGTTTACCGGCATTGACTGGAATCAGGTCAGACCCAGTCTGAATCATTCCAATGGATTGCCTAATTCCATCTGGGTCAGATAGCATAAGATTCGTCAGGCGTTTACTATATCGCTGAATCCGTTTTAAGCCATATGAGAGGAAGTAATGGACAAAATCTATGATATGTCCGGTAAGGTCGTGCTGATCACCGGAGGTAGCCGGGGACTCGGGCGGGCCATGGCACTGGGGTTTGCAGCCCAGGGCTCAGATATTGCTATTGTGAGTCGAAAAATGGATAGCTGTGAACAGACGGCGAAGGAAGTTGAGGCTCTGGGGGTGAGCGCATTTCCATATGCAGCCCATGTGGGTAATTGGAATCAGCTTGACGAGATGGTTGATGCGGTTTATGAGCGTTTCGGGAAGGTGGATGTTTTGATCAACAATGCAGGTATGTCGCCGTTGTATGAATCATTGGTCGATGTTACCGAAGAGTTGTTTGACAAGGTTATCGGTGTAAACCTGAAGGGTCCGTTCAGGTTGAGTGCGGTTGTTGGCGCAAAAATGAATGCTGCTGCGGGTGGGTCGATCATCAATGTGAGCAGCACTGCTTCTGTGAACAAGAGTCCCAATTCAGAACCCTATGGTGCCGCAAAATCAGGGCTCAATGCCATTACACGGTCGTTCGCCGCAGCCTACGGACCAAAGGTGCGGGTTAATTGTATTATGGCTGGTCCGTTTTTAACGGATATTTCCAAGGCCTGGAATATGGATGACTTCAATAAAAACGCCAGGTCCATGCCGATGCAACGGGGTGGAGAGCCGGAGGAAATTGTCGGTGCCGCCTTGTATCTGGCCAGTGATTCGGCGAGTTTCACAACCGGCGCGATACTGGCGGTTGATGGCGGCGTTCACTGACCGAGATTCTTCTTCCATGACCCTGTCGACCAAAATACTCATCGGCCTGAGTCTGGGTTTGCTGTGTGGCATCATTTTTGGCGAAGTGATGACGCAAGTTGCCATCGTTGGCGAGGCATTCCTGATGCTCCTGCAGATGACCGTATTGCCTTACATTGTGGTGTCAGTTATCTACGGTGTGGGTTCATTGAATCCAGCGAGTCTGCGGGTCATTGTGCGATATGGAATTATCGGTCTGGGACTTTTCTGGGGCGCAACGCTGTTTTTCATCATGTTAGTGCCACTGACTTTCCCTGTCTGGGAATCTGCGAATTACTATACGCCCGAGTTACTTGGACCCCAGCCTGAGCATAATTTTCTTGCGACTTTTGTACCCGCTAACCTGTTTCGCTCGTTGGTGGAACCGGCAGTACCTGCAGTTGTGGTCTTCAGCGGGATTTTTGGATACGCCCTGATGGAAGTGAAGGGTAAGCAGAAACTGCTGGAGACCCTTGAGGTGATCCAGGGAACTATCGGTAACGTCGCGATGCTGGTGTTGAAATTAGCACCATTCGGTGTTTTCGCCATTGGTGCGAATGCTGCTGCGACGATTCAACTGGAGGAACTACAGGGTGTGTATGTGTTTGTTACAACGGTCGCAGTGACTGCGTTTTTTTTATGCTTCTGGGTGTTCCCCCGGATGTTAGTCAGTGTTTCCCCATTCAGTTACGGCGAAATCATTGCTGTTAGTCGGGATGCACTATTGACTGCTTTTATTACAGGTAACTTTTTTGTGGTTCTGCCGATTCTTTCTGAACAGATAAAAAAGCTATTGGAGCTTAAAGCAGGTGGTAAAAGTGACTCTGAATATATAGTCGATATTATCGTACCCATTAGTTACAGCCTGCCAACTGCGGGCAAATTGCTGGGTTTGATATTCGTGCTGTTTGCCGGATGGTTTTCCGGCGAGTCCTTAGACGCTGATGAACTCCCATTGTTGTTTCTAAGTGGCTTGATGAACCTGTTCGGTTCGGCGGTTATCGCACTGCCAGCATTGCTGGATATGTTCAGTATTCCGGCAAATCTTTTCCAGCTTTACCAGGTGACTGACCATATCATCATTAACCGACTGTCAACCATGCTGGCTTCGATGTTTTGTGTCTGCTTTGCCCTGTTCGTCTCTGCCGGTTCTGCAGGATGGCTCAAGCCCAGGTTCTGGAAAATTGGTAAGTACACGGGCATTGCCGCGGCGCTGGCATTCGTTTTAATTGTTGGCTTGAGGACTATCTTTTCAGGTATCGGGCATCATTACGAGGGCTATACACATTTCATTGACCGGGAACTTATTTCTCACACCGTGAATGTCAAAGTCCTGCAGGAGCCAGCTAGTACTTTCAGCGAATTTGAAATCCAGCCTGTGCTGCAACGGGTGAAGGAAAGGGGTGTATTCAGAGTTGGTTACTATCGTGACTGGTTGCCTTATGCCTTCCATAACGAAAAAGGTGACCTGGTTGGATTTGATGTTGAACTGGCACACCTGCTTGCCCGGGACCTCGGTGTTGAGCTCGAATTTGTCAGGATATACAGGAATCAGACCGCCCCTTTGTTGCAAAGTGGTTATCTTGATATGGCGTCAGGTGTTGCGATGACCCCGGAGAGGATGAAAATAATGACTCTATCCTCACCCTACGTCGAGGAGGTCATGGCCTTTGTCGTCGAGCGTGAACGACGTAAGACGTTCCGGACCTGGGAACAACTGCGAGACGTTGATGACCTGGTGGTCGGAATTCCGGATGCGTACTATGACGTTGCGCATCTGAGGGATTTATTACCCGATGCGACGGTGTGGGAAATAGCGACTCCACGTTTATTTTTTAGAGATAAAGATCGTAAGTTTAATACCATGATGTTCGGCATCGTCGGTGCCAGTGCCTGGACGCTTCTCTATCCGGAATACGTTGTCGTTGCCCCCAAACCAGAACAGCTAAGGGTGCCGCTGGCGTTTCCCCTTGCGGCTAATGATGTTGAGTTTGAGTTGTATATGCGTAACTGGATCGAACTACGTCGTCGGGACGACACTATACATGGGCTGTTCCGGTACTGGATGCGGGGTGAAGACCCCAGCGGTGAACCACCAACGAGGTCACTATGGGAGGACCTGATTGAAGTTGACATTGTCGAGCCGTAGCCATTCGAGACAAGCCCAGACTGTCAGGCGATAGTATGACCAGGCCTTTGCTGGCAAAGGCCCGGGTTATCTGTTTTTTTAAGTTGTGCAGGCGAGTTGCTTACAGTTCATGAACCCTGACCTGCAACTCCGTAATTCCTCGGACAAAACTCGATTGCAGGCGTGTGGGTTCACCGACGACTTCAACAAAGCTGAAGCGTTTCATAATCTCTTCCCAGACGATTCTTAGCTGCATTTCGGCCAGCCGGTTACCCATGCAGCGATGAATACCAAAACCGAAGGACAAATGATGCCTTGCACCTGACCGGTCGATAATAAATTCATTAGCCCGGTCGATGACTTCTTCATCCCGGTTACCGGAGATGTACCACATAAGTAACTGGTCATCCTTTTTGATTTGCTTACCACGCAGCTCGAAATCCTGGTTCGCGGTTCGGCGCATATAAGGTAATGGGGTGTGCCAGCGAATGATCTCGGAAACCATGTTCGGTATCAGGGAGGTGTCATTGCGTAACTTGTCATACTCGGCAGGGTGTTGGTTGAGCGCCAATACACCACCACTAATGGAATTCCGGGTGGTATCGTTACCGCCGACAATAAGTAGTATCAGGTTGCCAAGGAATTCAAACGGTTCCATATCCTTGGTGTCTTCCCCGTGGGCCAACATGGAAATCAGATCCGAACCTGGTGCTTTTGCAGCTCTTTCATTCCACAATTTTGTAAAGTAGGCAAGGCATTCGAGCAGTTCTTCGCGTCGCTGATCTTCTGAAGCGACGACACCTGTGCCTGGCGCCGCTGTCGCAACATCAGACCAACGGGTAAGTTTTCGGCGATCTTCAAAGGGAAAGTCGAACAGGGTTGCCAGCATTTGTGTCGTGAGCTCGATTGAGACCAGGTCAACCCAGTTAAAGGTTTCACCCCTGGGCAGACCGTCAAGAATCTTGCAGACTCGTTCACGAATAGTACTTTCCATCTTGGCAAGGTTTGGTGGGGCAACAACGCCGCTGACGGTCGCCCGTTGTAGATCGTGTTTGGGCGGATCCATGGCGATGAACATGGACAGGTTCAAATCTTCAGGATTGGGTTCGGCGTCCACCTGGGGACCGATGGCGATGCCATGGGCCGAGGAAAACATGTCATGGTTTTTGTCGACGAACATGATGTCTTCAAATTTCGTCAGCGACCAGTATCGACCGAAGCCCGGCAGGTCATTTAAGTGGACTGGATCTTCCTCTCGCAGGCGTTTGAAGTGGTCCCAGTGGATATCATTCTGGAAAAGCCTGCCGTCAATGAGATTGATGTCCTCTATGGGTACCGAATAAGGGTCTTTAATCATCGGCGGAGGGTTGTCGGACAAAAACGGACTCATTAATCTGTTGGTTGGTTCTTCCGACTCAATGGGCTGTTCGCTCATAACTGGCTCTTGATTTGGGGTAATGATGTGAGAACCGACAACATTAACACAATTGGGGTGCTGCCTGAACTTCTTACCCGCTTCTTATACACTTCCTTTGCACTTCTAGTAGCAAGAATGCCCCGAATTACCGACGAATCGGAAATGTACGAAGATGGTGGAGGTTTTGCTTTTAACCAGCCAGCTGGGTGATCTATTATTCTTTCTTACGATTATATTTTGGGGGTGAATCTATGACCACGTTATTAACGGAGAATGGCGTTGTTACTGTCGATGCCAGGGTCAACGGGGACGATTTGTGGCTGTCGTCTGAGGAAACAGAATCAGCAACGGGTTGGTCATTGAAAGAAGAGGGGCTTTGTAAGGGATCCGTGTGTGTCCCAATCCCGGTGTCTGGTACACCCGAACTGGTGTCCGGAAACGAAATTAATCTGGCAGGATTCTGGCACCATATGAATCGACCGGTGCTCAGGGACGAAGCAGGAGAAGCCTGGATTCTGGGTGAGAGTGCAGATGATCGGACTGTGCAGTTACAAAGCCTGGACGCCCCGGATTTTACCCTACCGGATGTTAATGGAAACCTGCACTCCCTGTCCGACTATCGTGGAAAAAAGGTCTATTTATGCAGCTGGGCCAGCTGGTGAGGATGCCGAGCTGATTTGCCCGTGTGGCAAACCCTTTTCGAAGAGAACAAGGATAAAGATTTCATGATCATCGCCGTTGCGATGGATAGCCGTGATGGCGCTGCTGATCCATGGATCAATGAAGTAGCAGCCACTTATGTTTCCCTTATTGACACGGAACATCGGCTGGCGGACCTTTACAACATGGTCAATGTGCCCCAGGCAGTCTGGATTGATGAGCAGGGCAAAATTGTTCGTCCCACTGAAAATGCCGGAGCCTATGAATCCTTTCGATATATGGATCTGGAAAAATTGTCGATTCCCGAGGAAAAGGCAGAGAAAGCCGCGCAAGCCAGGGGCCTCTACTATGATGCCCTCAAGGACTGGGTTTCGAATGGTTCAGCGAGCCAATATGCATTTAACCCGGACGATGCACGGACACATGTCTCTGCCATGACAACGGATATGGCCCTTGCTCATGCCAATTTTCGCCTGGGTCAATTCCTGCTGAAATCAGGTAACGCGGCCGAAGCCGAAGGTTTGCTGGAGGAAGCAACTAGGCTACACCCCGACTCGTGGAATATGTGGCGACAAAAGACCGAACCCGGGGAAAATGGAATCGCTGCCGGTCCTGAGTTCTGGCAGCGGGTTCAGTCTCTAGGTGACAAACGTTATTACCCCATGCCGGATATTCAGGGTATGCCGGACTAAAACTATGTAATACCGGCGGGTTCGCGTTACTTTTCCACGGATATCATTTTTCTAAAGAGGTTTTTGATTAATGGAAACGTCACTTCGCCGGAGCGGAAACCCGTTCACCATCCCGGTGATCAAGAAAATCCAGATTCACGCCGTCCGACATGACGTTACCTGAATTACCAAGATCCCTGGCACGGGTGATGACATGTTCCCCGAATCTATCCAGTAAATCGTCGATCGTCGTTTCAAGGTCACGGCCGACCGGGTCTTCGAAGAAATCAAGTTGCTGAGGTTCGCAACGCCAATGCAGATCAAAAGCCGCCATACCGACCAGTCTG
>LWDU01041533.1_pt1 | contig 16020 bp, 13 predicted proteins | sample 727161 | NCBI WGS metagenome assembly LWDU01 (sample SAMN04566230, study PRJNA314399) | hydrothermal vent metagenome | isolation source: deep sea hydrothermal plume seawater | place: Mexico: Gulf of California, Guaymas Basin | collected 2004-07-11 | reverse complement strand
GGAGTCGGATACAAGTTCGAGCCATGACCACCATTCATCCGACCGGGAAGACGCCGGATACGAGATGAAATCGATCAATCTCAGATTCCGTATCGCACTGGTATCTGCTGGGATGACCGTCGCAGCGGCGATCCTTGTCGGGTTGGCCGCCGGTGGGGTATCAGCAGACAACTCGCCGGTGATCATCGCCGTTCTGGTCGTGTCATTGCTCGGGTTCGGCGCGTCCTGGATTCTGTCCGCCCGACTGACCGACGGTGTGGCACGGCTTGCCGTGGTCGGCAAGCGCGCCGTTGGCGGGGACTACACGGCACGAGTGGGGATTGGCGGGCCATCAGAAGTCTCGGAAGCCTCCGAATCACTCAACCAACTGATAGACCGGCTTCGGTTGGCACTCGAAGCCGGCGGCTCTGAACACATCCGTCTGTCATCAATCCTGAACACGATGACGGACGGTGTACTTTTGGTGGACGAGGACGGCATCGTTGAACTTGTGAATCCAGCGGCGATCGAGATGCTTGGCGCCCCGCCCGGGTTCCGGGCAGGCGATCGGATGGTGACCCTCAACCGTGACCACGAGGTGCTTCGGGTCATCATGGACTGTGTCACAGGACGTACCACCGCTCAGGGAGAGGTTGAACTCCTAGGATCCCGGAGACTCCTCAACGTCGTCGCTGTTCCCCTCAGGAACGAAGCGCTGGTCGATGAGCCGGCGCGTCCGATGAGTCGTGCGCTTGTCCTGTTGAATGATCTGACCGAATTGCACCAGGTAAATGTGACCCGCACCGAGTTCGTATCAAACGCCTCGCACGAACTGCGCACACCTCTCGCTGCAATACGGGCCTCTACGGAAACACTCCAGCTCGGTGCCTTGAACGATCCAGACGCTGCAAACGATTTTCTTGAACGTATAAATGAGAACGTTCTCCGCATGGAAGAGATGATTACGGAGATGCTTGAGTTATCCCGGCTGGAAACGGGGCAGGCGCCCATGCACCTCGCGCCGATCAGCCTCGAGGACGTGGTGATAGAGGAGGTAGAGCGTTTGCGGCCGATCGCACAGCGTTCCGGCATCGATCTCAAAACAGATTCGCCCGAAGGCCTGCCTGCGATAACGGCTGACCGCAAAATGGTCAGTCAGGTCGTGAGCAACCTAGTTTCCAATGCACTGCACGCCTCTGACGAAGGTGACGTTGTGAGTGTGGATATCACGAGAACATCGAATGGCGTAGACCTCTCGGTGACTGATACAGGTCGTGGCATCGAGGCCGAGTACGTTCCGCATGTGTTTGAACGATTCTACAAAGTTGACGCCTCGCGTAGCGGGAGCGGAACCGGCATTGGTCTGGCGATCGTTAAGCACATTGCTCAGGCCCACGATGGCGATGTGAGAGTGGAAAGCGCGCCGGGGAGCGGGTCAATGTTCACTGTGTCTTTTCCGCTCAGACAAGGTTTTGAGGTCGACCCAGAATCGCTATCTTAACGTTATATCGGCCGATCATGGCCGCGGTTTAACAATGGTTTAACAAATCCACCGCGAAACGCTAAACCTACTCTCGGATAGTAAGCGTAATTCGCACCCCTGAGTACAGGTGCCTAGGAATTGGAGGGTTAAATTCCTCTCTGCACGAGTACTCCCGTATACGAACCTCCATCTTGGAGACGGTAGAGCTTGCCGACACGGTACGTGGCACTTGCACTGGGGATCGCCCTGATAGCGGGGATCGTCGCGCTCGGAATGAATGAGCCCAACACGAACCTGCTGGCGACCGATTCTTCCCTGTTTGGAACGATCGAGATCGACGGTTCCAGCACCGTGTTTCCTATCACTCAGGCAGTGGCCGAAGAGTTCCGTAAGGTACACCCGAACGTGCAGGTACCGGTGGGTGTGTCTGGAACCGGTGGCGGCTTCAAACGTTTCGTGGTTGGTGAGACACACATTTCAAACGCCTCACGATCCATCAAACCCATCGAGATCGCTGCCGCCGCAGAGAACGGCGTCGAGTTCATCGAGATCGCCATCGGGTTTGATGGCCTTTCCATCATCACCAATCCCGTAAACGACTTCCTGGAATGCCTGACTACGGACGAGTTGCGGGCGATATGGGAGCCCGGTAGCGAAGTGAATCGCTGGCGCGATGTGCGTGATGGCCTCCCGGCTAGCGAGTTCCGACTGTACGGCCCTGACACCGACTCCGGCACGTTTGACTACTTCACCGAGTCGATAATCCATCTAGAGGACGCCAGCCGATCCGACTACTCAGCGAGCGCCGACGATAACGTGTTGATCCGCGGCGTCTCGGGCGATAAAGACGCCCTCGGTTACTTTGGCTATGCGTTTTACTCTTCAAGCCCGGACAAGCTGAAGTTGATCGCCATCGATTCCGGCAGCGGGTGTATCTATCCATCTCCAAAGACAATTAACGACGGGACCTACTCGCCCCTGTCACGCCCGATGTTCATATACGTGAACACCGCTGCGCTAGAGCGCGAAGAGGTTGTGGTTTTCTTGAACTTCTACCTGGATAACGCCACAACACTGGTCGAGGAGGTCGGGTACGTTTCACTTCCCGAAACGATGTACGACGATGGCAGAGTGCTCGTAGCAAGTTCGGCGGGGTCGTCGAATTGAAAGACTGTTTGTGGCTTCTCTGAACCGGGAGAAAAGAGAGCTGACCGGCTTCGTGGCATCGGTGGAATCCCGCCGACATGCTCGTCGTTGGGTGCGCACGGAACAACGAGTTGTGCTGGTGGTACTTCTGCTCGCCACGCTCGTATCGGTGCTGGCGACGGTCGGCATCATATACACCCTGCTAAGGGAAAGTTACGGATTCTTCCAGGTGGTCTCCGTCTGGGAGTTCATCACCGGGACCAGATGGGCGCCACTATTCGAGCCCCAGGCGTTTGGTGTCCTGCCACTGATCGCCGGCACTTTGCTCGCCGCCGGGATCGCCGGGATCGTCGCCCTCACTCTTGGCCTTGGCGCTGCGATCTATCTTTCTGAGTACGCTCCAGATCGAGTACGAAGGATCATCAAACCTGTCCTGGAAGTCCTGGCCGGGATTCCCACCGTCGTATACGGCTTCTTCGCACTATCGTTCGTCACCCCATTGCTTCAGTCGTTCCTTCCAATCCCGGTCATCTTCAACGTCCTGAGCGCCGGCATCGTGATGGGCCTGATGATCATGCCGATGGTGTCTACCTTGAGCGAGGACGCCATGGTGGCCGTGCCACGTGAACTGCGTGATGCGGCGTACGCGCTGGGAGCGACCAGGTTTGAGGTCGCCACCAAGGTCGTCGTCCCGGCAGCACTTCCGGGGATCGTAGCGGCCTTCATCCTGGCACTGTCCCGGGCGATCGGCGAAACGTTGATCGTGACCATCGCCGCCGGAGCGACACCAAACCTCACGTTGAATCCGCTTGAGAGCATCCAGACGATGACGGCCTACATCGTCCAGGTTTCGCTCGGCGAGACTCCGCAGGGGACCCTCGTCTTCAAGACGATCTTCGCTGTCGGGCTGCTGTTGTTCCTCATGACCCTGATCATGAACATCGTCGGGCGTTGGGTCGTCCGCCGGTACACGGAGAGGTACTGATGGAACGCGAACAGCCGCCTCTCGGTTCCGCCCGGGTGACAAGCGCTATCGCCGCCAGCGTCACGCGTCCGCGCTTCTCCGCTTCAACGCGCTCAACGTGGCGTCGATGGCGGGACCGTTTCTTCTTCGTTCTGTTCTTCGCATCAGTCGCCATCGGAATTCTTGGATTGGCCGCGCTGGTGATCGATGTAATGACCGACGGTCTCGGGGCGCTCGATTTCAGCTTCCTAAACAGCTATCCGTCTCGCCATGCCGGGGAGTCTGGCATCAGGGCTGCGCTATTTGGCACCATCTGGATAACGGTCGGCACCGCCGCCTTCGCCATCCCGATCGGCGTGGGGACGGCGATATTCCTTGAGGAGTTCGCACCGGATCACTGGGCGGTCAGGCTCGTGCAACTCAACATCTCGAACCTGGCCGGAGTGCCGTCAATCATCTACGGGATCCTCGGGCTGGCGCTATTCGTCCAGGCCTTTGCACTGGACCGATCGGTGCTTGCAGGTTCCCTGACGATGACGTTGCTCGTGCTGCCTATCGTCATCATCGTGTCCCAGGAGGCGATAAAGGCGGTACCCGAAGAGTTCCGTGATGCCGCGTTCGCGCTTGGCGCCAATCGCTGGCAGGTGGTCAAGACCGTCGTCCTCCCACAGGCGATCCCCGGGATCATGAGCGGGATCATCCTGGCCCTCTCACGCGCTGTGGGCGAGGCGGCCCCGATGCTGATGATCAGCTCGCTGGTCTTCCTCACCTTCATCCCGTCATCTCCGAACGACCGGTTCACCGTGCTACCGGTTCAAATCTTCAACTGGGTGTCGTTGCCGCAGCCCGGGTTCCAGGCGGTCGCATCCGCTGGGATCATCATCCTGCTGGCCGTTCTACTGTCACTGAACTCCATCGCAATCTGGATCCGTAACCGCTACCAGACGAGGTACTAGGCTGTGTCTTTCCAACCCACCGCGGCTGTACGAATAATCAAAAAGGGGTCGCCGTCATAGCAGAAAATTTTGAGCCTCCCCGGACTCCAAATTCTTCAGGCCCGAGTACTGAAGAGCTCACGACCAATCTCGGTGATCGGTACGTAGAGCAGTTCGACGCATCTGAGATAGCGCTTGAGACACAGGGTTTGCGCGTACATTACGGCGATACGCTTGCCCTTTACGATGCCGATCTCCAGTTTCCGCGTAACAAAGTCACGGCGATCATCGGGCCTTCCGGTTGCGGCAAGAGCACATTGCTCCGATCGCTGAACCGCATGAATGAGCTGATCCCCGGTGCGCGTGTAGATGGCAAGGTGATGTTTGACGGGCAGGATCTGTACGCGCCCGAAGTGGACCCAACCGAGGTCCGATTCCGCATCGGCATGGTGTTCCAGAGGCCAAATCCGTTTCCAAAGTCGATCTACGAGAACGTGGTCTTCGGCGTTCGAGTCAATGGCCTCAAGCGCGATCTAGATGAAGTGGTTGAACAGGCCTTGAACCAGGCGGCGCTCTGGGATGAAGTGAAGGATCGGCTGGACGATAACGCATTCGGGCTGTCCGGTGGACAGCAGCAACGGCTGTGCATCGCCCGGGCGCTGGCCGTGGAGCCCGAAATTATATTGATGGACGATCCAGCGTCGGCACTCGATCCGATCTCGACTTTGTCCATCGAAGATCTCATCAGAGAACTTCGAGAGCAGTACACGATCGTGATCGTCACCCACAACATGCAACAAGCAGGCCGGGTGTCCGACTACACCGCGCAAATGTGGACCGATGAACGACGCCAGGGAACGCTGATCGAATACGCATCGACACGTGACCTTTTCAGCACGCCACACGATAGCCGCACAGAGGGCTACATCACAGGCCGCTTCGGTTAACGCTACACTCTCGCCCGATGACCGCGTGTAACAGGCTGTGTGCCTGGAATTAGGGGTGCCTGGATTACGGGTGCCCGGGGAGATAGCGATGACCGTGATCCGAAACTGGAAGGATGTCGTCCCGTATATCGGGCACGATTTCGCAATTATCTGGCCCATTTTCCGAAGCGTCGGTTGGCCGAACAGGCCCGCCGACGAATCGCCGCTGCTGGGCATGGACGGCATCACCCTTCATCGAATGCAGGGCGGCCAGACGGGTGATTATCACGATCATGCGGCTCAGGAGCAGGTCTACTACATCCTCCGTGGCAATGGACAGATGAAGTTGGATGGAGAAATTTTCGACGTGAAAGAGGGCGACGCCATTCACATCCCGGCGAAGGTGATGCATCAGTTCATCAACAACTCAGACGACTGGTGCGAACATCTGCTCATTACAGCCGATGTGCCGGAATCAGGGTCTTAACTGGCGCCTTTACTGCCGCCCGAACTAGCCCCATTAGAGTTATGCGCGAAGTAATCTGAACTTATCCTGGTTTCGCGTTTAGAATCAACGGGCGCGTTGCGTTGATCATCAAAGCGGTTTCATCCGACCGCCGATTTCTGCTAAGCATCGCCGCTCACGACGAAGTGAAGGGACCCCTGAACGAATGGTGATATCCGAGTCATCTCCATCAGCGTATCGAGTAGTTGGCACGCGGCCTATCAGGCCAGACGGCCTGGAAAAAGTGACGGGACGGGCACTATACGGGGCTGACCTCAAGCTCGACGGACTTGTGCACGCCGTCGTTCTCCGAAGCCCTCACGTTCACGCCCGCATCAAGTCGATCGACACTTCGGCCGCCGAGAAGGCGCCTGGCGTGCTCGCCGTGATGACAGGAGCAGACATGCCTGTTGCTGCAGCCAGCGGCGCAGGCGCGTGGTCGTCCAACCGTGTGATGGCGCATGACAAGGTCCTTTTCAAAGGCCACCCGGTAGCGGCCATCGCTGCGACCGATCGCAACGCCGGATATGAGGCCCTGAAGTTAATTAAAGTGGAATACGAACCACTTAAGCCTGTCCTCTCCATCAAAGAGGCTCTTGCTCCGGGCGCAGTCCTCGTTCACGACGACATGGTCGGGAACCACCTTGGTGAGTCGGTCAAAGACACCAACATCGCCGCCGTCATCCGACATGAACTCGGAGACCCGACAGGAGCCATGGGACGGGCGTCGCTGGTTGTCGAGCGCGAGGTCGAGATGGCCACCGTGCACCAGGGCTACATCGAGCCCCAGACCGGTGCTGCGCTCTGGGACGAAGACGATCGCGTAACAGTCTGGACGAGCACGCAGGGAATGTTCGGCGTGCGTGCCCAGATGTCCAGCATCCTGCAACTCACTGAGACAGACGTTCACGTCATCCCGATGGAGATCGGCGGCGGATTCGGCGGCAAGCTGAACGTATACTTGGAGCCCATCGCCGCGATCCTGTCCAAAAAGTGCGGACGGCCGGTCAAGGCTTACATGAACAGGGTCGACGTATTCGAGGCGACCGGACCTGCCGCGGCGGCCACTATCAAGATCAAGCTTGGTGTGGACGACGACGGCATAATCATCGCCGCAGAGGCTGATCTCAAGTACGAGGCCGGCGCATACCCTGGCTCGCCGGTCGCGGCCGGAGCGGTTTGCTGCTTCGCGTCTTACGATCTGGACAACGTGAGAATCACCGGCTACGACATCCTGGTCACCAAGCCAAAGACATCTGCGTACCGCGCACCGGGCTCGACGCACGTCGCGTACGGCGTGGAATCTGTGATCGATGAAATCTGTGAGAAGCGCGGGTACGACCCGATCGAATTCCGACTCAAGAACGCTTCGCAAGAAGGCAAACGCCGTGCTGACGGACCCATCTGGGGACCGATCGGCATCACGCAGGTGCTTGAGGAGTCTCGCGAATCGGCTCACTGGACTTCTCCGCTTGGTGAGGCCGATTCTCCCAGCAAGAAGCGTGGCCGAGGCATCGCCGTCGGCTTCTGGCGCAACGGTGGCCGACGGTCAGTGGTCACACTCAATTTGAACGCAGACGGAATCGTGTCGCTGATCGAGGGATCGGTAGACATAGGCGGTTCACGCGCTTCCATCGCCATGCAGGCGGCAGAGGTGCTTTGCATCCCGATGGAGGACATCCGTCCGTCCATCGCATCGACCAACAGCGTTGGTTACACAGACAACACCGGTGGCAGTCGGACGACCTACGCCACGGGTATGGCTTCCTATCGAGCCGCCGAGCTGATGATTGAAGAACTCAAGGTTCGGGTGTCCAAGATCTGGGACATTAATTCCTCTGAAGTCGTTTTTGACAACGGAACGTTCCAGGCCATGCAGGACGCCGAGCTTCAGTCGATGAGCATGACGTTCAAGGAGCTGGCGGGCCGTATCGACGGCACCGGCGGTCCGGTCTCGGTGACCAGCTCCGTAGACATCCCTGAAGCGGGCGGAGCCTTTGGCTCTCACCTCGTCGATCTGGAAATAGACCTTGAGACCGGCAAGACGGATGTCCTCCGTTACACCGTTGTCCAGGATGTCGGCGGCGCTATCCACCCGTCGTACGCCGAGGGTCAGCTGCAGGGCGGTGCCGTGCAGGGCATCGGGTGGGCGTTGAACGAGGAGTACTTCCTTACTGACGAAGGCCGCATGGCTAACTCGTCGTTCCTGGACTACAGGATGCCGACGACGCTGGACCTGCCGGAGATCGAGACGATCCTTGTGGAGGTCCCGAACCCCATCCACCCGTTCGGCGTTCGCGGAGCGGGCGAAGTCTCGATCGCGCCACCACTTGGCGCTATCGCCAACGCGCTTCACAACGCGCTGGGGATTCGATTCCCGCAGGCGCCGATGAAGCCGGGTCGCATCCTCGAATCACTCGGGGTGCTCAAGGACGGCGTGCAGTAAGCAGCGCTTGAAGATAGATCACAATGAAGGCCCGCTCTCACGAGCGGGCCTTCTTACTTTCAGTGACATAGGACTAAAGCGCTATCAGGATTCCCGTGCGACACAATATTAAAATAAGCGGCCCACTGGGGCCTAAGCGGCCGGGTGGACGAAGATCGGTGTGTTTGATTTCGCCTCAGTCTTGAGAATCTCGATCTCGTCTTTGGTGATTGGCGTGAAGTCTTCGCCGACCTCGGCCATCATCCTCCAGAGATCGGGATCCTTCTGCTCCGCCAGTTCGACGACCTGCGGGCCGAAATCGCCCTCGAAGTAGTTCACCCAGTTCAGTGGGAACAGAACGGAGTTGAACTCAAACCCCTCCAGTAGCCTGGATGCGGCCTCCACCGAGTGTGCCGAGAAACCGAGGAAGCGCACCAGCCCCTGCTCACGCGCCTTCACGAATGTCTCGAGCGCACCTCCCGGACCGAGCACTTCGTCTACGTCTGCATCGGTCGTCATACCGTGCATCTGGTAGAGATCGAAATGGTCCGTACGCAGTTTCTTGAGCGAGTCGTGCAACTCACGCTCCGCGTTGATCGCGTCACGCTCACGGGTTTTGCAGGCCAGGAACACGTCGTTTCGATATGGCTCCAGCGCCGGGCCGAGTTTCTCTTGCGCGTTGCCGTAGCGCGGCGCAACGTCGAAGTAGTTGATCCCGCGATCGATTGCTTCGCTAACAAGCCGATCCGACTCGTCCGCGTCAGCATCTTTCACCACGATGCCGCCAAAGCCAATAATCGAGAGCATCTCGCCGGTGTTGCCGTAAGGTCGTTTCTGCATATTGTGACGCTCCCGAGGTGTTGATCGACCGTTTGTTGACGGTCCGAAATTTTCTAGACGCTACTTCACAGACAAGGACGATGCGAACTCACGACCGAGTGCAATCCACCTATCAAGATCAGCATCTTCGCTAAAACCGTCCGGCGCGATATACACCCAGCCTTTCATGGCTCGGCCGGTGAAGTCCATAGGCCGGGCGTGGAGTTGAGTAACGGCATCCTCGTAAACGTCCGGTCCAACCCGGACCACCAGTTCATCGTCCAGCACTCCACAACTCATGTTGCCATTCAGCAAAAACGATAACCCGGCGAATACGTTCAGCTACTCCTTCATCGTAGGCCATGGCTTACCTCGCAAGACCCTTGTACACATCGAGACCCTGCCCGAACAGGTCCACAACCTCGGCCCTCTGGGCGTCGGTGTAGAACCGGCCTTTCGTCTTGACCCAGGCCATCGAATCCTCGATGTCACGCACAAACAGCGCAGCAGACGCCGCCTGGGCGTCCGACTTCTTACCACCGGTGTCGATGTAAACGGCCGACGTGTGCGCCCACAGCGCCTGCGCAAACGAGTCCCGTTGCGTTGAGCCAAGCCGGGCGGCGATCCAGCCGTCTGCCCCAATCTGGATGTCGGCCTCCAGCGACCCCGCGGTCGCATTAGAAACATCCGTGGACACGCGCTTGACCACAGAACCATCCTGAACGATCTCGATCGTGTCTACGGCGTAGTGCGACGACCAGTCCAACTTCACGTGCGTCATCCCGCCGGTGCTCACCTGTACTGTGGACCCGGGAGGCGAGCCGTCTACCGATATCGAGATAGCGGGGCCGTTCGTGATGAAGGTCTCGCCACGCTTGATGCCGGCGAGCCAGTCGTCGTACGAGAACGCTCCGCCCGTCTGCGAGTAGATGCGGTTTGCGGAGCACACGAACCAGTCAGACCCGGTGGACGCCGGCATCTTGATCCCGCAGTTCAACATTCGGTACCAGATGTCGTACTCGACGTCGTTCCAGTACGGGTCGAATAGGTTGATCGCATCGACTTTGCCAAGGGCGGCAGCAACAGGAGCCTCCATGCCCTGTCCGTTGTGGCACCAGATCACCAGACCGTCCTGGTCCCGGGCGTCGTCGCAGGCCCACGAGAGCGGCGGGTAGTCCGGGTCAAACGTGTCGATCAGCGCACCGCGTGAGATCGGGTCCACGATGTTTCGAATGTTCAGGAACATCACGTGGCCGTAGCCGCGCGACCAGCCGTCCTTGTCGTTGTGACGGTTCTCTTCGCCCACCTGCACGTGGTGGTGCGTGTCCGTGTAGTCGTTCAGGACGCCGAGTGGGTACTTGTTTGTGGCGTAGTTGAGGTCCCAGCGGCGGAGGATGGAGACCGCCGTCATCCGCAGGTCCTCGACCCGGGAGTCGTACCTGAGCCGTTCGTCCGGCTTCTCCTCTTTTTCATCGTAGTGGATGTGCGTGTTTCCGGGATGCCAGCCGCGATCCGGCAGATCTGCCCAGCGCTCAAGGTTGATATCAAGTGCGACGGTTTCTCCAACGTTATCGACGCTGACGGTCCCGGTCCACGGCCGGTACTCAGTGCCCCGCTCGACCGTGATTCGTGACTGGCCTCGTGGCACGTCCAGCGAGAAGTCGCCGTTCGAGTAGAAGAACGGCTCGCCGGTTCCGACCTTCCACATAGCGTCGGCCGGGGCGAGCTGGAGCCCGTTTGGCGAAAGCACCTGGACTCGGGCCTGGACCGTTGCGCCAGTGGTGGGGTCGATTATCTTTCCGGTAAGTTTCGCCACGTACGAGGTCCTTATGAATTTCTTGGGTGTTTCTTCTGGGCTTGTCAGGATTCCGAGTGCGACCCACGGCAGGCTAATGGGCCAATTGGCTCGATGGACAACCCTTTCGGGGTTATGAGCCGCAGTTTCACGCCGGTCGCTTCGTGGCGCAAGATATAGGCCTCTTACGCTTCAGCTGATTACAGGAGTCTCGATGCCCGAGTTCGTTACCCCGGACGCCGACCCGATGGACGAGCTGCGCCGGTGGCTCAACGAAGCCGCAGAAGCCAGAGTCTCAAACCCGGCGGCTATGGTACTCGCAACAGTGAGCGCCGATGGAACTCCATCTGCGCGGGCGTTGATGGCAGGGACCCGGGACCAGGACTCGATCACTTTCTTCACGCACTACACGAGCCCAAAAGGCAAGGATATCGACCACAATCCGAACGCTGAGGCGGTGTTTCTGTGGACGGTGTTGGAACGGCAGGTTCGCGTTCGCGGCACGCTTACGAAGACGACCGCCGAGGTGTCGGACGGTTACTGGGTGTCTCGGCCACGAAATACGCAGCTTGCGATTCTGGCAGCCCCTCAGAGTTCAGATGTGCCCGATCACGCAGCTTTGATCGCCGCCAAAGCAGAGATCGAGGCGAACATCGGAGACGGCGATGTACCTCGGCCGGACACATACGGGGGCTACCGGCTCACGCCAGATTCGTTGGAGTTCTGGCAAGGTCGTCCAGAGGACCGGCTACACCTGAGGGCGATCTACCGGCGAGATACGGACGGAAGCTGGTCGTTCGGTGTCATGGCTCCATAGGCGGCGGCCACTTTCAGAGGATCCCTTTCGCAGCGGGGGGCAGAGGGAACAAGGGTGAGGAAGAAGCCCAGGTTAATAGCCTCTTACAGGCCTGATATTTCTGGAATATCTGGCGTTCGGTCAGCCCACGGCCGAAGCTGCTCAAAGAGCGCCGCCGCCCTGATAACCGCCGCATCGTCTGCGTAGCGCCCAACGATCTGGAGCGCTACGGGCAAGCCGTCGCCGGCAAACCCGGCCGGGAGCGTGATCGCCGGGTGGCCGGTGAGATTGAACGGGTGTGTGTACGGATACCAGTTCTGGCGGATGATCCCGACCTCACGCCCCTCGATAACGACCGGGTCGTACAGGTCCATATCGGACTCGAGCGCCGTGCGAGAGAGCGTCGGCGTCATTACGAGGTCGAACTCGTCGAACCAGCCCTGGACCTCCCGGAAAAGTTCGGTACGCTGATAGATCGCTTTCTGCAGTTCATCCGCCGAGTATTCGGACGCCTCGGTTATCGAACGCAAGAAGGTCGGCGTCATCCGGTCGCCCCATTCATCCACGTAGTCGCCGAAACGCGATCGCCATGCCGCCTGGCTGAGCACGCGCCAGAACGGTTCTGGTGTGACGAACCCATCATCGACTTCGACGAGGGTCGCGCCCGCTTCTTCGAAGGCCCGGGCTGCTCCGTGGGTGATCGCCAGCACCTCGGAATCGACGACATCGTTGCCGAGCAAGGGCCGCCATGCGATCTTCTTGCCTTCCAGATCTTCCGATTCCGCGGCGGCTTTGACGTAGTCCTGCCGACGGCGTCCCTGCGAGTGGGCGTCGGACGGGTGTGGACCGGCCATTGCCTGCAGCATCAGGGCGGTATCGGTGACGGTTCGGGTCATGGGGCCTATGTAGATGTTTGCGCCAAAAGAGTCGGGCGCAGCGTCATGCGGAATCGTGCCAAGCGTTGCCTTCAACCCGACGATGCCGTTGGCGGCCGCCGGAATCCGTATCGACCCGCCGCCGTCGGTGCCGACGTTCAACGGCGCAAGCCCTGCTGCTGCGGCTACAGCTGCGCCGCCGCTTGAGCCACCTGCAATACGGTCTCGATCCCAGGCATTCGGCGTGTCGCCAAACAGCGGCGCTCGCGTGAATGGTTTGTGGCCGAACTCGGGCGTCGTTGTCTTGCCGATCATTATCGCCCCTGATGCGCGCAACCGTGCGACTGCGATAGCGTCTCTTTCAGGAACGTTGTGCTCAAAGATCAGCGAGCCCATCGTGGTCCGAACGCCGCGGGTGTTGACGAGGTCTTTGACAGAGAAGGGAACGCCGTGCAGCGGGCCGAGGTCGTCGCCGCGTGCGATGGCCTCTTCAGCTTTGCGGGCATCGGCCAGGGATTCGTTACGTGCGACGGTGATGAACGCGTTCAGGATGGGCTGAGAAGCATCGATCCGGCGGAGTGCGGTCTCGACCACTTCGACCGGCGAAACCTGGCGTGAACGTATCTGTTCTGCAAGTTTAGACGCCGATGTGTACGCCTGTGAATCAGACGACATGTTGCCTCAATCTCCGGTAGTTTCGGGGGTCGATAACGGCCGTGCTCTTCACGGCGCTTAATCACCACCGCAGATTTAACCGATGTATGTGTTACTGCCAACCCCGGAATTGCACCAATCAGGCTCCCGACCGGTACGATGCCGGTCTATTACGCGAACGTTAAGATAAATTCCCGAATCTCACATACCTAAAAGTCCGAAAGTCGATGCCCTGAAAGTCGCACTCGCATACGGAGACGGACGTCTCTCTCTCGATCTGCCAGAGGAACGCACTACCGTCATCACGCCGACCTTCCGGCCTGCGCTGCCGGATCCCGAACGCGCCATGCAAACTGCGCTCGGATCACCGATCAATTCCCGGCCTTTGAAGGAGATCGCCCACATGGGGCAGCGGGTCGCGATCTCGATATGCGACGTGACCCGGGCACAACCTCGCCGGTTGATGGTCCAGGCGATCCTCGACGAACTCGAAGGCATCGTAAGGCCGGAAGATGTGACGATCCTGATCGCCACAGGGACGCATCGTGCAAACACCGACGACGAGATACGGTGGATGCTGGGCGACGAGATCGCTTCCACTTGCCGTGTGGTCAATCATGTTGCGCGGGACGAAAGCTCGCTGGATGATCTTGGAATGATCGGCAACGGCGTCCCGGTGAAGCTGAATCGTGAGTGGATGAGCGCGGATCTGCGGATCACAACCGGGTTTGTTGAGCCGCACTTTTTCGCCGGGTTCAGCGGCGGCCCAAAAATGGTCGCCCCGGGACTGGCTGGCATCGATACCGTGGTGAAGCTTCACGATGCCGCCAGAATCGGCCACCCGAACGCCACATGGGGCACGATCGAGGGCAATCCCGTGCACGACGATGTGCGTGCCATTGCTCGCGTTGCGGCTCCACACTTCAGCATGGACGTCGTGCTCAACAGCGACCAGCAGGTGACCGGGGTGTACGCCGGTGAGCTTATTGCGATGCACGCCGCCGCATGCATCCAGGCGAGACTGGATTCGATGCAGCAGATAGGCCGGTCTTTCGATCTGGTGATCACAAGCAACTCCGGATATCCACTCGACCAGAACCTTTACCAGGCGGTGAAAGGCATGTCCGCCGCCGTGCGTGTGGTCAAGTCCGGCGGACTGATTATTTGTGCCGCTGAGTGTCGAGACGGCATCCCGGATCACGGCTCATACGCCGAGATCCTTTCGTCTCGCCCAAACCCGGCGTCACTATTGGAGATGATCGAGACGCCCGGATACTCGGAGCCGGACCAGTGGCAAGTTCAGATTCAAGCCAAAATTCAGATGCACGCCCGCGTGCTGGTAAAGGCCGATCGGCTCTCCGATCAACAGTTGAACGCGGCTCACTTTGAGTCGATTGACGATATTCAGGCAGTTGTCGAGGCCGCCGGAAGCGATGCGTCCATCTGCGTCCTGCCCGAAGGTCCACAAACCATCCCGTTCATCTCTTAGGTCCAGGTCTTCCCAGATCTCCAAGAAGGACGATTATTTATGAACGAAAAACGCGTCCGGCCCGCCGTTCCTGAGGACGCGCCGATTATCGTCCGGCTCATTCAGTCACTGGCCATTTTCGAGGAAGAGCCTGTAGAAACTGTCCAACTGACCGAGGCCGATGTGCTGCGCGACAGTTTTGGGGAATCGCCGCTATTCGAGACGCTGCTTGCAGAGCTGGACGGAACGGCGGTCGGATTCGCTCTGTTTTTTCACAACTACTCAACGTGGCAGGGCCGGCGGGGTTTGCACCTGGAAGACCTGTACGTGGAGGATCACGCGCGTGGCAACGGACTCGGCATGGACCTGATGAGGGAATTGGCCCGTATCGCCGAGGAGCGCGGCTGCGCCCGGTTTGAACTATCGGTCCTAGACTGGAATCCGACGCGTGAGTTTTATCACAGGATCGGGTTCGAAGACATGACAGAGTGGCTGTCTTACCGGCTGAACGAACCGGGCATCGCGAAGTTGGCCCGAAAAGCCTAGCGGATTGCCTGCGTGGCGGTCTGTTCCTGACGTGTTCGCCGCTGGAGTAGCCACCACATGCCCGCGGCCAGAAGGCCGGCGATGGTTCCGTTCACTATAGCCAGTTCGGGAGAGCAGGCTCCCACCCACGGCGTGAGCAGCACCAGTGCGAAGGTCCAGATGAAGCTGCCCCGAAACGCGCGTGTGGGCGAAGCGCTCCGCAGGGCGGTCATAAACACGCCGACGGTGAGCGCCATCACGAGCATCGAAAATACGAGTGCCCTGATCGCCATTTGAGCGGCAGTTTAGCACCCGGTTACGTGTAGGCCAGCCTGATTTGTATTGGGCTCGTTCCGTGAAGGGTGTCTGAGAGCCATGTTCCTCGCGTCGTCTCTACTCATACGCTCATGCCGGGAGTAACATGCGCTTCGCCGCGGGCGGCGCGCCCGTTCTTAAAATGCCCAGTCCCGGGAGAACGTTTTGGTCACGAGCGAAGTCAAGATCGCAGACACCGTCGAAGGCCCGATTCCACCCCGGGTGGACAAAGACGACTGGCCCGGAAAGATTCACACCCGCATCCAGGACGTCGTAGACGCCATGGGCCCGGCCCCGTGGTCGAAGTCATTAATCTGGGACGAGCGCAACAACGGAACGCTCATTGCCAACGATCCGGGTTCTGGCAACATCCCGCACTGGCACAAAAATTTCGACGAGTGGTGGATCGT
>LWDU01033463.1_pt1 | contig 16020 bp, 15 predicted proteins | sample 727161 | NCBI WGS metagenome assembly LWDU01 (sample SAMN04566230, study PRJNA314399) | hydrothermal vent metagenome | isolation source: deep sea hydrothermal plume seawater | place: Mexico: Gulf of California, Guaymas Basin | collected 2004-07-11 | reverse complement strand
TTCTTAAACCCTCGTGAAGAAAAAACTGAAATGTATATTCAAGGGCGGTACGGATAATGAAACGTTTTGATCAAGAACTCACAGAACTGCAGCATCGCCTCGTAGAAATGGGCGAGTTGGCAGAATCCATGGTAGCAACTGTCGTGCGAGGACTCGAAGATATCTCTATCGATGTGTCTGATGTTATTTTGAAATCAGAAGATGTGTTGGACAATCTACAAGTCACCATCGACAGTGAAGTTGTCCGCATCCTCACTGTCTATTCACCGGTGGCGACTGACTTACGGTATGTGTTAACCGTTTCACACGTGACTTCGAATCTAGAACGAATTGGCGACCAAGCGGTGAATATTGTGGAACTATTACAATTAATGATGGCTCGTTCGGCAATGAACCCAGAACCGCGAATTATTCAAATGGGCCATGCAGTGCGGGAGATGGTCAACGGGGCAATTGGAGCTTACATCAATAAAGATTCCAAGGAAGCCGATAAATATCGTAATCGAGATGAATATGTTGATTCACTTAACGATCAAATTATGCGCGAAGTACTCAGTGAAGAAGTTGCTCTCAAAGCCCTCAAAGGCGAACCTGATTTAGCTGGACCACTTGCGCAAATACTCATCGCACGATCACTAGAACGCGTTGGTGACCAAAGTTGCAACATCTGCGATGAGGTGTTTTCGTTGGTGGGCGGCGACCACATTAAACCGTTTCAATAACATTAACCTGACGACGTCTTTTACAAGAGGTCATTCAACATGACAACTCAAACCGTTCTCATAATCGAAGATGAACCCTCATTACAAGAGATTCTGACATACAATCTCGAGTCGCGTGGATATCAGGTTCTCGTCTTTGGCGAGGGTACGGAAGGTCTCGAAGGCGTTCGCAAACATATCCCCGACATTGTCTTGCTTGACATCATGTTACCGGGCATGGATGGATTCGAAGTCTGCCGGCATATTCGCAGTGATCCACTCATCAAACACCTGCCTGTGTTAATGATGACCGCGCGCGGCGAAGAGATCGATCAGCTCGTTGGGTTCCAAATGGGAGCCGATGATTATGTCACCAAACCATTCAAAATGCGTATTCTGTTAGAACGTATCAAGTCCTTACTGAGACGCACAGAAGGGTCCACTGGCGATGAGTCCGGCCGACTCGCATCCGACGGAATTGTCTTAGATCGCATTCAATTTAAAGTAACTGTTGGCGATGAAGACACTGCATTTACACCAACTGAATTTGATTTGCTGTGGCACTTAATGAAACACCCTGGGAGAGTATTCAACCGAGCGGATCTGATGAATGCCATTATGGGTGATGACACCATCGTGCTGGAACGAACCATCGACGTACATATTCGAGCGCTGCGAAAAAAACTAGGTGATTGTGGCGATTTTATCGAGACCGTCCACGGAATCGGATATCGCTATAGAAACCAATAACACAATTTAACGGCAGATTCTCAGAAACCCTTTTTGTTTCTTGCCTGTCTATTATTAACTTGAAATCAACCTTATGTGGTCAACACGATTATTCTGGAAACCATTCATATATTTTTCGCTGCTGATTATTCTCGGCAGCGTTATCGGTGGTGCCACTACTATTCGCTGGCAACACGAACAAATAACCCACCAACTTGAATTACGTTTGCGGGACACCGCAATATCGTTGCAGGGTCCAGCAAAAGAAGCGCTCGTGCACCAGAATGTTGGAAATTTCCAAAGTGTGATCGAAACCATTGCCACGCAAATAAACACTCGCATCACACTGGTCGAAGAACAGGGTCGAGTACTTGCTGATTCGGACAAAGATCCGCAGCAACTCAATAATCATAGTGACCGACCCGAGATAATTGCAGCCTTGAAGACTGGCAACGGCAGCAGCAAACGTTTTAGTGACTCGTTGGAAATTGAAATGCAGTACATTGCCTATCGGATTGAACATCAAGGCACGACCGTCGGTTGTATACGTGCCGCTCTTGCCACACAGCAAATTGCTAATCAGGTCGCCGATATACAATTGAACATTATAACGCTCGTGTTAATTATTATCGCCGGAGGACTCAGTATCGCCGGAATTGGGATTTCAAAAATGACACAACCCGTCGTGCAACTTATCGAAGAAGCGCGTGAGTTGACTTCTGGCCAAATTAAAAAACCACGCAATTTATCCAAAGGTAACGAATTTGACGAACTCGGACAAACGCTGAACAACCTCAGCAAGACACTCAGCAAACGCATGCGGCAACTCGAGCGAAATCATAACGAGTTGCTTGTCGTACTGGAAGGAATGAAGGAAGGAGTGATTGCGGTCGATGGATCTGACTGTATCCGTTTTGCCAACGAAGCCGTATGTCGCATGTTCTCTTTGGATGTAAAACGGGACGAAGGTCGACCTATTTGGGAAGTGTTGCGGAACCAAATGATTGAAACAACGGTGCACAAAGCACGTAAAAGTGATGAACCGTTTCATGGCAAGATTGAACTACTAACGCCCCACGAACAACATCTTTCTTTGAGTGCTTCGGCGATTCCCAATTCAAACCACTCTGCCAGTTCAAAAAAACCTGGTGTGATTATCGTATTTCATGACATCACGGAAATTCATCGATTAGAGAACATGCGCCGCGACTTTGTGGCAAATGTCTCTCATGAATTGAAAACACCTTTAGCATCCATTCAAGCATTCGCCGAAACATTGATTGACGGAGCGATTCATGATACCGATAACAATATGCTGTTTTTAACACGGATTGTCGAACAATCAGACCGCCTTAATCTATTGATTCAAGATTTATTGAGTATCGCAAGATTAGAGTCGGGAGATAACGTTACTGATTTCGCCACGGTCGATCTGACGGAAATTACACAACGCTGCCTTAATGATCACAGATCGCACGCAGCCAAGAAAAACATCACCTTGGTTTTCAATCAAAGCGACTCTGTTTGGGTCTTTGCCGAAGCGGACGGTCTAACACAAATTTTAGACAACCTAGTCGACAACGCACTGAAATATACCCCAGAAGATGGTACGGTAACGGTCAATATTCAAGCGGAACCACAGACCGTACATCTGAAAGTAACCGATACCGGTATTGGGATTCCCGTGGATCATCAGGATCGAATTTTTGAGCGATTTTACCGCGTCGACAAAGCTCGTTCACGTCAATTAGGTGGCACGGGGTTGGGTCTTGCTATTGTAAAACACCTCGTCAACGCTTTCGGTGCCGAAGTCGCTGTAATCAGTGCGGCAAACCAAGGCACCACATTTCAAATCACATTTCCACTCGTCGATGCTGGTAATGTGTGAGAGTGGTGCTATCAAAAAACAATCCCTTATTTTTGGTCGGGCCTGTCGCAAACAAATATCACGCAATGTATTAGATTTACATTTACTGTTAGACTGTGCGATTGCGTTTTCCCACCTGCCATTGCCTACCACTCTGCTTCATGTCCACAAATACGCTCTCGCCCACCACACCAGGTAAACTTTATGATCGCTCATTTGCGTTAGCGTTTATTTGCAATCTATTGTTTGTCCCAGCCAACACACTGCTTGTGCATTATGCACAGTGGATCGATTACTTACGCAAGGATGAACCAAACCTCGCGTTAATCGACCTTGGCTATATCACTTCGAGCGGCCTCATCATTAGCTTTTTAGCGCGACCTTGGCTCGGTCAAATGGTCAATCGCTTCGGCTCAAAAAACATGTGGATGGTCGGTTACGTTTTTTTCCTCGTCGGCTTCCTCTCCAATCTCTTCATTACCGATGTCAACGCGTTTCTTTATATTTCCCGCGGAATCATTTGCTTGGGCGTCGCGTGCGTCTTTACTAGTTCCATTACCTATATCACAGTAACGACGCCCGCCGATCGACGCACCGAAGCGATCGGGGTTTTAGGGATCAGTGGGTTTTTGGGATTTGTTATTGGCCCACTATTGGGAGATTGCATTTTAGGAACTCAACCAACTGCTGAGGATTTCCGGTTATTCTTCTGGACAGGTTCTGGGTCCATATTAACCTCGATGGCGATCCTGCTTTTCATGCCAGCGACCAGTGGCAATCGAGTAAAAGGTGCATTAAGTCTACGGCGATTTTTAACCACCGTTAAAAAATATTGGCCTGGTAGTATCGTTTACGTCAACGCTGCTTTTGGTTTGTGCATGACCGTCCCGTTACACTTATTGAAGAAGTTTATTTTAGACAAAGAGCTAACGGCTCCTGTTTTTGGCACAGTTGGATTTATTACTATTTTCTACATTATCTATGCAGGCTGGGGCATTACGATCCGCTTGCTAGTAAAAAGCGCACCAGACCGCATCGGTCGTCGCAAGGTATTGTTAGTGGGTATTGTTGCGATGGTCGTAGGCTACATCGGTTTTTGTTTTATCACGGAAAACCGTTTATGGGCTCTGATCATCCCCGCATTTTGTTGCGGCACGGGACACGGACTAACGTATCACTGCATGACTTCCCTGACACTCGAATCATTTCCAGCTAAGCACCGTGGCACCGGAACTGCTCTAGCAATGATGGCTTTTGACTGCTCCGCGGTCGTAGGAATGCCAATCATCGCTTGGATTATAGTCGTGGCCGGCTACAACGCGATGTTTCTTGGCATCGCCGCCACAGTCACGATCGTCTCCGGTATTTTCTTTTACCAACACGGAGTGCGATAGCAGCAAGAGGGGCGGGGACGCCTCCAGCACAGGCATCGTGTACAATATTGCGCATGGCAAAATTGTACTTTTATTACTCAACGATGAATGCTGGTAAGTCAACAAGTCTGTTGCAAGCCAGCTATAACTACCAAGAGCGAGGCATGGAAACCTTGGTACTAACACCTGCCATCGACACACGCAGTAGCACAGGACATGTATCTTCTAGAATCGGCATCACGACACCAGCAACTATTTTCAATAACACCGACAATCTATTTCATCTCGCCCGGGACATAGCAGCTACAGCCAATATTCATTGCCTCCTAATTGATGAAGCTCAGTTTTTAGAAAAAGCACAAGTCATACAACTGACAGACGTTACCGACGAACTCAATATTCCCGTCCTTTGTTATGGCTTGCGTACCGACTTCCGAGGAGAACTGTTCCCCGGTAGCAAACAACTACTCGCTTGGGCTGATGACCTAACCGAATTGAAAACCATTTGCCATTGTGGCCGCAAAGCCAATATGGTCCTCCGCCTAGACAGTGCGGGAAATGTCATCAAACAAGGTGCTCAAATCAAGATCGGCGGCGATGATCAATATGTTTCCGTATGCCGCCAACATTTCAAATCAGGCATGGCCTCGCGACGAAACGATGAATTAATGCTGGAGGGTTTTGATGATTAACCTAACGGGACATAATGCACTGATTACTGGATCCACCCAGGGTGTCGGTCAAGCAATCGCTGTCGCCATGGCACAAGCGGGGGCCAATGTCGTCATCCATGGGCTACATGATGACGACGCAGCACAAGCAACTCTGCAACAATGCCAAACAGCCGGACAAACCGCCGAATTATTGACGGCTGATCTGGCAAGTGACGTGCAGCAAGCCACACAACAACTATTCGCCGGCGCACTCGAGTTGAATCCCGACATCGACATCCTCGTTAATAATGCTGGCACATATATTGATAAGCCGTTTCTCGAAATGGATTACGCGACGTTCGATAAAACGATGCAACTCAACGTGTATGCGGGATATTTTTTAACCCAACATTTTTCCAAACACTGGGTTCAGCAAGCTACCAACGGACGGGTTCTATTTATTGGATCGATCAACGGCAAGCTCGCAGAAGACGTACATACCGCCTACGACACTTCCAAAGGCGCTATAGAAACAATGGTAAAGACTCTTGCCGTTTCACTTGCACCACTGAATATCCGAGTCAACGGACTAGCACCCGGTCTCTTTTATACGCCTTTGACAGCGCCCGCTTTGGACGATCCCCAATTCTTGCAATGGATGAAACAACACACACCCAATGGCCAAGTCCCAGCAGCCGACGTCTGTGGCGACGGTGCCGTGTACCTTGTCAGCGACGCAGCGCGACACGTCTGTGGCCATATGCTGATGGTGGATGGCGGTATGAGTATTTGGCAACAACCAGAACCGTAAACCAGCGGTGCTTACACAATCTCATAGCCCGTTCATATAAATTCTTAAAAGAGCACCAAGATAATGACTAATCTTAATCCAGCACCACAACTGTCCTTGAAAACACATGACGGTACCGTTGTTGAATTGTCCCAGTACTGGGAAAAAATGTCGGCTGCTTTTTATTTCACACGGCACTTGGGCTGAGTCTTCTGTCGTGAGCAGATGGTCGATCTGCAAAATAACCTTGATGATTTTCAGGCAGCCAACATCCAACCAGTCGTGTTCGTGATGGGAACCCCAGCGCAAGCGGCTCCACTTGTCGAAAAATATCAACTTACCATTCCGGTTCTTTGTGACCCACAACAAGAAGCATACAAGGCTTACAACATCCCCCAGGGAACACCATTACAATATCTGGGGTGGCGGGTTTGGTTGCCGGGACTACGAGCGATGTTTCGTGGCGGTATTGGAAAACCCGTTGGCGACGTAACTCAAATGCATGGTACCATTCTTGTTAACACCGACGGAAACATCCAAACCGCGTTTACAGCGAAAAACTCGTCTCACTACCCTACCCTCGCCGACATCACGACGACTTAATCAATCATTCAATCCCAACTGTGATTCAACACTCCATGTACGACCTCATTATCAGTGACATTGACGGTTGCCTGTCGCCTGAAGATTCCTCGCCGATGAATCTGGAAAAGCTGGCTCTAATTGCCCAACACAACCAATTAGCCTTCCGGCAGGGCGATCGCCCTAAACTCACACTCTGCACCGGCCGCCCGATTGCGTTTGTCGAAGCCTTATGTCGAGTTTTACAAAATCGCGACATCCCTTGTGTCGCTGAAAATGGAGTTTGGCTATTCGACCCGCGCGATAATCAATACAGTATGGATCCTTCCATTACCCAAGACCAACTGGAAATGGTCCACGCGGCAGAACGGTTATCGTTAGAAATGTTTCAGGATCAAGGTGTCACTCTGCAACCTGGAAAGTCTGCCTCGGTAACGCTCTATCATCCCGACCCTGAAGTTATTCAGGGGGTGATTCCCCTATTAGAAGCGGAGTTTGCAAAGCGTGAGTGGCAATTCCGAGTCTCACCAACACTGTTCTATATCAATTGCGATTTGCCACAGATCAACAAAGCGTCGGGCATCGATCATTTACTGGTGCGAACCAACATTGACCCTAGACGTACAGCAGGTATCGGTGACACTTCGAGTGATTTAGCGATTGCGGATCGAGTGGAAACATTTGGCTGCCCAGCAAATGCATTTGCTGAAGTCAAAGAGGCTGCTGATTTTGTTTCGCAGTTCGAGCAAATTGACGGAGTCTTAGATTTTATGCAATACCTAGAAAGACAAAGCGACGCATGACTAATCCCGCTCGCACCGTCATACAAATCCTACTGTTGCTATGTCTAGCGCATTTTACCGTAGACATTATCGCTACCACTATCCTGCCATTGCTTCCTTCAATGGAAGATCAGATGGAATTGCAGCGAGAGGGATTCTTGTATGGGTACATCATTTGGCGAATCACCGATACGTGTAGCCAAATGGCGTTTGGTTTTTTGGGGGATCGGTATCGAATTCGTTTTATTATTTGGGCCGGACCATTATTGGCATTTCTTTGCTTTTCCGTCATTGGATATGTAGAGTCGCCAGCTGCGATGGTGAGTTTGTTGGTTCTCGGTGGCATTGGCATTGCCGCATTCCATCCCGAGTGTGCGGCGACAGCGGGAAATCTATCACCCGACAACCGCAGTCGCTTCATGGCCATGTTCGCATTATCGGGTTATCTAGGGCAAGCCATTGGCCCACTCTACGCCGGCAGTATATCAGATGCACTTACACTTCAAGGGTTAACGTGGAACTTTGCTTGGGGATTACCAGTTCTACTCATCGTCACTCTTGGTTTGAGACGCACACATACAAAACTTGAAACACAAACCGCTGCGACACTCAAGCCACCAATCAAACCGCAACAAACAGCTCCATTGCCGAAACGTGAATTGAGTTTGTTATTTACAAGTGGCATCTTTCGAGTCATGCCTGCACTCGGTATTCCCATTGTTCTATCTTACTTATTAGCTGACAACGGCTTTAGTGATATGGACAAAGGAGCCGTTGCTAGTTTTTTCATGGCGGGTTTGGGGATCGGAGGCATCTCTTGTGCCTGCGGCATCGGGCGGAACCGCCAACGACTTATACTATGGTTGCCTCCATTGTTGGCAACGGTCCCAGTCGTTGTTATTGGTTCCGTGGATTTGGTGCCGTGGATACGTTTAACGAATGGACTATCTCTGGGACCGATACACATCCTAGCTTTAACCATCGGAGTCTTACAGGGAATTGCCATGCCCGTGTTTATTAGTTTTGCTCAGCAACTGATGCCGGACCGACAGCGGCTAGCTAGTTCGTTAACGATGGGTGTGACATGGGGTACGGCCACGTTGATATTCTACGCCGCCTTTTCCATTTTTAAATTTAATGGAAACCCACAGGGGATTTATTGGTTCTTTGGTGCCACCTGTCTAATCTGTGCAATCACCAGTTTTCTTCTTCGTCCGCTAAAAAACAACGCGTAATGATTCACAGGTTGATGGGTGAAGCATTTTTTGTGAACGGGCAAGGCGTCCATCTTTGGCGGACTCTAACCCTACGCGCCGTGCTAAAATATTCATACATACTTCGCTGCATCATTTCTACACAGGTACTCTCATGATTCGTTGCTTTATTATCTTATTGTTGTTTCCATCATTAGTGTCCGCTATTGAGATCGATGTCTTGTTAACCAACGGCACCATCTACGACGGGAAATCTCTCGAGAGCCGTATAGGAGATATTGCAATTAACAATGGTAAAATCATTGACCTCGCAAAAAACAAAACGGTGACCGCAAAGTTAGTCATCGATTGCACGGGCAAGATCATATGCCCTGGTTTTATTGATTTACATAATCACAGCGATAACCAAGTCGTTGCTGCAGCCACGCGCGCCAACATAAACTATCTACTCCAAGGATGCACGACCATCGTGACTGGCAATTGTGGCTCAGGGCCCGTTAACGTCGACAAGTATTACACCGAGATAAACCAAGCTGGTAGCGGTACAAACGTTATCCATCTCCTCGCACAAGGAAGTTTGCGAAGACAAGTCATGGGCAGCGAACGTCGCAAGGCAACATCAGCGGAACAAGCAGCAATGTTGGAACTCGCTGATAAAGCGATGAGCGCTGGTGCCTGGGGTATGTCGACTGGCCTCATCTATGTACCAAGTTCATACGCCGACACAGCAGAAATCACAGCCATTGCAGCCGTCGTCGCCAAATACGGTGGCATCTATGCAAGCCATATTCGGGGAGAAGGTAGTGGTTTGATCAACAGTGTCAATGAAGCGATGAAAATTGGACGCGATGCCAACCTGCCAGTACACATATCACACTTTAAATCCAGCGGCCGTAATAACTGGGGATTAGTGCGCGTGGCTGCCAAGACCATCCAAGCTGCACGTGATGACGGTCAACAAGTGACTGCGGACCAATATCCCTACAGAGCTTCCAGTACGTCACTTAGCGCAACGACCATCCCTACTTGGGCTCGTGCCGGAGGCCGGCAAGCCATGATTAAAAGATTCGATGACCCTCAAGATGGTGAACGCATACGAATAGCGATCCAAGCAAAACTAGACCGAACAGATGATGGCACATCTATTCGGATTGCTCGTTGCTACCAACAAAAATGGGTTGGCAAAAGCATCGCTCAAATAGCAAAACTAGAAAACACGCCCGCTCTAGAAATTGTTGAGGTGATCGAACGCAATGGTGGTGCGAGTGTGGTGAACTTTAGTATGGACCCTGAAGATATACGCTTTGTGATGAGCCTCCCGTGGGTGGCTACCGCTTCGGATGGTCGAGCCTATTTACCCGGCGCCGATAAACCACATCCCAGAAGCTATGGCACTTTTCCTCGCAAAATCAGCCTCTTTGCACAACAAGAAAAAATCATCTCTGTGGGACATGCCATTCGCAGTGCAACCGGACTGCCCGCTGAGATTCTCGGGCTTAAAGATCGTGGCACACTAAAACCAAATATGGTGGCCGATATAGTCGTTTATGATCCGACGACACTACAGGACAAAGCGACGTTTGATGACCCTCATCAATACTGCGTAGGCATCGAATATGTGTTTATTGGTGGTGAACTTGCCGTGTACCGAGGTCGACCAACAGGTGCTCTACACGGGCACGCACTAAAAAAACCGCCTCGCTAAAATCACTGGTCTAGTGAAACAACGACCATCATCCGTTTACATTTTGCCTAACAAGCCGCGTTCTCGCATCCATTGCTCACAGCGTTGCGGCCAACGATGACTATTGGATGCTGATTTTCGCAAGCCATAGCCATGCCCACCGGTTTCTGTGATATGCATTTCCGCAGGCACTCCCGTTCGCTTCAATGCCAACCATAACAAGACACTACTTTCAGGAGTCACACCGTCGTTGTAGGCGTGTGCCATAAACATCGGTGGTGTATTTTTAGTGACTTGTACTTCGGGTACTAATTTTCCATCTTTAACTAGATAAGCAGGATAAACCAATACGACGAAATCTGGGCGACAACTAACCTTGTCGAGCGCATCGATTTCATCATAATTTCGTTGGCTATATTTCAGAGCCGCCATCGCAGCTAAATTTCCCCCTGCTGAAAAGCCTAGAATACCAATGCGGTCCTCGGCGATTCCCCACTGCTTTGCCCGTGCACGAGTAATACTCAGCGTCCGCTGAGCATCTTGTAATGGTGCGTGATAAGGAGGTAAACCGGCACGTCGTGGTACACGATATTTTAAAAGAACTGCATTAACGCCAATTGTATTCAACCACTCACAAACTTCTGTACCTTCTAAATCAAACGCCAGTATGTTGTATCCACCACCAGGACACACAACGATTGTTGTGCCTGTGTTCTTGTCTTTTGGAGCAGGATAAAACTGTAACGTCGGCGTCGAAACATTGGAAATCCTAAGTACTTGCTTTTTCCCAGGCTTACTCGGCGTCGCTTGTTCCTCGCCAATATTGTCTGTTTCCTGAGGTGCGGTGCTGGGCCAGATATTTTCCGGTTTACCCTCGGCCGCTGATATGTCAGGAAGATCAACAACCATAAATACCGTTATTAATGTAATCCAGTGCAGGCGCATGCGAATTTCCTTTTTATAGTTATTTGTGAACAATTGTACATTATAATGCATTCTCTTGTTTCATTCCCCTCGGTTACCCAACATGCATACTCGTTTCACGAATCTGATCGGAACACTCGTTCGTAAAGTTGCTCACCGAGTAATTAAACGATTTTACCCTCGCATCCAAATAACCGGGGCGGAACGAATTCCCAAAACCGGTCCTGTCTTATTTTGCGCTAATCATCCCAATTCACTTGTCGACCCTATTTTAATCGGTATCGCCGCTCGCCGTCCCGTCAGTTTTATGGCCAAAGCGCCGCTGTTCAAAACACCCCTACTCGGGCCCATCATTAAAGCGCTCGGAATGGTGCCGGCTTATCGAGGCCGCGATGATGCGCGACAAGTAAAAAAAAACAGCGCCAGCCTAGCGCTCGTCGCTAAAGGACTCAAAGCAGGAAGAGCCATGGGCATCTTCCCCGAAGGCGTATCCTCTGACGCACGGCAACTTGGGATGGTACGAAGCGGCGCAGCGCGGATTGCACTCGAAGCATTCGACAACGGCGTCACGGACCTGGTCATCATCCCGCTGGGAATTAACTACGACAAAAAAGAACAGCTGGGAAGTAAGGTTTGGATCGACGTGGGACAACCTCTCGACCTTGCCAGTTGGATCCCCGAACATTCGCAAGACAATGAGGAAACAATTGCTCCGAGCGATGACAAACGTTTAAGACGTAAACTCACCGAAGAATTAGGCACTGCTCTTAAAAAAGTAGTCGTCCACGTCAACAATGTCGATTGGGATCCGCTACTTACTGATCTGGAAATTATTTTTAAACGAACAAAACATAAACCGTCCCACCACATACCTGCTCTCATGCGCCGCAAGCGAATTGCCGACGGCATTAATTATTATTACGAGCAAAATCCAGCGACCGCCGACGAGATCATTGGAGAAGTTGAATCCTATCATCGTGAATTGCGCAGTGCTGGATTAGTTATCGACGATCCCATTTTAAATCGCAGTCGAACTTATGCCATCTTCATTTTTTTATGGCAACTCGCAGTACTTGTACTCTGGTTTTTACCAGCCTTATTCGGGTCCATGATGAATATGGTGCCATTTCTCATTACACGCAAAGTTTCGGTAAAGTTTCAGGATGACGGTCAGAAGACGATTGCCACCTGGCGACTTGTTTGTGGGATCCCTATTTACCTACTGTGGTATGGGATCATCTATGTCGCCGTCCTGTACGAAACACACCAATTACCGATGGCGATGATGATGAATTTCATGTTGCCTATCACCGGTAGCATTGCGTTGCGGTATTGGCCCTTTTTCGCTACATCCATGCGGCATATGGGCCATCAATTCCGCACGCTTACCAATCGTAAGCAGTTACACGGCCTACGAGAAAAACTAGCCGGCATCCGAACAACGTTAATCGAATACGCAGAAAAGTATGCGGAAATATCACCTCGACCCGAAAAAACTCCAATCGTTCGCCCCTTCATGATGCTGTTTGCCAAGGCGATCGGAACCGCCTGTTTTTTGGCAATCGCGTTTGTCGTCTATTTTTATGCGGTGAATCTAGTCAATTCCAAATTTGAAACAAACACGGAAGCGACAAATCCATTAGCATCAAAATCATCGACGGAAGTTCATGAATCTCAAGTTGCAGCAACGAAAGAGCTTATTGCGATTGAACAGGCTTATCGCAACACCCTGCTAAAGGCTCGCGAACTGCTAGCCAGTTTCGTCGCAGGCAATGTCCATATCGAAGAGCAACAAGATAGTGACCAAATTCAAGGCTTGCTGCGACGATATTGTACCTATCGTGATAACTTACTACGAATCTCGCTAACCTATCGACCATTTCAAGATGAAACTCTGTTTGTCAATCAGCAATCTCAAGATCGCGCTTTCGTCCTTTTCGTCGCTGCCACACTTTTACGGCATGAGATGTCCGCTAATTTCATCGAGGCACATGATGATTTTCTACCAGTGCGAAAGTTGCTTAACCGCCCCGAAACACGCTGGGGAATTCCAGCAGGTGTCTTTGATCGCGTTCAGCACGAGCTACTTGATACAACCTACCAAGATTTGGTTTTCACCGCTGAAACGGCCTATCTACAACGGCAGAATCAAGTTGAACAGACCACTGCACATGACGCACAAACCACGCAACTGCACAATATGATTAAAAATGCTCGAGCGGAAATTGCTAAGATACCTGAGTTTGGTATTAGGGCTGGTGTGAACCGTGCGTTGCGAGACGCGAAGGACAATGCTAAAGGTCTGTACAATCACATTAATGCCTTTACCGGAACCGTCATCGGTGACTTCAGAGTTAACCAACGCGAAATCGACAACCTGATTGGGCCCGACGACCTACATGGATTTCATCAAGCTTTGAACCCCGGGGACATCCTGATTGAACGACGAGATTGGTATGCCTCGAATGCATTTCTACCTGGGTTTTGGCCACATGGAGCAATGTATGTCGGAACGGTACAAGAAATGAAAGATGCGGGCGTCTATGAGCTCGTACGTAAAGCTATTCGACAATTCGCTGATGAGGAGGCGGCAACCGAAAACGCCGCAAGTAAGGCTCACGCTCAATCCCTACGCGACATTCTTGATGAATTCGAAAGGCCTGGGAACCGCTTTGAAGACCATCATGTCATCGAAGCTGTCAGTGAAGGAGTCGTCCTCAACACGATTAAGCATTCAGCTGGTGAGGCAACGTCGGTATGTGCTTTCCGCCCAGTTCTACTTTCCAAAGAACAAATTGCCAAAGCCGTTGCTAAGGCGTATTTCTATCTTGGTCGAGATTATGATTTCGATTTCGATTTTGAAAGCACAAATACATTAGTCTGCACAGAGGTTGTGTATCGCTGTTATGAAGGTAACAGCAAAGACTATCCCTTGCAGTTTAAGCTGTCTACCATCTTGGGAACGCACACTTTACCAGCACAAAACATTGTCAAAAGCTATGTCGACGCCGTCCAGCAAAACGATCCAGACAACCAGCTACAATTGATTGCTTGGATCGACACAGATCGCCATAAAAAACCATCTTCGACGCTCATGATTTTCAACGGATCGACGAGCGGACCGGATCACATCTTCTTTGAAGAGACGTTAAAACGTCCGGGATTAACATGGGAATGGGAACGCCAACAACATGGATTGCGAGCATTAGTAACTAGGCCGACGGAATATCTATTTTACTTGTGTTTTAGCACGACCGTTGGCGCAGCACTTTATCAGGTCACGGTCCGACGTCGTCGCCGCAAACGTGCCGAATTGAAATAGCTCTGAACGTCGCGGGAAAAACAAGTGAATCACGATTCTTCATCATTGTCCGTTGACGCCCACACACATATTATTTGCTGGGGTGAGAATCCAGCTGATGGATTTCTATCACCTTCCACTCAAAAGTCGCTGATCACCAAAATGTTGATTCGGCTCTCAGGCATTCGTCGCGAAAAAGGTGATACGATGTCCGAAAAGCTTTTGAATCGACTATTTCACGACCTGGAAACAACACAACTCGACTACGTCGTGCTGTTTGCCCAAGATGCCGTTTATCGTGACGATGGCACAATCGACCTCGCCCATACGCACTTTTTTGTGTCCAACGATTATGTACTACACTTGGCAACTCGCTCTGACAAAATCATACCCTGCTGCAGTATTAACCCCCTGCGCCAAGATGCATTGCAGGAGCTAGACCGCGTGTGGGATGCGGATTGTCGCATTGTCAAAATCCATACAGCAATTCAGGGTGTCAGTCCCGACCTTGTGGCCTTTGATCCGTTTTATAAACATGCGGCCGATATGGGGATGGTGCTAGTTTTCCACACTGGATATGAACATTCCTGCAAAGTCATTTCACAAAAATTTACCGACCCCGCAAAGCTCCAGCGGGCACTCGATCATGGCGGCACAATCATTGCTGCCCATTGTGGTACTTGTGCGTTTTTTGACCGAGAAGATTACTATCCACACTTTATCGAAATGATGAACCGCAACGACAACTTGTATGGAGATACAGCCGTGATGGCTGGGTTCGTTCGACTCGCTGCTTGTAAACGACTAAGTTTAGAATCTGAAAGTATTACCAGTCGCATTATTCACGGCAGCGACTATCCCATTCCACCGTCACGCATCCCCCACCTCCGCCGCGTAGGATTCTTTCCGCCAAACCGCAAAAACCTACTCGACCTCGATTTACATATCAAACGAGCCTACAACTATAGCCCCCAATACGAAAACCTGATCTTGGACCTATTACAAGATTAGGGCGCCGCTCATTCGTGCTAATTTGGACGAAATTTAAAGATACTCTTTCCATTCACTGATTCACCTGTGAAATAAACTTCGCCTTGTTCGTCTAATCCAAAGGCCATGACGGGACTGCCGGTGCCGCGCAGTTGAATGTTCTCGATCACTTGTTGTGTTTTAGAATCATATCGTAATGCCCAAATCCGACCACTTGTATAATCAGCGAATAAATAACACCCAACCAACTTAGGAAACACTTTGCCGCGGTAAACATATCCGCCAGTGACTGACTTTCCGATTTGATGATCGTATTCCCAAACAGGATCCGTGACCTTTACCTGTGGGTTGATTTTTGCGTTACCAAAACCGTAACTACCTTCAGCGATACTCCAACCATAGTTAGCACCTTTGCGAAGAATATTAATCT
>LWDU01033462.1_pt1 | contig 16026 bp, 12 predicted proteins | sample 727161 | NCBI WGS metagenome assembly LWDU01 (sample SAMN04566230, study PRJNA314399) | hydrothermal vent metagenome | isolation source: deep sea hydrothermal plume seawater | place: Mexico: Gulf of California, Guaymas Basin | collected 2004-07-11 | reverse complement strand
GAGGTGGTGACCGAGGTGGTGACCGAGGTGGTGACCGAGGTGGTGACCGAGGTGGTGACCGAGGTGGTGACCGAGGTGGTGACCGTGGTGGTGACCGTCGGGGCGGACGTCGTCGTAGTCGCGATTAATTTTGATCCACAATTATTTCAAAAAATACCGATAACTGGGTCACTTCAGTTGTCGGTTTTTTATGTATGTGCTTAAAAAACGGCACTGAAAGAAATATGGACTTTGAGGTAAAATGCAACGGTGGTTAGTTTGGTTTTCTTTACGGAGATAGTCACTTTTAGAATTGAATGAAGATTTATGGTTGATCGTGAATTAGAAATTTGGCAAGAACGCACTCAGCAATTGCAATCGCAGTATTCTGAGTTAGCGCAAATCTCCGGATCACTGGCCCACGAAATCAAGAACCCGTTATCGGTTATTCGGATGAATATGGAATTAGTGGAAGAAGATCTGGTCGACGCTGAGTCGCCGCGAGAGCGGCGTGTTTGGACAAAGATTCAGACCGTTCATGACCAATGTGTTCGCCTCGAACGCTTATTAAACGATTTCTTGAAATTTGCGAAATTGCGGGATTTGGATTTATCCGTTGGTTCATTGAACAAGCAGATAACTACGGTACTGGACATGTATGAGGCACAAGCTCGATCGCAAAACGTTGAAATTGTGCGTTATATGGATCCCGAATTGCCGGCGATGCGGATGGATGTTGAAACATTGCAGGCTGCGTTGGCGAACTTAGTTAAGAATGCTTTGGAATCGATGCCTAATGGTGGCGAGTTAACAGTCCGGACTCATTTAACCCCAAGTGGGATCGCTATGAACTTGATTGATACGGGATGCGGCATGAGTGAAGACACTGCGTTGAACATGTTTACTGCATTTTACACCACAAAACCTGCCGGATCTGGACTAGGATTGCCAATGGCTCGCAAAGTTGTAAGTGCTCATGGCGGTCGTATTGGAGTCGAAAGCGAAGAGGGACACGGCACCAAGTTTACACTAGAATTTCCAACTCCAGCTAGAATTCAAGAGTGAGGACAAAATCGTGGCAGAACCGCAAGAAACAACAGAAACAATTGGAGCCGGCGAATTAACCAACAGTGACTTCCGGATATTGGTGGTCGATAACGATCCGCCTCTTGCCGCAGCAATGACGGAGAGTCTTGAGACTGAAGACTATGCAGTCAGCGTCGCCACTTCAGGCCCGGACGGTCTAAAGATGATTCAACAAAATAATTATGACGTTGTCATTACCGATTTAATGATGAACGATGTGGATGGAATGGCTATCTTGGAGCAAACTAAGCAATTGTTGCCGGATGCAGAAATCATCATGGTGACGGGGCATGCATCGGTTCCGTTAGCGGTAGAAGCGATGCAATCTGGGGCGTACAATTTTTTAGAGAAACCAATTACCCCCAAACGGTTGCGAGCAATTACAGTTCGGGCTATCCAATCCGTTGGTTTGCGACGGCAGAACGCTGAGCTTAAACAACGCTTAGACGAGAAGTTTGGCTTTGACGGGATAATTTATTGTAGTGGTAAGATGCAGGCTGTCATTGATCGATTGAAGCGGATTGCTCCGACCGACGCGACTGTTTTGATAACGGGTGAAAGTGGAACGGGCAAGGAGTTAATTGCTCAAGCGATCCATCAAAACAGTCCTCGTAAAGGCAAACGATTAGTGCCATTAAACTGCGCAGCGGTCGCAGAAAACCTAGTTGAAAGCGAATTGTTTGGTCACGCGAAGGGGGCGTTTACGGACGCTCACATAGATCGCATGGGGGCATTTGAGTATGCAGATGGCGGCACGTTGTTCTTAGATGAAATCGGTGACATGCCCTTGTCCACACAAACCAAGTTGTTGCGAGTATTAGAAGAGCATCAAATTACTCGAGTGGGCGACCATCAACCACAAGAAGTGAATGTGCGGGTCATATCTGCCACCAATCGAGTGTTAGAGCAAGCGGTTGCAAATAACGAATTTCGTAATGATTTATACTACCGTCTAAACGTTGTTACGATCGAATTGCCGGCGTTGCGTGAACGACGTGATGACATCGTGCCGTTAGTTGATCATTTTCGTAAGCAATTTTGTGACCGTCACGCCAAACAAGTGGAGTCTATCTCGGCAGAAGTCATGCGACAGTTATATGCACATGCCTGGCCGGGAAATATTCGGCAATTGAGAAATACAATTGAGAGTATGATAGTATTGGACACCGATGGTGTTTTAAACGGAGATGATTTACCACCTGATTTTGCTTCCGATGAGGATGTGGAGCTGCCAATTACCTCTGGTCCTTCAGAGTTGATTGGGCAGTCGTTGTCTAATATTGAGCGTTGGGCTTATCAAGAGACATTGAAGTTGACGGACGGTAATCGTGAGGAGGCAGCTCGAATTTTAGGAATCGGAGCTCGGACTGTATACCGAAAACTCAAAGAATTTGATTTATAGAAGCGTAGTTTATAATTGAATCCAACGGATGGGATGTGTTATGCCTCGGATAGAGCAGCTTTCAACAAGCATTATCAACAAAATTGCCGCTGGGGAAGTGATCGAGCGGCCTGCGAGTGCTGTAAAAGAACTGATTGAGAACGCTGTGGATGCCGGAGCAACGCGTGTTGATGTCACGATTGAAGAGGGGGGCAGTCGTTTAATCCGCGTCGTTGATGACGGACACGGAATTGCCGCTGACCAAATGGAATTGGCAATTGCCAGTCACGCTACTAGCAAGATTCGGTCAGCGGACGATCTGTTCTGCGTGCGAACTCTGGGTTTCCGTGGCGAAGCGTTGGCTTCGATATCAGAAGTGAGTCAAATGACGTTGCGTAGTCGGACGGCGGACGAGGAAGTGGGAAACATCTTTGAAATCAGCGGCGGTCAACGTTCAAACTTGCGACCAACGGGATGTCCAACGGGAACTTTGGTAGAGGTGCGAAACCTCTTTTTCAACACTCCAGTACGGCGCAAGTATCTCAAGACCGTGCAAACAGAGATGGGACATATCACGGAAGCTTTCACTCGGATTGCTTTAGTCTATTGCGACATCCATTTTAGTATCAAACACAACGGACGGCTAATTCATGATTTACCCGCCGTTGATAATTGGAAGGATCGAATTGCTCATTTTTTTGGCAGAGACTTAGCCCAAGGATTGATTTGGGTGGAAAGTGAAATCGATGACGTCGTTATTTCAGGCTACGTCGCCGACCCTACCTTCTTTCGTTCTCACACGCGCATGCAATTTCTGTTTCTCAACGGTCGACATATCCGCGACCGTTCCTTACAACATGCGCTTGGTGAATCGTATCGCGGGTTGTTGATTCACGGTCGCTATCCGATTGCATTCTTAAAAATGGACATGCCAGCGGAAATGGTTGACGTTAATGTGCACCCCACCAAATTAGAGGTTCGATTTCAAGATAGTCGTAAGATGTATAGCCAAGTGCTAAGTACAATTCGGAATAAGTTTTTAGCGACCGACTTAACGGCACGAATTCGTGAGTCTGGACAAGGTGACGAACAAGCCGTTCCGACAGAGCTAGCATCGGAAACAAACCCACAGTTTAATTTTAATGCCGCGCCGGCAACTAGTGATGTTTGGGGAATTGGCGGTCGCTCACCTCAGATGCCAGATAGTTTTCGCCAGGCATTAGAGCCGACAAATATTACATCTGCAACTTTGACCGAGCAGCCCACCGATCGATCTCAGGTGCCGAGTGAAACACTGGATAGCCGAGTCGTTTTCAACTCTGCCGAAAGATCAAGTTGGGGGATTCAAGTCCAGAATCGATATATTATTACTGAAGATGAACGCGGGATGCTCGTGATTGATCAACACGCGTTGCATGAGCGAATATTGTATGAACAAATTCGAGAAAAGGTGTTAGCGGGCGAGTTGGAGATCCAGCGTTTATTGGTGCCGGAACCAGTGACCTTGGCATCTGCCGAGTGTGCATTAGTTCTGGAGCAGCAAGATCAACTGCAACAGTTAGGCCTTGAAGTTGAAGCGTTTGGCGGCGATACAGTTTTAGTATCAAGTTACCCAGCTATGTTGCGTCGGGTCCGGATCGAGGAATTGTTGCGGAGCGTGATAGAAATTATGATTGTCGATGGTGAGCAACTCGATAAACGCGATTTGCTCGATGAACTGATGCATATGATGTCCTGCAAAGGTGCGGTTAAAGCGGGGGACTCTTTAACGTCTGATGAAATCGAATCGCTATTAGAGTGGCGTGCGCTATGCCAAGATTCGCATCACTGTCCCCATGGGCGGCCTACAAGTTTAGTTTTCACTCAGGCTGAATTGGACAAGCGATTCCAGCGGACAGGTATATAGAATATGTCATAGCGATTTCATTAATGGAGATGAAATTCCATATGACAGGTGAATAGGCGAAAATATGGTCGTAAACGGGATTGCCGTTAGAAGCTATCATATAAGGGGTATGTAACAGGGAAATTGACTTGATTATGACTTTCGAATGGACGAATGTAAGTAAAATAGACTTTGTTTGTTGCGAGATAACTTTTTGGTGGTTAGATAGAGCAGAGATGCGATTGTTTTTGAAAAATACGAGGTGCTCATTGTGACAGAAACGGATGTTGAATCATCTTCCGTTATTTGCGTTAGCATTGGCCGTGGGCGACACAAGCAGGTGATCGCTGAGCACCGCCATTTGGTGGAGCAGGGTGCGCGGCTCGTTGAAATACGTCTAGATTATATTCGCCGTAATGTCACATTACAGCGACTACTTAAGGATCGCCCGTCACCAGTTGTGATGACTTGTCGGCGTCAGCAAGACGGTGGAAAGTGGGAAGGTACAGAAGAGAATCGGATTATTCTATTGCGAGCGGCGATTGTTGCGGGCGTTGATTATATTGATTTGGAAGAAGACATTGCCGACCAGGTTTCTCGTTACGGTGCGACAAAGCGAATTATTAGCCTGCACGATTTTGAAGAGACTCCTCAGGATTTAGCTGCTATTCATGAGCGGCTCGCCGCCAAAGATGCAGATATCGTTAAGATCGCTTGTTTAGCTAATTGCCCAAATGATGTAACCCGTATGCTGCGGTTAATAGAGTCGAGTTCTATTCCGACGATTGGTATTTGCATGGGGGATATTGGTACCTCGTCCCGTATTCTAGCAGGTAAGTTTGGATCACCTTTTACCTATGGCACCTTTCATCACGAGCGTCAATTAGCACCAGGGCAGCTTAGTTTTCAACAGATGACTGACACGTATCGGTATGAATCAATTGACACCGATACCGAAGTCTACGGCGTGATTGCGGATCCGGTGGGGCATAGCATGAGTCCGATTATTCACAATGCTACTTTTTCAGCAATGGAGATGAATCGCGTGTATGTTCCGTTGCGCGTTCCGAGTGACTATTTAGGGCTGTTTATAGAAGAAGCACCGGCACTTGGAATTCGCGGATTAAGTGTTACCATTCCTCACAAAGAAAATGTGTTGGCATTGTTGACGAAGATCGAAGGTGGTGCGCGGAAAATCGGAGCGGTGAATACGGTTGTGTTTGATGGTGATGACGTGATCGGCTATAACACGGATCTAATAGGCGCGATGGTGAGTTTGGCTGAAGCTGCCGATGAGGACCCAGATTCAAAATGGTTGGACGGAAAACGTGTGTTGATTTTGGGGGCTGGGGGAGTTGCTCGAGCGATTGGGCTGGGGGTCAGCGATCGGGGGGGCAAACTGTTAATTGCATCCCGTACCTACGAACGGTCCCTGGGTTTGGCTACCGAGATCAAATGCGAAGCGATCCAGTGGGAGGACCGGCATCGTACGAGTCCTGACGTGTTGATTAATTGCACACCGGTGGGAATGCATCCGGAGGTTAACGAAATACCATTCGAAGCATCTGGTATGAGTCGCGGCATGATCGTCTTTGACACAATCTATAATCCGGAGCAAACATTGCTGCTTAAAACTGCTCGTGAAAGTGGTTGTAAAACTGTTAGTGGTGTGGAGATGTTTGTAAAACAAGCTGAGTTGCAGTTTAAGTTATTCACTGGCGAAAAAGCCCCTAGTGATTTGATGCGCGATACTTTGCGTCAAACGATCGGTGCTGCTAAACATCGATCCAACAAATAGGTCGGCCAGATGAATATTTTTTTGATAGGTTATCGTGCAACTGGGAAATCGACTGTCGCTCGCAATATTGCCGCGGCGCTGGGACTCAAGTGTGTTGATTCCGATGCCTTGATTGCGTTAGCGGCGGGAATGACGATCGCTGAAATATTTGTAGCGGAAACGGAAGAAGGTTTTCGGGATCGAGAATCCGAGGTAGTGGCTAAGTTGGCGTTAGGCGATAACCAAGTTGTTGCATTGGGAGGTGGCGCAGTTCTGCGTAGTGAAAATCGAGAGGCGATTCGTAATAAAGGAGCGGTCGTATGGTTACAAGCGAGTGTGGAATCTGTTTGTGAGCGACTTGCGCAGGACTCACAAACTCCGTCCCAACGTCCACAGTTAACAGCACATGATCTCGTTGATGAAGTGAGTGAACTGATGGAGCGACGGCGAGATACATACGCAGCGGTCGCTGATTTCACCGTCGACACGGAGTCACTCAACGCAGCCGAAGTTGCCCTTGAAATTATAGCAACGCTGTCCGCTAGTTAGCGGCTGAATTCTTGATCTGTTGCCAAACGTATAATAGTGCCCCCATGGCAGCCAACCCAATTAATAAGACGATTGGAAGGGCAGATCCATGAATGAAGATTATATTGCGGGCGTAACTTTCCCAAATGCTTGGCCAACCGAGAATGACTATGATGGCCGAGAGGCTGAGGTAAGGACCAAATGCTAGATCGGATTTGCGTGTGCTGATGAATTGGACGATGGTGATCAGGAGCCCAGCGAAAGGTGCTAAAACAAACGTTAGCAGAACCGCTTGCCATCCCAGAAAGGTGCCAATCATTGCGAGAAGAGTGACGTCGCCAAACCCCATAGCCTCTCGTTGCAGAGCTTTTTTGGCGACAATCCGGACTCCCCATACAACTAATAACCCACCGGTCATTCCCCAGATGGCATTGTTAAGGCTTGCCCAGTGGACGTCGCCACGTCGCCAACACAGAAAGATACCAACGACTCCAGCGACCATACTAACAGCGATAACTAGCGTGCCGGGGAATGGTTTGCGTATGCGTGGTGCACCCGGTTGGCGTGATGTGCGCGCTGGTCGAACTATACTGGCCAACATAAACCGCATACCTTTAGCCAAACCATAGCGGGTAGTGGTGATTTTGGGGACGATGGCAAATCCCCAAAAGAACAAGCATCCGTTGGCCCATATTAAGGCGGGAAGGGAGTTAAGATTGGTTTGTGAAATTGCGGGAGTTGACGGCTCGAGAAATACGATGTCGTGGAGATCGTTGCCAAAATCGATAAACCGCGAATCAGGAAAAACCGTAGCGATGCCGAGTGCTAATAGGGTTCCGGTAATCGTAATGGTATCTGGAATTAAACGCTCATCGAGATCAATGAATGTAGCGGTTATGAGTAGAACGACGAGAATTAAGTGCGGGATAAGCTGCAGCCATAACAAGTTGGTCGGCATATCCTCAGGCGCTGGTTTTAGCAATAGCATAAACTCGGTGTGCTGGTAATAGAACAGGGCAAAGATAGCAGCTGTACCAAGTTCAATGCAAGCGGGTCGAAACCAGAAATATTTTCCATGCAGGGTTCCTTCTGAACGCAGGCTCCACCAACCGATTATTGGGATTCTCGCACGCCACGGTCGTTTGGAGATTGTCGGTGGAAGTTTACCCCATGGGCTAATTGATCTTGGATTCCAAGCTAGATTGTAAATCCCCCAATTAACGGCTACCCCGGCACAGAGGCCGATTAATGAGACAATCAAGCATTGGTTCCAGAAGAACATTGTGATATCGCGGCTGGGGGAAAGTTGTGGCTAGAAGAAAGGAGCAATACGTATCAAAATGGTTTCGGAGCGATGATGAATTCAATGCGACTATTGCCCCGCCGACCTTGTTCTGTAGCAGTGGAATAACGCGGGGCGCTGCTCCCGCGTGACATGACGATGAACTGATTTGCGGGCAACAGTCGTTGTATTTGCATGTGTCGATAAATGGCGATCGCTTGACGAGTCGCTAGGTCATGATGTTCCGCTGGAGTAGCGCCTTGATAGGCGTGGGCTTCAATGGTAATTATTTGCTTGCTGTAATTAGTGGTGGTGGCACTGGCGATTTGATCGAGCAGTGTGCGTCCGACCGAACTGATGGAAACACCGTCTGGTGAAAAGATATTCGTCGTCGCAACTTCGATGCGAACGGTATTTCCATCTCGACCCGTGGTAGTTCCTTGGATATCTACGAGAGGCAGTGATTGTTCATTTGCGGCGGATGGTACGGGCAGCGCATCTGTAATTGTCGGAGGCGTCAGAGTGGCGGGTTGGTTGGGATTTGTTTGAGTTGCTAGCTTGTCAGTAGCTTGTTTTAATTCTGATTTAATCAATTCCAACTCTTGTGCAGTGACTCTGTATTGTTGTCGGGCTTGAGCTAATTGAGCATGCAGCGATTCGTTATCGTTGTTGAGTTGATTGACTTGCTGTTGTTGAGCGGATTCATTGGCGCTGTCAGTTGCTTGACGTTGACTTTGATTCCAAGCGAATTTACCGTCGGGACCGATTGGTCCGGACTGACAACCCCAGGAGATTAGACAAATGCCGACAAATATCGCGGGCTTGAAATAGCGATTTATAGATGGATGTTGCATAAAAACAGAGGGGTAAAGTAAATAGTGTCGCCAAAATGGTAACAATTGCAATCCCTTGGTGCAATCCCACCAAAAAGCAGGCGGCTAGCGTAGTGGGTTATCGGAAATGGTGTGAGTGTTTATAATGGGCCTTTCGGAATTGGCTCGCAGAGGTTGTGAAGACGTTATGATTGCAATTATTGACTATCAAATGGGGAATTTGCGCAGTGTGCAAAAGGCCTTTGAGTCATTTGGCACTGAGGCAGTGATCACGAGTGACGCGACAGTATTGCAGCAAGCGGATAAGGTTGTATTGCCGGGTGTGGGTGCGTTTGAAGATGCGATCAAGGAATTGCGTAACCGAGATTTGGTATCGCCAATATACGACTTGACGGCAAGCGGGAAGCCGTTTCTAGGAATTTGCATTGGGCTACAATTGTTGTTTGATGTGAGTTACGAGGGCGGCGAGTACGAAGGTCTAGGAATCATTGCCGGGGAGGTGCGACGATTTGAAGTTGCAGCGGAATTTAAGGTTCCTCACATGGGCTGGAATCAAGTAAACATTGAGCAAACCTCGCCAATCCTAAAGGGCATTGATAACAACACGTATTTCTATTTTGTGCATTCCTATTACGTTGTGCCTAGCGACCCGAGTGTTATTTCGCTAACGAGTGATTACGACGGTACATTTTGTGCCGGCATATGTCGCGACAAGTTATTCGCTACTCAGTTTCATCCGGAAAAGAGCCAACGAGCAGGCCTTAAGGTACTGCAGAATTTTGCTGAAATATAGAATAGTCATTTGACCACAGAGTTGGGAACGAAATATAATGGAAATTTGGCCAGCAATTGATTTGCGTGGTGGCAATTGTGTGCGTCTTAAACAAGGCGATTATGCCCAGGAAACGGTGTTTGGAGAAAACCCTGTTGCGATGGCTCAGCAATGGTTAGAGCAGGGTGCTGAGTATCTGCATCTGGTTGATTTAGACGGCGCTCGCGATGGTGAATGGACGAACCAAGCAGCGGTTCGCGGCATTACAGAGGCTTTGTCTATACCATGTCAGCTTGGTGGAGGTGTTCGTGAAGAGTCCACGATTGAATTATTATTGGGATTAGGATTAACGCGATTAATTGTGGGCACTAAAGCTCTAAAGGAACGCGATTGGTTTTGCGCAATGGCAAGGAAGTACCCTTACCAATTAGCCTTAGGAATTGACGCTAGATCCGGGATGGTTGCGACGGATGGTTGGCTGGAAACCAGCGAAACGAGTGCGGTTAGTTTGGCACAATATTTTGGTGATGAGCCAGTCGCCGCGATTATTTATACGGACATCGCTCGAGACGGAATGATGCAAGGTGCAAATGTTGCTGCAATGCGAGAGATGAAACAGGCGACGGAGATTCCTGTGATTGCGTCAGGCGGTGTCACTACGCTTGAGGACGTGCGCGAGCTTGCTGCCGCGGGATTAGACGGAGCGATTATTGGGCGAAGTTTGTATGAAGGTGAAATTCAATTGCATGATGCGATTCGATTAGCCAAGGAAGCAGCCTGTTAGGCTGACCCGTTCCGAAAGAAACGATTGTTTAGATTGTAGAGTCCGTTTCTTTCTGCTCCGACCGTTCGTAGCACTAATACCTTGACACTCATTTAGCAGAATCTAACATGGTGTAAGGTCTTATAATTGACTTTTTGGAAACTGCACACATGAAATTCCTTGCGTATTACAGTATCAGCGACTGCCTCTGTTGTTGCTAACCAGAGCAGCCAATCTTGATGTTGACCGTCTATCGTTATGCTAGATGGAATTTCACCACAGATCAGAATTTATTTCCTTCCATTGTGCAAAAAGAGTTCGTTATGTCTTCCGCTGAAAATAAAAAAACACTGCCTGCTTTAACCGAGCGAATTGTCCAGACCTACCATGATGTGGGGACGATCAATCACTTAGGTCATACCCCGCTGCCGCAATATGACGAAATAACTTCTATTATCAACGATTTTCGCGAGATACTTTTCCCTGGTTACCGTCGCCGTGAAGGCTTAACATTTGACAACGTTAAATTCTATGTTGGCGATTTGATTGACCAGGTATTTGAGCGGTTATCGATACAAATTGCGCGGGCGTTACAGCACGAAGATGTTGTCAACGAATCCACAGGAGATTGGAAACAGTACAAGGATCAGGCACAGCAGATCACGTTGGAGTTATTGGACAAGATTTCAGATCTACGGCGGATGTTAGCGACGGATGTCAATGCAGCCTATGACGGTGATCCGGCCTGCAAGAGTCACGACGAAGTGATATTTTGCTATCCGGGCTTGGAAGCTATCACCGTGCATCGTATTGCTCACGAATTATATCGCGCTCATGTGCCATTTATCCCTAGAATGATGTCCGAATGGTCGCACAAAGAAACTGGTATTGATATTCACCCTGGCGCCACCATTGGTCCATCGTTTTTCATTGATCATGGTACGGGTGTGGTTATTGGTGAGACAACGGTGATCGGAAGTCATGTAAAGATATATCAAGGTGTGACCCTTGGTGCCTTGAGTTTCCCAATCGATGCGGACGGGAACATTATTCGCAATATGAAACGTCATCCGACAATTGAAGATAATGTGGTTGTGTATGCATCGGCGACGATCCTCGGAGGTGACACGACGATTGGTCACGATAGTGTTGTCGGAGCAAGCGTTTGGTTGACTCGCAGCATCGGCGCTCATACTACCGTAACCATTGAGACGCCCAATTTGAAGATGAAAGCAGACGCTTCAGACGCCGTTACCGAAAATTCGGCTTTCGATATTTAAATCCGTGTCGAATGAACAAGATGGTTAGTGTGGTCCAAGTCAAAAAACTAATAATTAGTCCGAGCAAAAATGACGTCGGTTGGTAGATTAACTCGACAATATGATCACCCGGCTCAAGCCAAATTGCTTGCATCACTCGATTACCACGATGCACCTCATGAGTTTGAGGCAATGTGTTGGCTAGATTCCAAACTTTTGCTTTCCAACCAGGGGCATAACCTTGGTTGACAATCAACAATCCGGGAGCATCGAGGTGTGTTGCGAGTTGCAGGTAACCCACTTTGCGCTGGATTATTTTGACTGGTGCAGCAGCTAATTCTGGGTGTGACGGCTCACGAGGTTGCGAGGTTTCCCAAAAGGTCCAATTAGAAAAATCGCGAAAACTGTTGTTGGGATAGAAAATACGTTCACTCAATGCATCCAACTCACGATAACTATGGGTGGTAATCGGTTGAGTTGCTTCCCAGTCGTAAGTCACCCAGGCAGCGGGGTAGGCAGTGCTAAGTTCTATCAGGTGGGCATCCGTGGCAATCGGCCGCGGAGGAGAATGGTCATCTTGTTCGCCGCCCTGCAGATCAAGCGATTTAGGTGCAATCAAGTAGTCCGCGCCTAGCAACGCTAAGCCTTGGAGGTCGGGTTCGGCGATGCCATCGGCTCGACGTGTTCCATGAGTTCGCATGACGCGTAGCATCGATTCATAATCAGCACTGGATAGACTGGCATTGGTATCGAGCAGTTGATAAGGAGACAATAAATGCAGTCGTGTGCGCAGTGTTTGTCGATCCCAGCGCAGTGCTTCGGCCAGTCGCTGTGGAGACGAAGTCTCAGCAAACACTGGTGGATACCAATGGTGCCTGCGGGCACGGTAGATACGAATCGGTTCTAGCGGCGTGCTGTTGGCGGTGATGCGTTGGACTGCGGACTCCGTTTCCCAGTGACTTGTAGGAGCACCAACGATGATCCAGTGATTGGCGATCAACAGATCTAGCAGAATGAGTAATGGAATTAGGGTTGGGGCCCACAGATATTTCTGCCAACGGCCATAGATCCCCCAGACGCTAATGGAGATGATTGTAATACTTGCGATCAACGCGTGCAGCGGGGCGGTGAATAGGTTTCGCAGAGCTCCTGAGGCAGAAACGGGTCCTAGAAACGGATCGGTGAGGCTGCCAGATAATTTTGCGTCAATCCAGTTTGAGAGTGGAATACAGCCGATACCGATCAAAGCAAAAATTGTACCGAGGATCACAAGTCTTAGGAAAATATGCTGCCGTATCTGCGGTAGTCGTTGGGCAAACTGGTCCCAGCCGCGACTGGCCAATAGCGCCAACATTAAACTTGTCAGTACAAACCATTTCGCGGGATAGCGGAAATCGATGTATTCGGGAATGGTATTGGTTAAGAGCCAATACAAACTAAAGTTTGTTGGGGCGATGTTTGTTGTAGGAACGACTTGGTTCCAGATCCATCCTAATCCGAATGTTCCTAGCGCCGCGAATAGAGTAAAAACAAGCACCCACGACAACATAGCAGCAATGGTATCTTTATGGCGGCGGAGAGTGAATACGGATATCGTTAAAAGCAGTGGGATGATGCCTTGGTAAATTGTTGGAAACCACATTGATTGACTGTCAGGAAATAAGAATGTCCACTGATTGCGTTGTGGATAAAGCTTGCCGCTCACGTTAGGCAACGCGAGCTCAGCGAGTTGCCAAGGTGGCAAGGAAAACTTATACACTCGTTGGTTATGGTTGTCGTCGGTTGTTTTTGGTGCAACGATTTCGTTTTCAAAGTCGTTGTTTTTGAGATTGTCGGCAGCCCATTGGAAAACAGTTTGCGATGATGACCTCATGTTACGCTCACTGCGCTGTGACCATTCAAGTGTCGGTAATAGTTGAATTGCGGTTAACGCTGCAGTGAGGACTGCGACGCACGATAAAGTCGGCAGCAGCGATTTCAAGGGCAGTCGCGATGCAGTCGATGGAGTTGATGTGTGCTGAGGACAACGGGGCAGAATGCACCAGCATACAAGCAGTACGATGATTAGATGCACCACTGCTTGCGGGTCGCCGCCGAGCAGCATTAAGGCCAGACAAATGGACAACAAGACGCAAGCGCGTGATCTGTTTTCATTGCGAATTAGTTGTAGACCATAACGTAGGGCAAGGGGTAACCAAGCAGCGGAAACTAAGAAGATGATGTTTGCATGTTGTGATAGAACTGTTCCACCTAGGGCAAACGATATCGCGGCGATGATGCTTGCCAGCGTAGTTGCTTTCAGATAACGGGCTACGCGGAAAGTCGTGTATGCGGCTAAAAGCAAATGCAATGCGGTATACAGAACGAGGCATGTCGAAAAAGCGAACGGAAACATAAAGATAAGTTTGCCAGGATAAAATACTCCGGCACTAGCGTCTGCGGCAAATGGACGCCCCAGTTCATCTTGTGGATTCCACAACGGCACCTGACCTTGTTGCCATTGTTGCTGCTCAAAATGCAGGGTGGGGTAATAGAAGTGTCCAGCGTCTCTAAAAACGGGAATTTCATCCTGCACCATTAGCGGGACAAACAAAAACGCAATCGCCAATGTTGGTATCAGCATCCAGAGGAGTGTTTGCCGGTGACGGGCTTTTGGTCTCATGGCGGATTGCATTCCGATGGCTACTAAAGCCCTTGTCCTCAACGGAAGCAATCAGGTTCGATTTGAACTATCGATGCCGCGATCCCTTACGATCGGTTGAGCACACGTAATTGAGAACGAACTGCATTGACAACTTGTTCACGTTGGTCCAGTTCTTCAACTGAGTTTCCGGGCATAGCGAGTGCGTCACGCAGGTTGCCTTCAAGATCGTCTTTATTAAGATCTTCGATCGCGCCGACTCGGTTTGTCAAAATCGAAACGACGTTATCAAGGACTTGAATAAAGCCGCCTTCGACATAGTGACTCTCGGTAGTGCCTCCGGTCGTAAGTGTGAGTGTTCCATTTCCCAGTCGCCCGATCATGGGCGCATGGTCAGTCATTACTCCTTTTTCACCATCAAAAAGAGGAACGATAACCGAATCCGCATCCGTTTCAAATGCGGTTTCTTCTGGTGTAACAACAATACAATGAAGTGTCATGGGTTAACCTTTAGCCATTTTCTTGGCTTGTTCTTCAGCTTGATCAACGCTGCCCACATACATAAATGCAGATTCTGGTAAGTGATCCCATTTGCCGGCACAGATTTCCTCGAAGCTGCGCAAGGTATCTTCAAGTGGCGTGATTTCACCAGGTTTTCCGGTGAACACTTCGGCGACGAGGAATGGTTGAGACAAAAAACGTTCTAAGCGACGAGCACGATGGACGACTTGCTTGTCGTCTTCACTAAGTTCATCAACACCCAAGATAGCGATGATATCTTGTAATTCTCGATATCGTTGTAGGATGGTTTGGACGTTTCGAGCAATACCATAGTGTCGATCGCCAACATATTGTGGGTCAAGAATACGGCTCGAGGATGCCAGTGGATCCACTGCGGGGTAAATTCCCTTAGCGGAGATGGAACGTTCGAGGTACAGGAAGGCATCGAGGTTACCGAAAGCAGTTGCTGGGGCTGGGTCGGTTGGATCATCAGCGGGAACATAAACCGCTTGCACGGAGGTAATCGCACCTTTGTTCGTCGATGCAATACGTTCTTGTAAAGCACCCATTTCGGTAGCCAGAGTCGGTTGGTAACCCACAGCGGATGGCATGCGACCAAGGAGTGCGGATACTTCCGAACCAGCTTGCGAAAAGCGGAAAATGTTATCGACAAACAACAGAGTATCGGTACCAGTTACATCGCGGAAATATTCGGCCATGGTAAGAGCAGATAGAGCAACACGAAGTCGCGCACCTGGCGGCTCGTTCATTTGACCGAACACCATACATGTTTGTTCGATTACACTACGGCCGGTGTCACCAATTTTCGCTTCTTGCATTTCCAACCAGAGATCCGTTCCTTCACGTGTTCGTTCGCCAACGCCAGCGAACACTGAATAACCACCATGGGCGCTAGCGATTCGAGCGATCAATTCAGTCAGGATAACCGTTTTACCTAATCCAGCTCCGCCAAACAGACCAGCTTTACCACCACGCACGAAAGGTGTGAGTAAGTCGATCACCTTGATACCGGTTTCAAATAGTTCGGTGTTGGTTGAAAGATCGGAAAGTTTCGGAGCAGATCGGTGAATTGAGCGAATCTCATCCGCGTTGACCTCACCACGACCATCGACGGGCTCACCGAGCAGATTAAACACTCGTCCAAGTGTATCTTTCCCGACGGGTACCGATACTGGTGATCCGGTGTCGACACATTCTTGGCCACGAACCATACCGTCCGTGCTGCCTAGGGCAACGCATCGTACGCGTCCGCCACCGAGGTGTTGTTGGATTTCACCGGTCAGGGTGCTGTCGTTTACGATGAGTTCCACGGCATTGT
>LWDU01044411.1_pt1 | contig 16029 bp, 15 predicted proteins | sample 727161 | NCBI WGS metagenome assembly LWDU01 (sample SAMN04566230, study PRJNA314399) | hydrothermal vent metagenome | isolation source: deep sea hydrothermal plume seawater | place: Mexico: Gulf of California, Guaymas Basin | collected 2004-07-11 | reverse complement strand
ATAGGAAGATGATTTATTGTAGGTCTTAAATATTGACCTAAAGTAAGTATATCAACTTGATTGTCTTTTATGTCTTGAAGCGAATCTATAACTTCTTCGTTTGTCTCACCTAATCCAAGCATTAGACTTGTTTTGGTAACTATATTGTTACGGTATTCTTTTGCATACCTCAAAACATCCAATGTTTGTTCGTATCCCGCACGAGGATCTCTTACTCTTGAAGTTAGACGTTTGACTGTTTCAATATTCTGGGCAAAGACTTCAACACCAGAATCTAATAATCGCTCTATAGAAGATTCTACTCCTAAAAAATCTGGCACCAAGGCTTCAACAATGACTTCCGGTGTTTTTCTTTTAACTGCTTCAACAGTCTTAGCATAATGATCGGCACCCCCATCATCAAGATCATCTCTATTAACTGAAGTTAGTACTACATATTTAAGACCCATTAGACTTATTGAATCAGCAACCTTATCTGGTTCTTTTACATCAACGTTTCCTTTTGGGTTTCCTGTATCTACAGCACAAAATTTACATGCACGGGTGCAAATTGAGCCTAAAAGCATAAATGTTGCAGTTCCGTGACTCCAGCATTCTGAAATATTAGGGCACATAGCCTCTTCACAAACTGTATGTAGATTCCTTTCATGGACTATAGATTTTACTTCTCGATATTTCTTAGTATCCGAGTACTTAACTCTAAGCCAGGTTGGCTTTCTTAAGTTTGGAATATTTCTATTAAGATTAGCCTTAATACCATTTTTAATGGCAACAGTTCCATTTTCTTTTATAACTTTCATGGGAATTAAGTTGTTCATTTATATAGCCTTAAAATGAAACTCTATTGCCCGACTAAAAGACTCCCGCACACTTTCTAAGGAAACATCTACAAAATCTGTCATCTGGGTTAATTCTAAAGAAGAATCACCACAAGGATTGATCTTTTTAAAAGGAGACATGTCCATATCAACATTTAAACTTATCCCGTGATAACTAAAACCTCTTTTTATTTTTAACCCTATGGAAGCAATCTTTTTTTGCCCCACAAAAATACCCGGAAAACCTGGTTTTCTGCTAGCTTTAATGCCATATTTTTTTAATAAGTTAATTATTATTTCCTCTAATTCTTGAACTAATCTTTTTGGACCCCAGCCTAATCTTTTTAGATTAATCATAAAATAAACAACAAGCTGACCTGGACCGTGAAAGGTTATCTCACCTCCTCTATCACTTCTTATTACTGGAATACTTCCAGGTTCTAAGAGATTGTCTTTAGTGCCTGCATGCCCAATTGTAAAAACGGGTGGATGCTCTAAAAGCCAAACTTCATCTCTATCTTCTTGAGTTTTTCTTGAAATTGTTGCCCGCATAGAATTCCAAGAATCTTGATATTCTTGGCTGTCGAGATGTTTTATTTTTAACTCGTGTTTCAATCCAATTCCCTTGTATCGATATAGGCTTTTTCAGATATTCTGTGATAATTAACAACCTGATCTTTGAAAGCTACATATGAGTTGTAAACCTTTGTAGCCATTTCATCTCCTTCAATAAAATCCAACATAACTTCTTCTGAAATATCTCTTAAAGCTATCAAAACTTCATCCGGCAACTTCCTAAGCTTAATATTATGTTTATCGATAAGCTCATTAAGAGCTTGATTATTTCTAGCCGTATATTCATCTAACATCTCTTGATTAGCAGCTTTTGCTGCATATTTCATAACGGCCTGCAAGTCTTTGGGTAAAGACATTAGGGCATCTCTGTTAATAATAATTTCAAGCGTTGAGCCTGGTTCGTGCCAACCTGGATAATAATAATAGTCAGCAACTTGATGGAACCCAAAAGTTAAATCATTGTAAGGACCCACCCATTCAGCAGCATCTATCACTCCTTGCTGGAGTGCTAAGAAAATTTCATTACCGGGCAATTGAACAGTTTCTCCCCCTGCTCTGGTAAAGATTTCGCCAGCAAGACCTGGTATACGCATCTTAATTCCTTTCAAATCTTCGATTGAATTAATTTCTTTATTAAACCAACCTGCCATTTGGACCCCGGTATTTCCGCCAGCCAATGGGACTAAGTTAAAAGGCTTATAAGCTTCTTGCCATAGCTCTAAACCCCCTCCATAGTGCAACCAACCGTTCATTTCTTGCGCTGTTAAACCAAAAGGAACAGCAGTAAAAAACTGAGATGATTTAACTTTTCCTGTCCAATAATAAGAAGCTCCATGACCCAATTGAACGTTGCCTTGGGAGACGGCATCAAAAACACCCATAGCTGGAACAAGTTCTCCAGCCCCGTAAACTTTTATTTTCATTTGCCCACAGGTCATCTCATCAACATATTGAGAGAAATTCTCACCAGCCATGCCTAGACCAGGGAAGTTCTTTGGCCAAGTTGTTACCATATTCCATTTGTAACTTTTTCCTCCGTTAGACAAGCAAGTATCATCTGCTTCCACTTTAGTTGCTTCAGAGCACGACATCATCCCAAAAAGAATTACTATCAAAACTACAAACTTTTCCATGCACTCTCCTTAACTATATTGATCTAAGTTTAGCGTAAGAAACCATTAACCATTTAGTTTTACTTTTATTAAAACTCACCTCCACCCTTGCATTGGCTCCTTGACCTTCATAATTCAGAATCACTCCTTCACCAAAAACATCATGGGCAACCATCTGTCCAAGTTTAAACTCTGTATCAGGTACCTCTCCAGAACTTGTTGCTTTAGAACGAGTTTGCTGCCTAGGTATGTTGCCTCCAGTTCTAACTTCTAAGGTTAGCTCGACTGGTATCTCTCTTAAAAACCTTGATGGGGGATTAAAAGTCTCTGAGCCATACAGATTTCTCATTTCTGCATGGATAATAAATAATTTTTCCATAGCCCTGGTCATTCCAACATAACAAAGCCTTCTTTCTTCCTGTAATTGCCCTGGCTCTTCTATTGATAATTTGTGAGGGAAAAGACCTTCTTCAAAACCTGTTATAAAGACCAACGGAAACTCTAAGCCTTTAGCAGAGTGGAGTGTCATAAGTTGGATTGCAGCTTCGTGTTCAGCAGCTTGAGTGTCACCGGCATCCAGTGCGGCATGATCAATAAACAGCTTTAACTCAGATGTTTCTTCTTCAGTTTCGGGGGATTCAAAATCAGCTGCAGCTGTTACTAGTTCACCTAAATTCTCAACTCTAGTTCTTCCTTTCTCTCCGGCTTCTTTTTTATGATATTCAATCAGGCCGCTGCTTTGAATGACATGATCAACCATATCCTTAAACAATAAATCCTCTGTCTCTTCTTCTAATTTATCGAAGTCAGACATAAAGCCTTGAACAGATTGAGCAGCCCTAGGTGTTAGGCCTTCTGTATCTAAAAGATCTTCTGCAGCTTTCCATAAAGAGGACTCATTTCTTAGAGCCCTAGCCCTTATTACATCGATCGTCTTCGCTCCTATTCCTCTAGGAGGAACATTGATTACTCTTTCAAATGCCGCGTCATCTTCTCTGCCAAATACTAGCCTTAAATAACCCATAGCATTCTTTATTTCAGCTCTTTCATAGAACCTTAATCCGCCGTATATTTTATATGGCAGACCTTCTCTTAATATGGCCTCTTCTAAAACTCTAGATTGGGCATTAGATCTGTAGAGAATTGCAACTTCATCAAGATTTCTACCTAGGCCCATCCAGGTCTGGATGCTTCCAACTACGTATCGTGCCTCATCGTCTTCATTGTAGGCAGAATAAACGGAAATTTGCTCGCCTTCTTTCTGCTCAGTCCATAGGTTTTTCCCCATTCGCCCTTGATTGTTCTTAATCACTTCATTAGCAGCACTTAAAATAATTTCTGTAGACCTGTAATTCTGCTCTAATTTAATAACCTCTGTTTCTGAGTAATCTTTTGTAAACCTGTTTATATTTTCGCTTTTTGCTCCTCTCCAGCCATAAATGGACTGGTCATCATCTCCTACTGACATAATATGACTGCCGCCATTAGTTAAAAGTCTAAGAAACTGATATTGAACCTCGTTTGTGTCTTGAAACTCGTCTACAAGAATGTGTTTGAATCTCCTTTGGTAATGCTGAAGTATTTGTTCATTATGCTTAAGTAACATATAAGTTCTAAGCAAAAGCTCACCAAAATCTACTAAACTCTCTCTTTCACACAACTCTTCGTAAGCTATATAAACTTGATTCATCTTTTCCGCAAAATAATCATCACCTATTTCTACATCTTTAGACCGCCTGCATTCATCTTTTTGCTTATTTATAAACCACTGTATTTGACGAGGAGGCCACTTCGCATCATCTAAACCTAAAGACTTAGCAACCCTTTTGATGACCCTAAACTGATCTTCGCTATCTAATATTGCAAACTCCCTTCTCAATCCTGCCTCTTCCCAATGACTTCTTAGCAACCTGTGAGATATTCCATGAAAGGTGCCACACCAAAAATTGCCCATGTCCTCTTCAACAATAGCTTCTATTCTTCCACGCATTTCGCTAGCTGCTTTATTTGTAAAAGTAACGGTTAAAAGAGAGTGTGGACTAACTCCCACGCCTTTTATTAACCAGGCAACTCTGTGTGCTATTACTCTTGTTTTGCCTGAACCGGCCCCAGCAAGGATCAATAAATTCTGAGATTCAGACGTAACAGCCTGTCTTTGAGGCTCATTTAAATTTTGAAAAATATCTGATACATCCACGTGCGTATTCTATATAAGAAAAAGGATTTTTAATTAAGTAACTTAATATTTATTGGCCTAATTTCTGAACCAAAGAGCATGAGAAAAGAACTATCATAGGTTATGATTGTTAAATTATGACAGACGTAAAAGATTTCTTTTCTACCTATAGTGATTTTGTAACTAAAGTCACGAGCGAACCAAGCCTTGACTTGGAATCTCTTAAATCTTCCCTAGACTCTATTCAAAATAATTCAGATATTGATATTCCCCGATTACTCACTGGAGCTCTTGGCCTAGGAAGTGAAACAGGCGAATTTGTTGAAATAGTCAAGAAAATGATCCTGCAAGGAAAGCCTGCTGATGAGGCAAATATCTTTCATATGAAAAGAGAACTAGGAGATATTATGTGGTATTGGGCTACTGCATGTATGGCTTTAGATCTAGATCCAGTAGAAGTTATAAGCGAAAATCAAAAGAAACTAGAAGCTAGATACGGAGAGCAGTTTACTATCAATCAGAGTGAAGTAAGGGAAAAAGGAGATTTATAGACTCTTAGTTTGTTGACCTCTTTTTATAGTGCCAAAAAATTAGGGGTACTAAAATAAAACCTACTAAAGAATGAGAAAAGCTAATAGTTTGTTTGGCGTTAGCTTCTAGATAAAACAATAAAAATCCAGACAATATTAAAAAAAACATAATTGCACTTAAAGATATGCCTGAAATTTTTCTTCTCTCTGGCTTCCATCCTTCTGGCATATGAGAAACGATTAAAACCCCTAAACTTATCAAAGCCGGAATTACTAAAGACCCATGAAAAACTAGAACCTGTGTCTGGGTTAGACGACCAAAACTAAAGTCATCTAGTGCAAACCATAAAATTCCTGTTACCCACAAAAGAAGTAAAGAAATAGTAAAAAATTTTAATTGCCAGCCAGGCATTTCTATCTTGTTGGACTTTTCTAACTCATATTCTTCTCTTAACTCTTCATAAAGGCGCTTTGCTTTGCTTTCTGCTTCAAGAACATTCTTCTCGTTACGAGGCTCATAAGAAACACCTATCTTTCTGCAAGTTCTTTTATTAGTGTCCAGCGTTATATCAACGAACCATTCAGGCCCATCAGGCTCTCTCAAGCCTATTTTTAATCCCGTTTCTATCTTTCTAGTTTTATATAGTTTTGGCATGCAAAAAATTGGTATAAAAATGTCTCAATATGTCTCAAAAAATTATCTATTTACCTTTAAAATTACTTCTTTTTCATTATAATGCGCTAGTCTTTACACTAAGCAACCCTATTTTAACAAAATTTCTATGAATAAACTAAAAATAGCTATTATTTCTACTTTACTAACTCTGCCTCTTATCTCTTACACAGAGGACGAAGATGTCCAAGAAGAGTTAATTGTTATAGCTTCAAGAATACCAACAGTTGCCTCTGATGTAATTGGTTCTGTGGATTCAATAAGCTCAGAGGATATTAGTGCTCAAATGATTGATGGACTGGAACAGTTGGTTAGATTTATACCTGGTATTTCTGCACATAAAGAAAGCCAATACGGAAGATCTCTAACAAAAGGTCTTCATATACGAGGCATTCATGGAGGTGAAATTTATTTAATTGATGGGGTGAGAATTTCTGATTCTTATATAGGTTATGGACGAGATATTGTAGATACAGAGTTGCTAAAGAAAGTTGAAATTACAAAAGGTCCATCCTCTGTCGAATATGGTTCAGACGCCCTGGCCGGGACAGTAGCTTACTACACCAAAACCCCTTCGGACCTTGCAGATTTAGACGAAAAATATCTGTCCGTAAATACTTCTTTTGATAGTTCAAACCACCAACAAAAGATTAATCTTTTAGCTGCATATGTTGGAGATAAGACAGAAGGTCTTATTCAGGTTGTTGACAGAAGCCTAGAAGAAACAGAACTTCATCAAGACTTCGCATTAAAAGCAAACCCATTGGAAGGAGATCAAAAAAGCTTATTGGCTAAATTAATTGTGACGCCTTCTAGCAACAGTAAAATAACTTTGGTGGCAGATTTTCAAAAATGGGAAAGCAAATGGTCAATCAATTCTGATTACGGTTTTATATACTTTCCATCTCCTAGAGCAATTACCTCTTCTGCGGGTGATGATGAAGGTTCAAGAGAAAGACTGAACTTAGAATTTGATTGGTCTAATACCAACACCCTTTACGACGAATCTAGTTTAAAAATTTATTCCCAAGAAACTGAGCAAAGCCAAATAACTATACAAAATCAAGTTTCCTTCTTTGGGGGGATGCAAGCAGCACCAACCCCCACTATGAGAATAAGAGATTTTGATTTTAACCAAACTGTAAAAGGGTTTACTTTTCAAGCATTTAAAACTCAAGAAATTCATCAGATGGTCTATGGATTAGATGTTGAAACAACCGAAACTGATCGACCTAGAATGTTAACTGAAATTAATCTCTTAACACAAGTACCTGCCTATACAGTAGATGGAGAGACTTATCCCAACAAGACTTTTCCTGACACTGAAACTAAAAGAAAGGCAGTCTTTTTTAATGACAGAATTAGTTTATCTGATACTGGAGTTTTAAACCTTGGATTTAGATACGACGATTACGAACTAAACCCTAAACCAGACATGTTGCTTCAAAACGCTAATATTCTGAATTATCAAATAAAAACGACGGAGGATAATGCCCTTTCACTGAAAATAGGATATTTGAATGATATAAGAGAAGGTCTAACGGCATTTGCTCAATATGCTGAAGGCTTTAAAGCACCTAACTATGAACACTCTAATACAGTTTTTACAAACTATCTTTTTCAGTACACAGTACAACCTAACCCCAATCTAGAAGCCGAAGAAAGTAAAAGTTATGAATTTGGGCTAAGAGGGATTAGAGATTTTGATTCTTGGGAGCTTGCTCTGTACAACAATAAAGTTGATGGTTTTATTCATTATGCCGTAGTTGGATTCTCGCAAGGCTTGGGGGTATACCAATACCAAAATACTGAAAATGCAGATATCAAAGGACTTGAGTTCAATTATGACAGGGTGTTAAAAGAAGGACTGGCTCTAAAAGTTGCTTTGGCTTTAAGCTCAGGTGATGAAACTAGCGCTACGGGAGAAACTAGCCCCATGATTGAAATAGACCCTAAAGAATTAATAGTTGGTCTCAAATGGAATTCTCTAGACGAGAGATGGGGTTTGCAAGGATTGCTAACTTTAGTAGGTAAAAGTAAAAGTAATCTTGAGCCTGTTTGCCTAAATAACTCTTGTGACCCTAGGTTTGCCTCTGCTGGGTATGGATTATTTGATGTTTTTGCATCCTATAACCCGAAAGATAAAATAGAATTTAGGTTAGCTTTTGAGAATATAACAGATAAGAAATATCACAGATGGGCATCTGTGGCTCAGCTGCCTGAAAATGATAAAGAATTAGACTTATATGGGCAAAACGGTAGAGCAATATCCGCTTCATTTAAATACGTTTTTTAATTCAGCCTTAGGATCAAAATTAAGCCCCTTGCATGAAACATAGTTCAGCACATGAAGACCAGAATATACACTTAGCTAAAGAGTCAAGTAATCCAATTATCAGAATATTATGGGTTGTGTTGGGCTCTTTCTTTGTTGTAATAGGCGGGATTGGTGTGGTTGTCCCAGGACTGCCTACAACTCTCTTTTTAATTCTTGCTGCAGCTTGTTATATTAGATCTTCTCAGAGACTTTATGATTGGTTAATCAATAATAAAACTTTTGGACCGTACCTGAGAGATTATAGAGAAGGCAAAGGCATTCCAAAAAAAGCAAAGGTACTTGCTGTCAGCATGATTATTATCTTTGTTAGTTATGCCGTTTTTTTTGGCATTGAGAGCCTAAACTTAAAAATAGCTGCCGGTATTCTGGGCATAGCAGGTCTTCTTTATGTGCTTTTTAAGGTACCTGTTTCTAAAACTTAATCAATATTTAATCTAGTAACTTCTTCTGGTTTCAAAACCTAAAGAATCAATACTTTTTCAATTTCTTCTATTTGACCAGCAGTTAGTCTGCCTTTTTGCTCTGAATCTAAGCACTCTTGTAGTTCATTTCTATTTTTAACACCCAAAATAACCGAAGAAACTTTTGCAACACTCAATGCATATCGATGAGCCAGGCTAGCAGCCGACTCGCTCCATTGATTAGCAAGTTCTCTAAAAGGAGCGGCTCTTTCATAATCATCAAAGTCAAGTTGGTCGTAGCCCGACGCATGGGGCTCTCTATCCATTTTGGCCGTTAATGCTCCCGCCTGAACTGCCCTTATACCCAGAATAGGTATCTCATTTTTTCTGCTCTCTTCTAAAATTAACCTAGGATCGTATTCTTTATCAACATACCCAATTGCACCGGCTGAATTTAAAGGATTAACTACACATTGAATGGCTTCGGGTTTAGTTTCGTGATTTATAGCTTGCCTTAGAGCTGCTTGCTGACCCAGCCCTCCGATGCCCCAATGCCCTATCTTTCCTTCTGCTTTTAATCTTTCAAAAGCCGGTATAACTGCATTGTGATATGAGGTTAGACTGGTAGAGGTTCGGTTTCTTGTTTCATTATTAGAAAAAAGATTAAAATCGTCTTCTATAAGCTGGGAATGTAGGAGAAAAAGGTCAACCCTTTGAAGATTCATACTATCAAGACTTCTAGTTAAAGACCGGTTCAGATAATCATAAACCTGTTCATCCGGTAAAGTTCCTAGACGGCACTTTGTAGTTACATTTATTCCCTCTATTGGCCTGCCTTTTAAGGCTTCTCCTAAAACTCTTTCTGCCTCGCCTTTTCCATACATGGGAGCAACGTCTAAATGACTTATACCGTTGTCCAAAGCTAATTTTACTGTCGCAACAGCCTCTTCTCTTGTTGTCTCTCCCCAAACTTGTCCTAACCCGCCTCCGCCTAATGTGAGGGCACTTATTTCACCAAACGGCTTAAAATTTCTTTTTTCCATAATTAAACTAAACTTGAGATTTTTTTAACCACATCATCTGAAGAATAATGCCTACAAGGTAAATAACCAGAAATGCTAAGTGAAAATTAATTAAGAGCGGATCTTCAAATGAGTCAATAAAAGGATCTCCAACTGGCAAGCGCCTAAGGAAATCTGTTATTGCAGGAATCATATGAAACAGCAGTGTGCTCGTATAGCCAAGTGCCTGGAAGTATTTTGAGAAAGAGCCAAAAAGATTGGTTTTCTCCATAATTACACCGCCTGCTAAAGCGATCAGAGTTAAGACAGCTAGGACGTGCGCTATTCCAAACCCTCCTTGATTATAAATTCCTAAAGCAGAGCCTGCGACGACTAAAGTGACGACTACATAAAGCTTTCCCGATGCCTCTTTAAGAGAAATCACCCTGTATTTATACAAAGTATAAAAACCACTCAGCACGGCCAAGACCCCCAAAACGGTATGAAACCAACCCAATAAAGTCATTTCTGGCATATTATTTTCCTTCTATATTATTTAATTAAACCCATGGTCTTCAGTTGTTCAGCTGATTCTAATATAGAATTCTCAGCAGACACATAATCCCAATCAAACACTTCTTTTGACTTAGTTTTATCTGAAGTTACATTTCTTGAAAGTGCCGGTAAAAGACCTACCAACTCAGTAACAAAAAGAGCCATAATTCTAACCAATAAATTAGGCATCTCCCTTTTAGGTGATTTTTTATAACCTGAAGCATTTAGCAACCTACCCACTTCTACAAAATACATATCCTTTTGACTAACTATTAACCTTTCTCCGTTTGTTTTTTCAGACGTCATCGAAAAAATATGAGCTTTTGCTACGTCCCTAACATCAACGAACCCCATTTGTATTTTGGGACAAGCGGGCATTGAGCCATCAGTCATTTTAATAAGCATGTCGTTACTGCTTCCGATATCGCTTGTAAGCATGGGTCCGGTTACAGCAACTGGGTTAATGACGGTAAGTTCAAATTTATCGTCATCTGAAAGTTTATCCATAAAGTCCCAAGCTGCTTTTTCAGCCAAAGTTTTACTTTTAACATAGGCACTTAAGCCGTCTGTTTTGGACCAATCTGTTTCATCAATCGTTGTTTTGTCCTTGCCATGTCCGTATCCAATAGCGGCTACTGATGAAGTTAAAACAACCTTTTCTACATCATTTTCTCTACAGGCATTCAATACTCTTAAAGTCCCTTCCACTGCGGGCTTAATTAGATCATCTTCATGATCAGGGGCTTTTAAAAAAAATGGAGAAGCTACGTGCAAAACATACCTGCAACCTTTTACTGCTTCATTCCAGCCGTCGTCTTTTAGTAAATCAGCAATGACTATCTCAAGCCTTTCTGGATGAGAAGAATGCTTGTGCATAGCTTCCATAACTTCTTCTTTTCTGCTCTCAGTTCTGATTGAGGTTCTTACTTCATAGCCGGCGTCTAAAAGTTGCTGAACGCAATGAAGTCCTATAAAACCCGTTCCCCCTGTTACCAATACTTTATCCATTTTTTATCTCAAATAATTTTGTGAAAGAACTATACACTTGGAGCCTAATCTAAGCCTAATAAATCTTATTATAAAGTTATCCAATTGCCGTGGAATCCGTAAGGCACTCTTTGTGGCAATTTAATGCGGGCCAAAGGCCCTGAGTTAAGATCTTGAGCATTTAGAATTATTAGATCGCTGATATCATCTGCCTGGTTATAAACAAATGACAGTAAATAACCCTCATCTTCTGAAGTAGGGTTTTCAGACGGCACAAACACAGGCTCAGCACCCATGTGTCCCTGCCCAAATTCATAGGCAGTCGAGCTATCATTATTAAAGTCATACTTAACTATTGAACTAAAATCAGGCGTTGAAGCGTTAGCAGAAGCAAGCAAATAGCCAAACTGGTTGTACTTACCGGATAGATCTGGGTGAATTCTAGGAAACTCAACTGATCTATCATCTAGCCTGCTTTTCTTAGAAACGCCAGATTGAACGTTTAACTTCCATCGTGTTAATTGAGGCGGAGACTCTGTGAAGGGGCCGTTCCAGTCAGTATCAAAAAGTCGGTCGTAATTTGCAGCATCAACCACAACATTGCCATTAGTGTCTTCGTAAGCGTTGACCGTGTGAAAGAAATACGCAGGGTCAATTTCAAACCATTTAATTTTTTTTGATCCGTTGTGTCGATTTAAAAGCCCGATTCGTGATTGATGATTGTCGTTCCAAGAAAACGGGAAATAACCCCTTCCCAATTTATAGAAACTGAAAGTTACTGCTAAATCAAAAACCAACATGTAATTTTCTGTGATGGCACATTCGTGCAACATGGACTTACTGGGGAATTCAATTTCTTGTGTACTTTTGTGATTACCGTCTTTGTCGATAACAACATAATTTATGCTGTTAAAATTATTTGCATAGTCATAACACATAGCGTGCATTTCACCCGTGTTAACATCTAACTTAGGGTGAGCGGTAAATCCTTCATTCCTGTTTCCGTAAAAAGGTTTAGTTTCCAATGAGTTCATTTCTTTATCTATTTCCACCGGAAAATTGCCTGCCTCTACAATGGCATATATCTTATCCGCATGAGATATAACGCTAGTGTTAGCTGTTGAATCGTTTCCTGAAACCAACCTATTCTTGTACCAAAGAGCATTTCCCGAATCCAATCTGACACCGTGTAGCATTCCCTCGCCTGAAAACCAATGATATTTCTTAGCATCGGGTGGGCTCATTGGATTTGGTCCATTACGCAAAAACAAACCATTTAAATTTTTAGGGATATTCCCAACTACCTCAAGTCTCGTTTCTGTAACCAGTTCTTTAACAGGAGCATAGTTGCCTTGTAAGTAATAATTTTCTTTAGAACCAAAACCTCCAAACATATTTACTCCTAAGCCCGTTACGATTGCGCCACCTACCCCAAAACCTGAGATTTTTAAAAATTTCCTTCTATCCATATTCTTCTCTAATTAGCTATAACAGATACCTGTCCCCGCAGGTTAATAAATGAAAACTTATTATAAAGGAAAATATTCTGAATGTAACCTTTACTTCCCTTTGATGTTATGGTAAGTTTACGTTACATATAAAATTTTAGGAAAACATTATGGAAATATTAATACCGCTTGCCGGAATCTCTGTTGGGATCATTGTCCCGCTATCAGTCTTCTACTGGCAGTATAATGAAACTAAACATAAAAATGAAACAATTTTAGAAATATCAAAAACCCTTGATGATCCGGCTAAACTGGAACGCTTATTGGGTATTTTTGATGAAAGAAAAAAAGAGCCGGTAGATTATCGCAGAGGCGGTTTAATAACCATTTTTGTAGGCGTTGGAATTTATTTTCTTGGTTTTGTTTCGTTAGGATCTGTTTTAGAGGGCATAGGGTTGTTAGTGGGTTTCATAGGGATAGGCACCATGGCTGCTGGTTACATATATCCAAATACCAGCGAAGAAATAACTAAAGCAGTCGAAGAGTTTGAAGAGTAAAAATAGTGGGTAATCACCATAAAAATCTTCTAAACGATCTTGAGGTACTAAGAAAATCTGCAGGCTTAACACAACAAGAACTTTCAGAGAGTGCAGAGGTTTCAAGGAAAAGCATCAATGCAATCGAAAATGGAATTTACGTTCCATCCACAGTTCTTTCATTAAAAATTGCTAAAACATTGAATTGCTCTGTTGAAGACTTATTTAAATTACCCTGATTTATTAAAGCTTTATCCCCATGAGTTCTTCCATGTTGCCATGGTAAAAAGCATTCATGGTAGCTTCATCGCAATTAGTCATCGTAGCTTCGAATTTACCTATGGGGTCTGAAGTTCCTTCTGGATGTGGATAGTCTGAAGCATAAACCAGCATATCAGGGCCAATGTTTTCTATAATCCACCCAATAGGCTCTCCGGCAAAAGGAGATACTTTTAAATGCCTTTTAGCCACCTCAGAAGGTGGTTCGAGAAATTTTCTTTTTCTTTTGAACAATGTAGCCGTGTAATCCAAAGCTTTTAGCCATGACGGTAACCAAAAGGCACCGTGCTCCATCGATATTCCTCTTAGGCCGGGATGTCTTTCAAAAACACCATCAAATATCATTGCAGAAAGAAAAAGTTCAGCACTGCTGTTGATGGTCATCAAGCCTAGCTCTCCTGTAGGAGCATCCCCTCCAAGCTCTAATTCAGTTTTCCCGTTGTTCTTAAAACTATCTGAAACTGCTTTGTAATGTCCGTTCACCGCTACGTGAACAACAAAAGGGGCTTTGGCTTGAACAAAAGCCTCCCAAATAGGATCAAAATCAGGGTGAGTAAAAGAGATGTTCGCATCATTTGGCTCGTTGGTATCTATCATAAAAGAATAACAACCTTCGCTAAAACCTTCCTGAAGTATATCTAGTGCTTTAACGGGCCCTAGTTGTAGCGGAACATAGCCAATGGCCTTTAGCCGGTCATCCGAAGAACAAAATTTCCCCATTGCTCTATTTAAAGTTCTAGCACCCCTGTCTAAAACTTTAGAATCTTCGGTGTGTGCTATTTGATGAAAGGCAAAAGTAGGTAAAATCCATTGCATTGAATACCCAAAAACATCTAAAGCATGAGATCGTTCTTGAGGATTAAAAGCACCTATCCTGTTCCAACCGCTTTTTGTATTATCTAAAATAGATTCTTCAAATTTCGCCATGACTGCCGGGTCTTCTTGTCTTTTCTTAAAAAGCTCTCGCCCTCTGTCTAAGCCAGCTTGAATAACCGGTAATTCTTTTTGGGAAGACATATCTGGGATCAGCCCTTTGTCTTCGTCTTTAGCTGCGGCCATTAAGAAATCATCTAGCTCAATTACATGACTATCGGCATCAATTATCTTTCTGTGTTGTGCATAACTCATACTTTCTCCTAAAAAACTATGAGATTAAAGATTTGGAGCTATAGAAGCAAGAATTTTTAGCTTTTCCGAAGAATATTTAGTGCCTCCTCGTGCGCATCATAAGAGTGAATGTTTTCAACAATTGAATTAAGAAATAGTTTCGTTACTAAATTTCTAACTTTAACTAATGCAGGATTGGCAACATGGTTATATTTGCCTTGGAAATTAGATCTTTTCTGCATACTAATTCCCCTCTTGAATCTTAAATCCTGATAGTGTTTGAATATTTTTTCCTTATCACCATCAAGCCCTTTAACCAACAAAGCTAAAGTGTAAGAATCTTCTATCGAAATGCACCCGCCTTGACCAAGAAAAGGAACCATGGGGTGGCCAGCGTCTCCCAAAAGAACCATATTGCCTTTGTAGAGAAAAGAAGGTTGTTGCCTGTCGAATACACCCCATCGGAAGACTTTTTCAGATGCAGCAAATATGTCTAGAAGATTGCTATTCCATTCTTTAAAAACCTCAAGAAAATATTGGTGATCTCCTTCCGCTCTCCAAGACTCCTCTTCCCAAGTTTCGCTGGTCTGGATTGCTACAAAATTTACCTTGCCTTCATGGCCGATAGGATAATGAACAGCGTGGCTTCCAGGCCCTTGATAAAGATTTACCTGGTCGTTGCCTTCAAACTCAGGAAGCTTATTAATATCTGACATTCCCCTCCAGGCTACAAAATTGGTAAACCTAGGCTTTGAATCATCAAAGTAGCTTTCTCTCAGGGTCGATCTAATTCCATCACAAGCTAATATCAAGTCAGCTTCTACTTTAGAGTTATTTGAAAAAGTTACCCTCCCTTCTTCGATCTCGACTTGTTCTACTTTGTGAGACAAATGTAGATTGCCACCTAGCTCTNNAAGTTTATTTAAAAGGGAAGTAGCGTTTCTTGAAAGTGTTATGCCTGCTCCAAATTCGGTAATACTTTCTGACTGCTCATAAATATCCGTTTCAATACCAAACTGCCTTAGGGCACACCCGGCTGTTAAACCCGATATGCCTGCTCCTATAATGGAAACATTTTTGATCATCTATATTGTTTTTGCTTCTATTCTGGCCTTATTCTTTGCGCGTTCTTTTTTTCTAGTTTTGTCATTAACTTGACCAACTAATTGGCCGCAAGCTGCCATAATATCATCACCACGAGTTGACCTAATGGTTGTTACATACCCCTTATCTTGTAGGTAAACTTGGAAACGCTTTACTCGGTTTCCCGAAGGTCTTTTGTAGTTAACTCCGGGAAATGGATTAAAGGGAATTAAATTAATCTTGCAAGGTAACTGAGTCAGCAACTCGGCCAGCTCTTCGGCTAGCTTCAAGCTGTCATTCACCCCATCTATCAGAATGTATTCAATGGTGGTAACACGCTTATCATTACAGCTGTCTACATACCTATTTACTGCATCTAATAATGCCTGAATAGGATATTTTTTATTGA